>Ga0302134_10000846_pt1 | contig 13956 bp, 15 predicted proteins | sample CB9_SCM_MG_FD_203123 | JGI IMG/M metagenome (GOLD analysis project Ga0302134, IMG submission 203123) | Marine microbial communities from Western Arctic Ocean, Canada - CB9_SCM | ecosystem: Environmental > Aquatic > Marine > Oceanic | place: Canada: Western Arctic Ocean | collected 2017-09-19
CAAAGCGGTTGAGAAACGAGAAGGCGTCGTTCAGATTCATAATCGACCCGAACATGCCCACCAGTTCGATTCTGTTGCTGCCAAGTACCCGGGAATCACGTGGTTGATCGACCACATGATGTACCCTGAGCCGAATATGGCTCCCGATTGGGACGTTTACCAACCGGTTTTGGCGCTGGCAAAGCACGATAACGTGTTGATGAAAATTTCAGACATTCATAACCGATCTGAGAACGTTGATCACCCGTTTAGCGATATGCACGATGTGATCAAGATGGCGATGGGCGCCTTCGGAATGGATCGTGTGATGTGGGGCACTGGCTACCCCGGATACCACCGCGTCGAGCACGGCTGGCTTTCACTCGCCGACGAATTAAAGCTAGTTCGGGAAGGCTTCGATTGGCTGTCGGCCGAGGAGCAAAATAAGTACCTTGGACTGAACGCTATGCGAGTTTGGGACTGGGATCGAGAGTAGTATTGCGGGTCGCAAAGCCTTTCAGACATCTGAATCGAATATGGAGCACGAGTAGCACATGGCACTTCAACCCGGAACGCAGGCACCAGATTTCACTTTGGATGCCCACTCAGGTCAAGTAAAACTTTCAGACCTGCGCGGCAAGACAGTAGTTGTCGGATTTCATCCCGCCAGCTTCACCGGTGGCTGACTGAACCAGGTGCGCGGGTTCCGCGCAAATTACGATAAGTTCGTCGCTCTGAATGCAGAGATCATCGAGATCAGTGCTGATCCGGCTCCAGTTCAAAAGGCGTGGGCTGCCAGCATGAAAGAAGATGGCAGTGATGAAGACGGCGAAGTGCCGTTCCCGATTGCTAGCGATTTCTGGCCACATGGCGAAGTGATCAAAGCGTTCGACGTGTTCAATGAAGCTACCGGCAAGGCAAAGCGATCGGTATTCATAATCGATGGCGAAGGCATGATCCGCTGGTCGAACGTTTACACCGACTCGATTCCGGCATCAGGCGAACTGCTCCACGAAATCGAAAATCTGGCGCCTTAGGCGAGTTTTCTGAGAGATCGTGACGGGTTCGCTAAGTTGAGGTGATGCCGTTTGGGTATAATCTTGAGGCGACAGTTGTCATCCTTAACTAGATTCAGGATCTAGTACTCAGGAACCAGCCTAATGGGGGTGAGTATGGCTACGATCCCAAATACGCTCACTTTTAACTCAGCAAAAGCACTTTCTGCTGTGATCGGATTGTTCGGCCTGGCGTTCGCAGCGTGGATTTTCTACGCAACGCTTGTCTTGTACCCGAGTGACGCTAACTTCTCCGTTTTAGGCGCAGTGCTTTACGGGTTGTGGCAATGCTTGGCATAGGCTCAGCCCTTCCTGGCCGTCTCGTGTGGCGACGAATTTCGGGTCAATCATTTTCAACCGGACCGGTATATGGTCTCGCCGCAGCAATCGCCATCATGTGGCTGCCACTTTTCTTGTTGTCGCCATCGATGATCGTGTTCTTTTTGATAGCAGGGGCACAACTAGTGCTTCACGCCCTATTTGGTCGCCAGAAACGTTGGAGTAGCCACGGTTCACTGAGTTAGCTATGCCAACAATTCAGCAAACGAAGGCAACGAAAGCGATACGAGCTGTATCTGGCGTGATCGGGCTGCTCGCGGTCGCCTACTTCTTGTTCCTTGCGTACCGCGTTTACTTTTTCGAGCCGCACAGTTCGCGCAGTACGTCATCTACTCTGCCGTTCATGTTCATAAATATGGCTCTAGTAGCCATGACTATTGAGTTCGCTCGGTCAGTATGGCGTCGCAGTCAGGGTGTTCGTAGCAGCGCATGGAAACTTCTGGTGTTCTCCCTACTCCTGACCGTGTTTCCAGTACTAGTTTCACCGTTATCACCGACCACACTCGTGTTCGCTATTTTCGCCGTAGTTCTTATTTTCGTGAACTTGGTGCTCAACCGTTTATTCGCACCTAAGACAGCCAAATAAAAAAGGACGATGGTCTGACCCATCGCCCTTATTACTTCACATCTTCGCCACGGAAGAAAAAGTCACTATGTGACTAGTAGAACGTTCCGCCGTCTTTGCCGTCGTCATCGAGTTCGCCCGCTAGACCAGCTTTTAGTTGTGCGAGCTGACCATCGACACCCGATTTAAGCATTCCTGCGTCTGAACTAATTGGGAACCACTGCATACCCTGCTTGATACGTCGAGCTGCCTCTTCGCCTGAAGCGGTGTGCGCTCCGGTGAACACGCCGTGGCGCTTTCCAGCGTCGACGACCTTCTGAACAGCAGCAATGTGATCAGGATGCTTGTTATCTAGCCCGATCGGAACGCCCATGTTCTGTGCGAGATCGTTTGGTCCGATGAAACATACGTCGACACCCGGAACAGCCATGATCTCGTCGATCTGATCTACCGCGGCAGGATCTTCGATCATGATGACAACCAAAGTCATCTTGTTGGCCTTCTTGTAGAAGCCTGGCCCGTATGCGATCTGACCCCGTGCGCTTCCGATTCCGCGAATTCCGTCTGGAGCGTACTTGGCAGCCTGGACTATTTCACGAGCCTGTTCAGCATTTTTCACATCTGGTGCAACGATGCCCATGAATCCGATATCAAGAATTCGTTTGATCCATACTTTCTCGCCATACGGAACCCGAGCAAACATCGGTGTACCACTGCCCTGAGCAGCCCGGAGACAGTTCACAGCTGTGGAAACGTCGATTGCATTGTGTTCGAAGTCGACGGTGATCCAGTCGAGATCGGTCATGTATGCCATCACTTCGATAACCGACGGGTCACCAGTGGTCGACCATGTGCCAACGGTGGCTTCGCCACGTTTCATCTTGTCTATGACGGGATTTGAATCCATGTAGATATCTTTCTTCGGCTTCGATCGCTGAATTGGATCGAGGATGGCGTTCTTGTGAGCGTTATTGAACTTGCGAGGTCAAAGAGGTTACTACTCGCGACTCTATAGATAAACTAGCCTGCGTATAAATTTTTAAAAGCATCGTAAGGGAGATTCCGAGTTGGCCAGACACACACGGCTACAGGCACTAAACGCAGTTCACGAAATTGGTGTTGTGCCAGTTTTCTACAACGGCGACATTGCAACAGCACAGAACATCGCTAAAGCCTGTGTAAACGGCGGAATCAAGGTTCTTGAGTTCACAAACCGTGGCGATCACGCTTGGGAAGTGTTCTCTGCTCTCGATAAATTCTGCGCAGCCGAGCTTCCAGACGCCATTCTTGGCGCAGGTTCAGTACTCGACGCTGGAACTGCCTCTATGTACATCGGTGCGGGTGCGAGCTTCATCGTCGGACCTGTAACTAACCCTGACGTTGCGAAGGTCTGTAACCGTCGAAAAGTCGGATACATCCCTGGTTGTGGCACTGCTTCTGAGATTTCAGCAGCCGAAGAACTTGGTTGCGACATCGTGAAAGCATTCCCTGGAAGCGCCGTTGGTGGCCCCGGATTCGTCAAAGACATTCTGGCTCCTATGCCTTGGACATCGATCATGCCTACTGGCGGAGTCGACATCACTGAAGAGTCGCTTCGACCGTGGTTCGATGCTGGCGTCGTAGCTGTTGGAATGGGTTCAAAGTTGGTTTCTGCAGACATCTTGAAAGATGGCGCTTGGGACAAGCTCGAGCAGCGCAGCAAAGACACAGTCGCACTAATCAAGTCGATTCGCGGCCGTTCATAAGGGGCATTGCCACCCTTTTTCAGCGTGTGGTGATTGTGCCGCAATTGATCACACACTGACTTATTTCAAATTAGAGAAAATTCCAGAACACAGAGAAAAAGGATCAAGATCCATGACCAAGGTTGTTACTTTTGGTGAGGTAATGCTCAGGCTCGCAACGATGCGACGAGAGCGATTCACCCAGGCACGCGAATTTGAAGTCACCTATGGCGGTGGCGAATGTAACGTTGCTGTTTCGCTGGCTCAGTTCGGTGTTGACGCAACGTTCGTAACTGCAATTCCTGACAATGACATTGGGCAGGCTTGCATCAACTACATCCGACAGTTCGGAGTAGATACCTCTGAAATCCTTCGACAGGGTCAGCGACTCGGCACTTACTACCTCGAATCAGGCGCAGCAATGCGAGCTTCGAAGGTTGTTTACGACCGAGCAGCATCTTCAATTTCTGAAATCAAGCCCGGCGACGTCGATTGGGCCAAAGTGTTCGACGGCGCTGATTGGTTCCACTTCACCGGAATTACTCCAGCAATCTCAAAGAACGCTGGTGAAGTGTGTATCGAAGCCGCAAAAGCAGCCAAAGAGCTTGGGATCACTGTTTCGGCCGACATGAACTATCGAAAGAACCTGTGGACTCCCGAAGAGGCACAGGCAACGATGATTCCGATGATGAAGTACGTCGATGTTTCTATCGGCAACGAAGAGGACGCTGAGAAGTGCCTCGGTGTTGCTGCTGAGGGCGTCGATGTAACAGTTGGTGAGATCGACCCTGAGGCTTACAGGCCTGTTGTTCAGGAACTTGTAGACAAGTTCGGTTTCAAGAAGGTTGCGATCACGCTTCGTGAGAGTTTCTCTGCTGACGATAACGGCTGGAGTGCGATTTACTACGATGGCAACGAGATTCTCGTTGGTAACAAGTACCCGGTTCGAATTGTCGACCGCGTTGGTGGTGGTGATTCGTTCTGCGCTGCGATGATTTACGGTCTGAACCAAGACGGTTGGGACTCTCGACAGGTTCTCGATTTCGCAGTTGCTTCTTCGGCTATGTCACACACCTTCCACGGCGACTTTAACCTCGTCAGCGTGAAGGAAGTTATGGCAGTCGCAGGCGGCGACACCTCAGGCCGAGTCCAACGGTAGCCAGCTACGGTTTCTGCGAGATTGATCGCGGTTGGCTGAGTTGATGAATGGCTCTGCTGGTCGTTTAGTTTGGTAAAACGAAAACGCCCTCTTGAGATTTTCTCAAGAGGGCGTTTTTATGTTCGTTAGTTACCGTGATTGCTCATTGTTATTGTCATGATGAACGAGCTACGCCTTGTTGCCTTCGGTCTTGATGACTACTTCGAAGCCGAGAATTGCTGAGCCGTGGGCGACTGTGCCATCGGTTTTGTTCGAAGAAGCCTGACGGTGTCCACGCCCGAAAGCTTCTGAACTTACCCACGCCTGAAACGATTCTTCGGAATCCCAGCGGGTGTAAACGAAGTAGCGATCTTCGCCTTCAACAGGTCGAAGCAGCTCGAACCCTTCGAATCCCGGTTGGTTTTCCACTTCGCCAGCACGCTGCTGGAATCGCTTCTCAAGCTCTGCGCCCTTGCCTTCGCCAACTGCGATTGCGTTAATCTTTACGATACTCATAAGTAGTCTCCTAGACAGCCAGCCCAATGACCTGTTCAGTGACAGTCATGTTGGCAAAATAGTGTTGATAGGTAAATCGTAGGCGACAGTCGGAGCTTTCGCATTAGCCACCGAACCCAACCGCCGAAGATATATCCACACCGCTATCGCTACGGTCGAGAAATTGTTTTTGGTAGCTATTCCAGCTCGCCGTCGGTTTCGTGACCTTCTACGAGTTCGAGATAGCCGGGTAGAACATCGTCGATGTACGCCTGCTCAAGAAGCTTCACGAGTTCGATTGGGTCGGTGTGCCCAATTACCTTGGCACCGGTGTCTTTATTGATCACTTTCAGCAGCTCTTCGATGTGATCGGCGATTCCACCGGTTCCTTCAAGAACACCGATAATTTTTGCCTGATCGTAAGCGATAGAAAATTCGCCGAGCGTTCCCGAGCGACCGCCGACGATTACCACTGCGTCGCAAGTTTGTATGTTCTCGACTTCTCGCCCCATCAGTCCGCTTCCGGTGTAGACGATGATGTCGTAGCCGCGGGTGGGCGAGTTGTAGCGTTCGATGTGTTCAGTGAAGCTTTGAGCGGGTGATATTCCAATCGTTAAGCCGCCCTGAGATTTCGTTCCGAGTACCGAATCGTGCGGCAGGCCGGGAGCGATGCCCGTCACCAGCGTGTAACCACGTTTGCCTACTTCGGCTCCAAGGGCGTAAATCTTCTCTCGTGCCGATTCGGGTACTTCGCCACCGGCAGATCCCATCACACCGAAGACCATTTTTGGGAATTCGGTGAGGTCGCCGTAGCTGGCGGTTATTTTTTCGTTGTTAGTCATGTTTATATTTTGTCATTGCGGTGAGGTACGACGTGGCAATCAACGTGACTCGTAATTCTGAGCGACGTGTCGTCCTTCGAGAACCTCAGGATGACATTACTCTTGATCCCAACCGTTCATAAGAAACCGTGCCGATGGCACCACCCTAGTAGCCCATCGCTACGCCGTCACGTCGTGGATCTGCGCCGCCGAGCATCGTTCCGTGCTCTGTGAATTGGATGCCCTGACCGCCACCAACGGCGTTGTGCCAATCGGGAGCGATGTGGACACGATGACCACGTCGAGCCAAGTCTTCACGCATTCGCTCGGGGAACCTGTTCTCAAGCAGCAGCATTCCATTGTCATAGTGCCTGAATCGTGGAGCCTCGATAGCCTCCTGCACGTTCATCCCGGCATCGATGTGGTTGTGTATCATTTGGGCAGTGGTGTGCAGAATGCCCCAGCTACCGGGTGTAGAAATGGAAAGGTGAATCTCTTTTTCACCGGAACCGTCAGCGGCATCAGCGTAAATCTGGGCAGGCGCAATACAGAAATCTTGCTGCTTGCCGGGGCCGATCAAATTCGGACTATCGCTATCAGGGTCAATGTCGAACCACTTGCACATATTGTTCATAAATATGCCAGTATCACCCGCTACTACAGCCGATCCGAATGCACCGCCGAGAGACTGAGTAATTGTTACAACGTTTCCTTCGGCATCTGCTGTCACAAAGTGAGTAGTTAGACCAGATGCATATTGAGCCTTCACACCAACCGGAGGCTTATCGACTCGTGATCGATTCCATCGTTCGGCGGGTGCCCCTGAAGTTTCGAGCATGCTGATTCCTGCGGCACGTTCCGCTGCGTATTCAGCAGACAGCAGTCGATCCAATGGGATATCGGCGTAATTCGGGTCGCCTGCGTATTTCGCACGGTCGTCGGCAGCGATGTAGACAGCCTCGACCAGTTTGTGCAGAGTGTCGCTTGAACCGTACGGCATGTCATCGAAATTGCTGAGAATGTTTAGAGTTTCGAGAATCTGGAATGCAGACGAATTCGGAGGAGCTACTCGAACCTCGTAGCCTCGATAATTGGTGCTTATCGGCTCCTGCCAGTACGCACGATACGCGGCAAGTTCTTCTCGACTGATGATCCCGCCGGCCTTTTTCAGACCCGCCTGAATACGGTCGCCCAGCTTCCCTTCATAGAACTCTTTTTGACCGCCTTCTGAGATCGCAGTTAGGGTTTTGGCAAGATCCGGTTGTCGGAATATGGAACCAGCGCTAAGTCCGCTCCGTTCAACTACGAGAGCCTTTTGAGACGACTCGAATCTGTCGATTCTTATGAGGTTCTCTTCGATCATGTCGGCATTGAACGGTGAAAGTGCAATTCCTTCGTCGGCATAGCGGATTCCATCACGCATCACCCTGGAAAGAGACATCGAGCCGTAGGTGTCGTGCAACGTCAACCAGCCGGATACGTTGCCGGGAACCATAGGCGAAATAGGACCAGTTTCGGAGTTGAGATTGTCGTACATCTCGGGTTGAGCTGCGTTTGGAGCGTGCCCTGAGAAGTTCAATATACGAGTGCGCTTCTCTTTGGCAACGTAAACCATTGCGATGCCGATTCCGCCGACGCCCGACATGTACGGTTCGGCTACGTTCAGCATGGCTGCTACAGCCGCAGCCGCATCAAAAGCGTTACCGCCGTCTCTCAATACATCGAGACCTGCCTGTGAGGCGTATGGGTGCGCAGATGCGACCATTCCGTTTACTCCCACAGCTGGTGCACGTGTGGATCGACCGTGAGGCGATGTGCCTTTTGGGAAGAGCGCATTTGGATCGATTTCATCTACGTTGTACACGGGATCGCCTTTCGAATATTTTATGAAAGCGGGCAGATTTATCTAACTGGCTGGGTGGGTTGCCTATGCCAGCGTTGATAGGTGGTTGCGAGATTCTATTTGTTGTTCACTGGAACCGTACGCCATCGAGTAGTGCCCTTTGTATCCGGCAGTTTCGAGTCGAGTGAAAAGATTGGTGAAATCGAGATTGCCTTCACCCGGAATCAAGTGAACTTCGTATTCGCCATGATTATCGGCAAGTCGTACTTCGCCGATTCGGTCTATTCCGAATGCGTCAAGGAAGCCATCGATGCCGTCTGGAACTAAGTGCGAATGGTTTGCGGTGAATGCCCAGCCCATGTGCTCGGCAGGAATTTCGTCGAAATACTCACGGGTTTCTTCAACTGTGTGAGCCATGTAGTGAACTTCGGCATGTTCTGGTTCGAAGTTGAGGTTTTCAAGAAGGATTTTTTGTCCGGTATCGGCCCCGTACTTACAAATTCGCTTTAAGCGGTCGAGCGAAGCTTTTTTGCGCTCGGGAACGTCGCCAGTGAAGTGATATCCGGCGTGAACGACTGTCCATGCGCAATCGAGCTGATTTGATAGATCGACGCTTGCTCGCATGTAATCCTCAACGGCTCGAGAAACATAGGGAGAGTATTCAGCGACGTTCACCGCTGAAAGAGTGTGAAGCCCTATCGTAATGCCATTGGTTTCGCACAAGTCCCGCACTGCACGTGATCGCTCAGGCGTCCACGTATCCATGTGGTTTGGACCTGCGTCAGCGTTGAAATCTAGGAAGTAGAACTCGTTGTCGATTGCCCACTGGATCGCGTCTTCAAGCCGGGTTTTGCCAGCGTCGATTCCAATCCGGTCTTTCAGTGACATTGTTGGGTTCCTTTATTGATTTCGTACGTGAGTGTTGCCAAGTCGTGAGAGAGCTTACTTAGTTCCAGTTTTTGTAGAGCATGCTGTTTTCCAAGTTCACCACTTCGTATGGCAATCCGGTCGCCGCTGCGGCTTCCTTGCCTTCATCGAGTACAAGCCATGTTCCGCCCTTGCCGATGGCTCTACCGTTGAGCATGATCAGCTCTCCAGCTACTAGCGACATCGATGCCTTGCCAGTGCCTGAGTTCACCACCGTTACATCGGCATCGGCACCATCAGAGAAGTGTCCTTTATTGATGAGTCCGAGCATTCGTGAAGGCGTGTAGCTGAGTTTGATAACCGCTTCGTCCATGCTGAGAGCGCCGAATGCGACGAGAGCCATCGTACGTTCAATCGCCACGTTTCGTGGAAGCGAACCACCATCGGTTGAAATAGCGTCGACTCGGAACGTGCCATCGTCGTACTTCGCAGTAGCGAGACTGAACGCACTGGTTGGTGGATTCACTGGATAGCTAAGAGCAGCATCGGTAGATTCGGCTTCCCAGATATCTACAGCTTCCTTGCCTGTTACGGCGATCACGCGCCCGCCACGTTCGATAAGGGCCGATCCGTACCCGTCCATCAACGAAGCTTTAACGCCTTCATCAGTAGTTGGGTAACCGCGAGCTTTCAGGCAGTTTTGGGCGACGTTGTAAATCACATCGCCATTTTCATCGCACTTGCCGTTCGTGCCGTTCGCTTGTGCGAGATACGCCTCGGTGATCCACTGTGAACGCATTCGTTCGATCATGCCGAGTGCTTCCTGCACTTCCTCGTGCGGTTCGTCGATCATCCCTCGTGTGTACGAGTTGATATGAGCAACGTGCAATCGGCCATTCCCGGTAATTCCGGGCACTTCACGAAGTCCAGTCATGTCGCTACCGGAGTCTTTAGTTCCAACATGGAATGCGACCCAAGCAAGCTGATCGTTGGCTGCTTTGACGACATCTGAAGAAGCTTCAGGAGTGAACGGGTGGTACCCGCCGAGCATCTTTACGCCGAAGCCGCCACGTTTCTTTACATCTGAAATTACGTCACGCATAACTGCGGGTCTGGGGTCGTCCTCTGAAACCGTTTCATGAGGAACTAGGCCCATGAGCGACGCTACGTTTAGTCCTGCGCCTCGTTGAATCATTCCGGTGACCATTGCGGTGGGATCGCCAGCGAGGTCAAGAGCTGTCGTAGTGCCTGATTCGACGAGCATGGCGTGACCGTAAGCGCGATCGACGTTGCCGTTGAAGGGGCTTGATAGGTGAGCGTGGGTATCGATGTGGCCCGGCATAACGATTTGGCCAGAAACATCGATGATGTCGTCAGCCTGGTCAGGAGAGATCGATTCAGCTACGGCAGCGATTTTTCCGTGCCGTATTCCAATGTCGAAATTGCCATCGATATTGTTGGTGGGGTCGACCACACGTCCGTTTTTTAAGACTGTGTCGAAGTGCTGTGAAGTAGCCAAATTTAGAATGAATCCTGAGTGATCGCGCTAAGCAGTAGTTTTGTTTTCGGCGATTCTACAGAGAGGACGGCGGTTGGAGTACTTGCAGCAGCGGTAATCGACTCGTAATGAACGCGGTAATCGAGCGGTAATTCAGGTGTAACCCCGGCGTAACGGTGGTGGCTGAATCATAGTTTTATCGACGGCGTGCCGGAGAGATTCATAAATAACTAACTGGTTGCCTGCCGCATGTTGCGAATGAATCTCACGGCACGTTTTCGCGCTTGACGAATTTATGACTAAACCCTGATCATTCAGCTATGCGCCGATCCTATCGTGGAATACTATTGGGATCTATTTGGGGCTAGTTTTCATGGAGATACAAGTGCGCCCGAACAAACAGTATTTATTTTTGATGATGCTTGGAATGGTTGCACTCGTGATAGCCGGGTGTAGCGGAGGCGGCGATGAAGAGTCGACCGATCCGACTACAGCGCCGAGTTCTACTGGTGCAACGGCGACCTCGAAGCCTTCTAGCTCAGGAGTTTCTGGATCATCCACAATCGGCACGCTAGAAGTACGTGTAACCGATGCTCCCGATCCTTCGATCACCGCTGTTTAAATAACAACGGACAACATCGAAGTTTCGATCGCTGGCGAGGGCTGGGTCTCTGTAATTGACGAAGAGATCACATTTGAACTGCTCGCCCTAGAAGGCGTAGAAGCCGTTCTCGGTACTGCCGAACTTCCTGTTGGGAAGTACACACAGGTTAGACTATCTGTTCCAGAAGTTGAAGTTGAGAAAGACGGCGAGATCATCATCGCTGAAGTTCCTATCGATACGATCAAACTGGTCGGTAACTTTGAACTTTCCGCCGACGAAAAGACGTTCATCAGCCTAGATTTTGAAGTAGATAAATCGTTGGTGGCTCGTGGTCCAAAAGGGTTCCTATTCAAGCCTGTTATCAAGCTGACTGTGGGTGATCCGGGTGAAGAAGGTTCAACTGCAGTTGCTCTCACAGGTAAGCCGACTGCCGAACCAACAGCTAAGCCAACAACGGTTCCAGCTGCAACCGCAGTGCCGCCTACTTCCACACGTGAACCAACTGCAGTACTGACCGAAATACCGGATGCTATTGGTGCGTTCTTCTTGCACATCTCTGAACCAGAAGACGGCGAAGCGTTTGTTTCTACAAGTACTTTCGATGTTGTGGGGCGAACATCTGTTGACGCACTCGTGAGCGTGAACGATGAGTTCCCTGAAGTTGCGGTAGACGGTACGTTTACTCCAACTGTGACTCTTGAAGAAGGGCCAAATATTGTCGAAGTTGTTGCGAGTACAGCTGCTGGTGACGAATCCAGCATAGTTCTATTGATTATTTATGAGCCGGCCGCTTAGGAATGAAAATCAAAACAATGAATGTTCAAACTTTTTATAGGCCGTTAGCGCTGCTTTCGATCCTTTCGCTATTACTAGCGTCGACGATCACTGCTGCTTCTGTATCGGCCGATTCAAGCGATGCCGATATTCCACCGGGTCAATTGACTCGTCGTGGCGTATCGGGAACCGTCGCAGCTGTCGGTAGCGACAGCATCGTTGTCGAAACCAAGTTCGGCAATGTGACCATCAACGTTGATGGCGGAACGATTATCAAGTCGAAAGGCGACACGATCGCCCTTGAAGACATCCAAGTTGGTGATCGAGCTGGTGTACTTCTTAACAAGCCACCTGACGCACCGAAAGATAAAGACGACGATGACGATGTGGACTTATCGGCTCCCACCGATGGCGACGACACATCGACTGATCCAGACCTAACTCCGCCGGATACATCGACCGACACATCGACCGATCCAGACCTAACTCCGCCGGATACATCGACTGACACATCGACTGATCCAGATCTAACTCCGCCGGATACGTCGACTGACACCGGAACCGAGACCGAGCCAGAGCCCAAACCTCTTGCTCCATCGTTCCGTCAGGACGTCACGGCTCTGAGAATCTCGATAGTTCCTTCAAAAGCAACTCGTAAGCACGAGTGTGTTGTTGTCACGGAAACGGGCGATGGCACGACAACTGTCCTCGATGAGGACGGTGTCGAAACTGAGCTGGAAGGCGACGAAGGTGCAGAGGGTGAAGATGTATGTCTGATCACTCAAACCGGTCGTGGCGGCGGTAAAAAGATCACCGGATCGACCAGTTCAAACACTGTTGATGCTCGTCTTGAGCGTATGGCAGAAAAGAATGCTGATCTAGCCGAGAAACTCGCTGAGAAGAAAGCGTCAGTTCAGGAAAAGCGTGACGAACGGTTGGCAAAGACCGTCGAGAATTTTGTGCGATCTGACAAAGAACACATAGCGGACTTATTGACCCGAACTGCCGGGACAGGTCTACACTCCGCACTTCGTTATTAACGCAGTGACCAATGACCTCAGATACTTTTACAACTTCTAATTCAGCTTTGCCCAACCCTCTGGGTCGACCCGGTATGGATGCGGTGATCGTTTATACCGGCCGTGGCTTGCGCGATATGGGCCGTGGATTGATCGCCGTTATCTTGGCGATTTACCTTGCTGAAATAGGCCTTTCAATTCCGCAAATCGGACTCGCCCTCGGAAGCAGCTTGATCGGTGGATTCGTTCTGTCGTTGGCAGTGATGTTCACTGCTAACGTCATCTCACGTCGTGCATGGTTCGTGATTCTTGCTGTAGTCACCGGAATCTCGATCGCTATGTTGTTCTTTACTGAGAACGTATGGCTGATCGGATTAGCATCGTTCTTCGGATCGTACGCCGGTAGTGGAATGCATCTGGGACCCAGTCTTCAGATTGAGCAATCGTCACTTACTGAGGTGACCAACTCTCAAAATCGTACGAGAGCGTTTTCGAATCTTTCTGTTTCTTCGGCAGGCGGGCGGGCGCTAGGCAGTGCGCTGGTGGGAATCGCTACCTACTTGATCGGCGTTCGTGATTGGGAGCTGATCGACGCATACAAGGTTTTGCTGGCGATATATCTCGGTATCAACATACTGAGCGCAGTTGTGTACCTCGCACTTTCTTCAGCTGTCGAATCTAAAAAGAGTGCGGGCGATCTGCTCGTAAATCCGTTCAAAACGCCTTCACGCAAACCGATCCTGAAAATTTCTAGTTTGTTCGGTCTCGATTCGTTCGCTGGTGGCATGATCTTCGATGCGTTCTTCGCGCTATGGATGCTCGATAAGTACGGCATGAACGAAGGCACGATTGCTGCCATCATGATCGCCACTCAAGGCTTGAATTTAGTTTCGATTTGGCTAGCTCCGACTGTTGCGAAGAAAATAGGACTTTTAAACACGTTTGTGTGGACCCAGGTCGCCGCAAATGTTTGCTTGATTGCCTTCGCGTTTGCACCGGGTGCCGCAATTGCCGCTGGAATATGGATGCTCCGCGGCATATTCGATGAAATGGACGTTCCGACGAGACAGTCGTACATGATGGCTCTCGTGCCGCCAGAAGAACGCACTGTGATGGCAGGATCGGCTAATTTGGGTCGTGGGTTCGGTCGAATGCCAAGTTCGACCGTGACTGGTTTCCTATGGGCGGGGGCGTACACCGTTGCGCCGTGGTTGATTGGTGGCGGTCTAAAGCTG
>Ga0302134_10000849_pt1 | contig 13932 bp, 28 predicted proteins | sample CB9_SCM_MG_FD_203123 | JGI IMG/M metagenome (GOLD analysis project Ga0302134, IMG submission 203123) | Marine microbial communities from Western Arctic Ocean, Canada - CB9_SCM | ecosystem: Environmental > Aquatic > Marine > Oceanic | place: Canada: Western Arctic Ocean | collected 2017-09-19
TACAATCCGCAAAATCCGGAATCACAATCGTTGAAATCGTCGTCAAATAATTGTATTTGTGCAAATGATTGTTTGATTTTTAAATACGAAACGTCCGTTTTAAATTGTGCGTCTTTGTTTTCTTGATCAATAAACCATTGAAATTTTTTTGGTTCTTTTGTTGATAGGTGTTTAAGTAGTGTTGAATTTCGGTGAAAACACCCGACGCAATTATTCATGTAAGCGAATCGAACTTTTTTATTTTCCCAAAATTTTTCGATTGTATCTTTAAAAATTCCGTCCGTAATCAACGGAAACGTTGGTTTCCTATATTCTATTGTTTGCCACTTGTTTTGTCCTTGTTTGTTTTTTTCGAACGTTCCTTTGAAGGATTCGATTCCGTTTTCATTGCAGCGTGCAATCATATTGTTTGCGCGTCTTTGTTCGTTTGCACGAAATCCAATTCGCATTTCAACCGGTTGTTTGTCAAATGTTTTAGCCCACCAATAAAAAATTGGTTTTAATTTCATTTCAATGGTGCAAAACCGTTGAACCTTATTTGGTAAATATTTTTTTTCGCCACGCTTAATGATTTCGTCAAATGTTTTTCCGGAAACCCAATCAATTTTTTGTCCAATCATTTGTTCCAAATCAATCATTGTATAAATTATTTCGTCCATTTCCAATGTCCCAATAAACGGTTGTTGAATTTTGTCTTCTACAAATTGACGAATCTTTTTGTCCGGAAACAAACAATTTTTATCGTCCGTTCTAACTAATGAAAAAATATTTTTGTCCGCCGGATAATGAACCGCAATATAACTTGACGTTTTGCCGCCACTTAATGAATTGACTTTAAACATTTTCGTTTAGATATTCCGTTATTTGTTCGATTGCAGCGTCAAAACCTTTGCAAACGACGGCATAATAGCCGCGACGATTCAACATTTCGATCCATTCTTTTTGTTCTTTTGACGCATATCCTTTTTTGTCCGCCTTCAATTCAATAAACATTCCGTGGTGTTTCATTGTCGGGTGAAAAATTCCCAAATCCGGCATTCCTTTAATATATCCGGACGCCTTCATTTTCTTTGCAACTGATAATGACGTTCGCATTCCGCCCGCACTTGCACAATAAAGAATTTCCGGAAAATTATATTTGATCCAATTAACAACGGCAATTTGAACCTTCAATTCATTTTGCGCCATGTCCAATTTTTTTAAAATAAACACTTGATGTTAACGCTTTTATTTTTTCCGTTCTATAATTTAAACGCTTGTCCCTTTGTTCCGGTTCTTTTGTTTCATTTTCCCAAATAATTTGTCGGTGTGATTTGATCCAATGATAATATGTTTTCACCGTCATGTGAAATTTTTCCGTGTTTCTTATTCCTTGACGGAAACTTTGACGAATATCGTCGAACGTTAAATTTGGAAAATCCAATTTCAAATCGGTTGCCAAAATTAATGCAAACGAAACGACGTCTTCTTTGTTTGGCCTTTGTCCCAATTCCATGTATGATTGCGACATAAGATCAACACAATTTTCGCGCAATTTTTTGATGTCAATGTTTTTGATTTCCATTTTCAATAATTAATTTTATCCAACATGTCCCGTGCGTCTTGCCACGCGGTTAAACTTTGTTTGGTTTTACTTGACGAATTGTTTGTTTTCCCGTTTGTGTTTTTTGTATTCCATTTTAATTCGTTGGATTCCCAACGCGCAAAACGTTTTTTAATGTCAAAAGTTTTTTCCATTTCGAAACGCATTGTTGTTTTGGATTTATTTTCTTCCGTCCAATATGATTCGAATTGTTTTGATGTTTCTTTGTTTTTACTTATTAAAGAAATATCATTAATAAATTTCAATTTCCGAATTTCAATATTAGATATGTTAATTGTTTTATTGTTTGTTTTATTATGTTTTAAATTTTCTTTGCGGCTGCTTTTAAGTTTATTTAAAGGCGGCGTTTCAATTTGTTTTATTGCTGCTTTTAAAATTCGCGTCCGGCCGTCGAACGAAACTTGTTCGATTAAACCCAAATTTTTCAATTTTGAAATTGACGTTGAAATGGTTGTGGTTGAAACTGATAAAAATTCGGCGAAATATTCATTGGACGCAAAACACCCGCGTTCGTTGTCTAACGAATTAATTTCAACAACCAAAATTTTATCCGTCCAATTTAATTCTTTGTTTAAATAAATTTCGCGCGGAATCCAAATTCCTAAAAATTGGCGGGCTTCTTTGGTTTGTTGTTTCTTCATAATGGTTTTTTTTGGTTTTAATTAGTTTGTGAATATACGAAAATTTAAAATCAAAACGGAACGTCGTCGCCGGTTTCGAACGAATTGTTAGTTTCTTTTTTTGGTTGCGGAACAAATTGTGAAACCTCAACATAATGCGTCAATCCGTTTTCGGCTTTTTCACGCCTTGATTTTATTTCCAATGTAATTTTTCCGTCACCTTTTGCGTGTTGCTGCAATTGCTTTGCAAATTCGTTGACGTTGACAATATCAACATTTAAAATTGAACCCCCGTTGTCGAATGTTTTTTCGCGAACGAAAATTCCATTCATAAAAATTTTTTCTTTATCCATGGTTTTTGATTTTGTTAAATTCGTTTATCATTGTTTGTTGTAATTCTAAAATTTTGCGTTCACGCGATCCGAAACGTTCCGTGAAAATTTTGTTTATTGTGGACGTTGTGACGTTCCAAATTCCGGCCGCCGCTTTTATCGACAATCCTTTGATCCGGATATTCTCTAAAATTTTATTTTTTTTGTGTTCCGTCAAATCTGAATAATTAATTCGCTTCATTATTTTTTGCTTATTAATTCGTCCAATTCATTTAATTGTAAATCCGTTAATTTGCCGATTGTTTTTAATTGATTCAATCGAAACAACTGTGGATTTTCGCAATAACTTTTTATTGTAGGTTGTGACAAATTTAATTCCGTTCCTAACTCGCGTTTGGAAACTCCATGGAATCGCAATGTTTTTGTAAACTGATTATCTTTGTTTTTACTCATGATTTTAAATTTTAATTTTGATCGGAAAAACTTGTAAAAACTCCGGCTTTCGCCATTTGTTTAAATTGGTTTTGTGGATCGTTTATTCTTTGATTTTCTTTTAATTCAACAACCAATGAATCCATTTCGGATTTTCGCATTGTGTCCACTTTATCCAATAAATGTTTTTGATAGGATTCCGCGTAAAGTGAATTTAAAATTAAGGATTCGAAATATCCCAAATAATTATATGAATGCGTTTCCGCAACAATCGGATCGTCTAAATTATCCAATAAATTATCAATAAAGATTTCGTTTTTATTTTTTGACATTTTTTGTTTTATTTTTATTTTTCTTTTTTGATTTTTCTTTTAATGAATCCATGGTGTTTGTCGCGATTTGTTTTCTTAAACGAACAACTTCTTTTTTCCATGTGTCCGTTTCTTCTTTCCTTTTGTCTTTTAAATATACGGAATAAAAGAATGCGTCAACGTTTGGATCGCCGTTGAATACTTTTGCGCAAACTGAATTTTCAAAATTCGTTCGCTTCATATCTTTGATTGACATAATTTTCAATCCACGCATTAACCCGCCGGCATAAGCGACGGCCATTAAAAAGAAGACAAATATTAATAATAAAATGTAAATTGTGATTTTTAGTAATAACATAATTTTTTTTTTAATTTGATTTATTGAATTCGTCGGATTCGTCTTCCGACTTGACGCCGATTTCGTAAAGATTTAAAATTTTAAGCACCGCACGCGCCATTGAACGTTTTTCGGCCATTTCCAAAACATAATGCGACAAAGTGTTGCCGTCCTTATATGTTGCGCCACGCAACGCCGAACCCGTTGTTTCCAATGTTTGTTCACCTAATATTGACGTTGCTTTAACGGACGCAAAATTTGGTTCACTTCTTATGATTTCATAAGTGACTGAAATTTTAGATTTCGCCATTATTTTTTCGATTCCGGATCGCGTCAAAATAACATAATTTTTGTGTGAAAATACGTCTTCCGGTGTTAATTCGTAATCAATATACATTGTTTTTAATTGTTCGCGATTTTTGTTTTTTTGTTCCATGGTTTTTTCTTTTTTGGTTTTACAAAGTTAATAAATTTTTGACAATATGCAATTATTTTTTATATATATTTCCGCCATAACTAGGCGTCGAATCGGCGTCAATTATACCACCCTTAACAACACGCAATCCGTTGACAATATCGCCACGCGTTGCGTTTTTGATTAATCTTTCCCATTTTGCAAAATTCCGATATCCGGAATCCACGCACGTTCGGAATGATTTTTCGCCGTCGTTAAAAAATAAATAATACATTGTCCCGCCCGTCTTTTGTGACGGAACGGATTTTTGGTTTTTGTAGTGAAATTTTTTATTCATTGTTTTATTATTTTAAAGGTGTTCGCCGCACGTTGGACAAAGGCCATAATCTTTAACGCATGGCGTGATTTCGTCGTTGCAACACGAAACATTGATCGGTTCTTTGTTTCCTTTTAAATACGTTTCGTGATCAATCACGGTTGTTTTTTGTAGTTTTTGCGCCTTTTGTTGCGCTTTTACTTCTTTTATTAAATTTTCCGTTTGTTTCTTCATTATCTTAATTTTTTTGTTGTGATCGTAATAACACCGCGCCACGCGTCCAACGTGTGAACACAAACGATTCCGGTTAATAAATGATTGGTTGCGACAACTTGGTGTCGATTAAAAATGTTGTAAATTGAACGAAATAAATTTTTCATGATAATTTGGTTTTTTTGGTTAATTAATTTTTTTTATTGTTTTTTCTAAGTCAACGCAAAAATCGTCAAAATCGGCCTTGTGTGTTTTGCCTTCGAAATCAAAATTGATTGTGATTTTTTTTGTAAACATGCAAACATAAACTTCATTTATTTGTGCGCCTTGTTTAATCATTTCACGAATTCGAATTCTTAATTTCTTTTGACGTTCTTGTGTGTGTGGGTTTTCCATAATATAAAAAGGCGGAACATAATGTCCCGCCCGTGTTTGTTTTATCTTGCGATTGCTTTTGCTAAATATGTAAAAAAGTGCATTATGTCACCGTTTAAAAAATCGATTTTAATTAATGTGTTTTTGATTTGTTTTTGTTGGTGCGTTGGTGCGATTGCAATGTGTTCAACAATTACGCCCAATGGAATAAAGTTTGTTCCGCTTTGTCCTTCAACTTCGATCATTGTTTCAATGTTGATGTTTTTTTCTGAAATTAGAGTGTTTAAATAGTTTGTCATTTTCTTTGGTTTTTTTTGGTTGGCAATATTGCCGTTGTTTCGTGGTGTAAAGATAAACGTTTTTTTATTAAATCAAACTTTTTTTCATTAAATATGCAAAAAACTTTCATTTACTAGGTTAAAATAAATTCATTATTTAATCAAATTATGTGAAAATTGGCAAATTAAACCTTCGTTTTCGTCCCAAATGAACGCTTCGCACGCTTGAATTGCGCCTTTATATCCTTTAAAATTATGCCATGCGTCCGTTCCGCTTAGTGAACGCATGAAACGAATAACAATTCCTTTGTGTTCTTGCGTTGCCATGAATTTAATTTCCTTTTTATGATGTAAATGTCCAATATGAATTTCGCGAAATTGCGTTGACGCCCATAATTTTGGAACTTCGGACGCCACTAACAACGGCAAATCAATAATTTTTTCATTGTTTCCGTGCGTGTAACTGATTAAACAATTTCCAAATTTATAATGTTTCCTTGGTGTTGGTTGATTGTTAACCTCGACGTTTGGATTGTTGAAATACCAACACGACAACACGTCACCAACGTAAAATGATCTTTCCCAATCGTGATTCCCTTGGACAATAACAACGTCAACCGGCGCAACCTTGGATAATAAATCAATTCCGGCGATCAACAATTCCCGTCCGGCCTTAAATGTTTTTTGCCAACGAACGTCTTCGTCTTGCGGTGTTCCGGCCGACGTTTGGTTCAATCTTGTGTCCGAATTAAAAAAATCGTTGCCAACGGGAAAAACAATCCTTTTGATGTCGTAACCTTCCGAACGTTTTATAATGGCGTGAATCGCCGTTAAAAACCGTTTGGACGCAATTTTCGTGTCGTAATTGTCGCCGGTTTCTAAACCCCAACATAATTTCCCAAAATGTAAATCGAAAATGTTAATTTCCAACAAATGTCCATTGTCAATTTTTTTATATTCTAATTTTGGATATTTCGGCGCAAATGATTGAACTTCGTTAATTAATTCGTCGCGTAATTTTTTGATGTTTAAAATGTCCGTGTTCTTTTTTAACCACGCCTTTATTTGAAACAAAGGTTCAACAATAATCGTCCCTTCGACATTTGATCCAACTTCCCATTTATTAACAACATAACGTTCAATTTCCCAAACGTCCAAATCAATTTCGCAATGTTTAATTAAATCGTCAATGTTTTTGATTCGTGACGATCGTTTGGTTTCTACGGTTGCGCCTTTTTTGTTTTCGTCAAAAACAATTTCGTTTCCACTATTTGCCGAACGAACCGCCAAATCCAAACAATGTTTTTGGATATGTTTTGGAAATTTTCGTAATTGTGTGATTAAAGATTGTAAATCCGTTGTCCAATGTGGCCGAAATTGTTTGTGTGTTGGCCGCACGATTATTTTTTAAATAAACGTTTTAACACCAAAAACCCAATCAAAACGGCCGCAATAATAAACGCCCAATTTTTCATTTCTTTTGAAAATGGCGGTTTTTCTGCAATGATTTGTTCAATCGGAATTTCGTGTGTAATAAAAACCGTGTCCGCGATACATTCACCGGTTAAATAAACAACCGAATCAATTCGAATGTATTTGATTTTTATTTTATCGCGTTCAACAATTATCGTGTCGTTAACATTGCCAAAAACAAAAGACGTGTCAACCGAAACGTTGTTGAAAAATATCGTGTCCGACAATCGGATCGTGTCCGTTGGTTGTAACAACTCCGGAAATTTCTTTGTTAATACAAATATTTTTTCCTTTGCCTTTTGTTTTTGACATTCGTAACGTTTAACGGGTGATTTTAAAGCACAACACCCCGTTAAAACAAACAATAATAAAATTGCTAATATTTTATTTTTTACAATTTTCATTTTTATTGCAACAACCGGACGGACGTTTTGTTTCGCCGTAAATGTAACCAATCACAAACGGTGATAATGCCGCGAAATATGTTGCCAATTCTGTTAAATTCGAACCGTTTTCGATTCCTTTTAAACCGAATATGATCCAACACGCAATCATTGTTGTTGTCATGATTGCTCTTTTTGATGTGAATAAACCTAATATATTTTTCATTTTTCTATTTTTTAAATTAATTATTTTAATTGAAATAAATATTTTTCATTGTCAATCCAATGGACGTGCAATAATCGGAAACAATAAAAGACGGACACGCTTTGTTCGAAAACTGATTGTGTCCCGCAACCAAAATGTCGGGGTGACGCAAAATTTCGTGTTTAATATAAGTTTGCAGCGTGTCGCATTGCTTATTGTTCAACGTGTTTTTGGGCTTCTTTGTCTTTTTATCCAACCCGCCAACATAACAAACGTGTTTTGATTCGCTGTTTATACCACGAACACCCCATGTCATTTCCGAACTTTCGATTATTTGATCGTTTGGATTTGTTCCTTCTGCAAAGTGCATATTATGCAACGCACCGTCAATTGTAATCAAATCCGAATATCCAACACGGCTCCAATTTCGCCCATTTTTTCCCATGTGCCAATCCTTGATTTGTTCGGGACGTATGTCGACGCCTTCATAAGTTGCCGAACAATGAATAACAAGATATTTCAATTTTGCCATGGACAAAAATAAATATTTGTTTTATCGTTTCGTCGCAATTATTGGTTAACGACTTGTTTTTAATTTTTGTTGAATTGTTTTTCTTTGCGAAATTAACTTTGATGTTTCGTCTTGATTTTCCCGAACTTTTTTCTTTTTTAAACGTTTATCAATATGATTGATTTTGTTTAAATTTTCCAAATGCAATTTATTTTTACCGTTTCTTTTGCTCATTCCAATTTTTTATTTCTTTAATAACTTTTATTGTTGTCCAAATTATCGCAACCGAATAAGATATTAATTTTAGTTTCATTTCCATTTCTGACATGCTTATTCCAATTGCGCCAATGTTTAAAAAAATCGTCAATGGACAAAATCGTTCAATTATTGTTTGCATTTTTAAAATCATTTAATTTATTAACTTTGAATCAATCTTAATGTTGAATTTACAATTAAATTTGCGGGCAATTCTGACGTGCAACGAATTATTGGAACAATAATGTCGGTGTTGACAAAAGAATAGGCGGCCGGATTTATTATAAAACATGTATATTTGTTTTTATCAATCGGAAACGCCGTAATTGTCGCCGGATCAATAATTAATTCCGAACCTTCCGTTGGTTCTTCGCAATTCGGTTTCCAAACGGCGAATCCAATTTCACAAATAACGGCTTCGTCTGAATAAACCATTCCTTGATACGAATACAAATCCGGATTTGGTGAATCAACCCAATGCAACGAACCGCCCATTGGGATTTGCGTCGGTATGGGCGTAATTGGTGCGGGTGCGCCACCACCTAAATTCATTGTAAAACCCAATTCGTTGTAATCGTGGACTTCGCCGCAACGTAACCCGCGACAATACCAATTTGTCGTCGATCCGCCTTTGCCGCCTTTTGGTGCGCCTTCGTAACTAAAACAACCACGCAAAGAATGCACGGAATGCGACGCACCGCCACCGCCGGTTGAATTAATCGTCACGTCACCCAACCCCGTTGTTGGTGAAATTGTGACATTTGTTCCGGCAATTATTTTTGTAACATTATCGGACGGGTGATCGTCAACCGCCCATATTAAAGCGCCGGACGAATCTTTTGTTAATTTTGTATTGTTTGCAGCGCCCGCAAATCCTTTTGGAACGTGGATTTGTGCGTCGGTTAAATCTTTGTGTAAATTTGACATTTTATTTTTTTTTGTTTTTTGTTTTTGGTTTGTTTTTATTATCGAATTGTGAAACACAAACGGCGATTCGTTGTGTTAAATTTGGAAAATCTTCGGACATGATTTCCGTTTCAATACAACGCGAAATAAACGCGTCTTTTGGTTCGTCTTTGTTTGGTGTTGGCAATGGCATAATTTAATAAATTATCATGCCATGTTGTTTTGAAACTCCATTTTTTGTGTTTCCGCAATCAACCGTGTTTGCCGATTTATATTCCGGAAAATCCGTTGCGTTTTCATCTAAAAATTCGATCATTGCTTGCAACATAACATTTCCGCGTCGATATGTGTCTTGTTTATAAACGTTCAATGTTTTGGCGTCAACCGCTTTTGAAAATTCCGGCATGGCCGTGACGATTCCACTTGACGTTGAATTATCTTGGATTTCGTTAATAACTTCAAATCGAACGAACCATGAAAATGTTGGAACCAACCATTCGGCCAAAAATGCCATGTCTTCGGGACTTGGTGAACCAACCGGAACGGCATTAAAAACTTTTTTTAAATGCAAATAATAATCGTCGCCAATCGCACTTTTTAAATGTGCGAATTCTGCCATTTGAATTAAATTGTCCGATATTAAAAACGGATCGGTGTTTTGATTTGTGAACGCAAATTGAATTGTTTGCGCCGCCGTAATCAACGGATCATAAGCCAAATAATTATTTGTAATTGCCATTTATATTTCTTTTTTTGTGGACAACATTTGATCGCCAAATTCCGTTGCTTCGAAACCTAAAACCAAACGTTGTTCGTTAATTGTTAAAACCGCACTTGGGACAATATCAGATAAAAACGAAACCGGCGGTTCGTAAATGATTTCGAAATCGTCAACGTCCAACGCCGTGTTGTCTTTTATTATTTTTTTAATTTTTCCAAAAACCAATCCTTCGACGTCTTTTATTACCGTTCCCATTACCATTTCCCACGCAACACGAATTTCGTTTCCGGTTGAACTTAATTTTCCGGAACTAACAATTCCCGACATTGCCGGTTGCCAACGGTGCGCCGTGATTATGTTTTGCGACGTTAATTTTTGCAATTCCATAAATGATCCGTCCGATCCGTCGTTTAATACGGTGATATTTGCCGGCGACGTGTCGCCATTTTTAACCAAAAACAAAATCTTTGAATTATTACCTTTGCCCGTCCATTTTTGTTGTGCTTCTTTTACTAATTTTTCCGCTTCTTCTTCGCCCATGTCGCCGTTGATTTCAACGATTGCCGACGGCGTAAAATTATTTTTAAATTTACTTTCGTTATAAGTTTGCAATTCCCAATCGATTGACAACCACGACATTGCAGCCACGAAATCCGGCAACCCGTAATAATTAAATGTCGGTTCGTAATCTTTAAATTGAACGATTGACGTATTTTTTTCAAACTCCGGATAAACCGGAACAATCGCCGTGTCTTCTTTTGACGTTCCGTATTTTTGCCAATCGGGGTGAATGTAAATATATTTTTGATCCTTTGAAACTCGACATTTCGTTGCGTCAATATGAAATAAATTGATTCCGCCTTTATGCCTAACGATTTGCATGTAAGCATTTCCAAACGAATAATAATCGTCAATAATTCGGCCGTAAACTTCGCGCATTGAATCGCCGGTGTTTACGTCGTCAATAAAATTTTGGACGTTTGGATTTTCTGAATGAAATTCCTTGCCAATAGATAAAATTTTCTTTTGCCCTAAAATTGAACGGTGCGTTGGCGATTGTCGCGCCACTTCGGCCAAAAATTGCGGAAATAAATTGTCTTCGCCAAAAGGAATAAACGGTGTTTTTATAGTTTTTAAATCTACATTTTCACGGATTTTTTCCGGAACACCTACATTAAAAACGTCAAATTTCGTGAATCCAATTTTGTTGGCCGCCGATTTAATCGTTTGGTTCGTTGTTTTCTTTTTGCTCATTTTTTACGGATTTTTTGGATTCTTTGGATTCCGTTATAAAAACGCAACCTTCGTTTAATAATCGTTTTAACATTTTTTGATCGCACGAACTCGGCGAATATTTTTTTCCGTTAAATCTAAATGATTTGGAATTCGCAATGTTTGGAATTAATTTATATTTTGCCATTTGTTTTTTTTTAAATGATTAATTTGTTTTTGCTAAAATACAAAAATTTTGCATGTTGTCAAAAAAAATTGGGAACACTTTTGAAAATGTTCCCAATCTAATTTCAATTCAAATTTTGAACCTATTTTAAAATATATTCTAAACCGGAAACGGTGCCGACGCCGTGTCGCCGTCGAACTGTCTTGGATATTCACCTTGTTGCGTTGTGATAGTGATAGCCGTTCCGTTTGCGTCTTGTAGTCCAACACCGGACGTTTCTTCACCCGTTGCGAATTCCATGTAAGCCGTTTCTTCGAATATTTCGTCCCAACCTAAAACGAATTTATAAGTTAATGCAACCGGTGACGCCGTTCCGTCGCCGCAATCGTCCGCATAACTTTCAACAACCGCCGTGATTCCGCAACTTGTAACCAATTCCATTAAATCGTGGTTTACAACTCCCGTCACTTTTGGAATGTAAAATTCCAATGTCACTTCAATTAGTGTTGATCCGTTTTCCCTTGTTGCACTTGCCGTGAAACCCGCGCTTCCTCTGTCGAATTCCCATTTATAAAATAGATCGGTTCCGGGCGCCACCATTGTTACCGCCGTGTAACCGTGCGTTCCGGCCGTTGTGTCCGGCGTAAAAGACGCTATTTCGTCCGTATTTGCCAACCAAATTGTTTTTAACCCGCCACGTCTATTTCTATCGCAACAAATTACATTATGTCCTGTTGTTATACTCATGATTTTATTTTTTTAAAGTTTATTATTTGTTTTATTAATATCCAATTTGAACCAATGAATCGTGTAAGAATTGAACGCCCAATTTGAAATATGCTCTAACATAAACTTTTTCCGTCAAATCGTCGTAAAACATTTTCATTTCACCTTCCGGATCGTTCGTGTCCGTTCCAACTGCTAAATTTTGTTTTGCAACATAACACGCGCAAACGTCGTCCGTGATTCCTAAGTCCGCGATTGCAGCGTCCCAACCATACATTGGAATTACTTCGACACCTCTAAAATAAACTTTCATGCTTCCGTCAACTAATTGTGAAAATCCTTCCGCATTTCCTAAATCTTCTAACGACGTTAAATAATCGTCATACATTAAACGTGAACAATAAATTCCTTTGTCCCTTGTTTCAACTCCTTGTAATGCGCTTGGTGCCGCCGTCCACATTGCACGCAATGCAACGATTGCGTCACCCGCCGCCCATGCGCCGGAATTTGCGATCGTTACTTTATTCCCATTAACAGTTGCGTCCGCTTTTAATAGTGTCCACCAACCGTCGGTTTGGTTGTAACAACTTGCTTTGCCAACCGTTGTGTCAACGTCACCCCACCATGCAATTTTTACAACGTCATTTGCGATTCCGTTTCTAACATTTTGCAAAATTGTGTCCATTAATGCCGTCCCTTCTAAATTGAAAACGTTAATTCCGTTTCTGAAACTTTCTTCTAAATACGTTCCGAAAAATGCGTCTTGACATTGTGAAACCGCCACGCGCATTCTACCCGCCGTAATTACTTTGTCATTTACGTTGAATTCGCCGCTTTCGTCGCCACCGCATGTTGTGTATTTCTTAACGATACAAGATAATGCGTCCGCCGTGTAAAGATTCATTTTATATTTTACGTTTGGAATAACTCTGAATTGCATTAAATCCGAATCCCTAAAAATCGGTTCTAAAAACAATTCATTAAAATTTGCGCCACTATAAGTTGCCGCGATATTGTCCATTGCTACATTTGCCATAATTTTATTTTTTTATGATTGATTAATTTGTTTTTATTATTACGCTTTACGCTTTAACGTTGAAACCATTGCGTTAAAAAATGCCGCGTTTGGATCAACCGTTGTGTTTTCAATTATACTTGGATCGCCGTTTGGTGTTACGTCCGTTTTTCCGGCTTTTATTTTTGAAATTGTCGCCGTCAATTCTTCAATTTCGGAATTTGCAATCGCCAACGCTTTTGCTTCTGCGTCCGCTTCTTCTTCTTCTTCTTCTTTTACTTCTTCCGTCATTCCCATTTTTTCTTCAATGTCATGGATTGCGTTTTCTAAATTGTCAACCCTTGATTTTAATTCTTCATAAGTTAACGCCCAATCCGTGTCTTCTGCGGTTGATTCGTCTTCGTCGCCTTCTGCATTTTTTACAACGCCCAACATTGATTTGATTTTTCCAATTAAACTTTCGTCGTTCGAAACTTCTTTTGTTTCAACAACATTTTCATTTTGCGTATTTTCCGCCATAACGTTTGTTTTTGTTTTATTAATTATTTGATTTATTTTTTCGCTTGTAATATTTTCGAATTTTGAAATATCGTAATTGTTTTCCACCTTGATCGATTGCGTGATTCCGCTAATTAAACCCAATTCCATTGTTTCTTCTGAATTGAACCATGTTTCAACGTCCATTAAATTAATATAATGATCGGAATCATGTTTTGATTTTGACGCATATATAGACGCAATTTCATTTCGAATTTTATCCAAAATGTTTGCGGTTTTTCTTAATTCGTTTGCGTCGCCACCGGACATTGCAAATGGATTGTGAATCATAAACAAAGAATTTTCCGCCATTTCGATTGTGTCGCCGGCCATTGCAATAACGGACGCAATCGACGCCGCAATTCCTTCGACTTTCGTTGTGACTTTTTTAGAATGGTTTTTTAATGCGTTGTAAATTGCCAATCCGTCAAAAACCGAACCACCCAATGAATTGATGTGAACGTCAATGTTTTTATCTTTGATCGTTTTTAATTCGTCAATAAATGATTTTGCGTTTACGTCGTGACTTCCGACTTCCGAATAAATATACACGTCCGCCGTGTCGGATT
>Ga0302134_10000850_pt1 | contig 13930 bp, 11 predicted proteins | sample CB9_SCM_MG_FD_203123 | JGI IMG/M metagenome (GOLD analysis project Ga0302134, IMG submission 203123) | Marine microbial communities from Western Arctic Ocean, Canada - CB9_SCM | ecosystem: Environmental > Aquatic > Marine > Oceanic | place: Canada: Western Arctic Ocean | collected 2017-09-19
AAGTGTTGTGCCCATTGCGGAAACCATTGATTGTAATGTCGCCAAAGAGCTTGTTGCGTCACAAGCAATCTGTTTCTAGCTTAAAGGAACTCGCTGAAGGTAGTTTTAGAGTAGTTATTGATGAAACTGATGGGTTTGATGTGGCTAAAATTAAGAAAATAGTGATTTGCAGCGGCAAAGTTTACTACGATCTTAGAGATGAAAGGCGACAACGGGAAATTGCTGATATTGCCATTATTCGTCTAGAGCAGCTTTACCCTTTTCCTCATGACGACTTCGAGAGGTGTCTGCTCCAGTACGAAAATTTAGAAGAAATTATTTGGTGTCAAGAAGAACCGATGAACCAAGGAGCCTGGTATTCCAGTCAGCATCATATACGTCGTGTTCTAAATGAGTATTTTCCGAATATTTACTTACATTACGTTGGTCGCGATGCGTCGGCTGCAGCTGCAGCTGGTTATCCTGCATTGCATATAAGTCAACAAAATAAATTTATTGATGAAGCATTAAGCTAATCAAAAAAGTGCATTTTCAAACGGCAATATTAGTTGAAAGGGAAAAGTACTACCAGGAAATAACATGACTATCGAAATTAAAGCTCCAACTTTACCAGAATCAGTTCCCGATGGAACTATCGCGACTTGGTACAAAAGCATTGGTGACAATGTGGCCAGAGATGAACTGTTAGTCGATATAGAAACTGACAAGGTCGTCATAGAGGTTGTTTCGCCTACAGATGGTATCTTGAAAGAAATTTTGAAAAGTTCGGGTGATACCATTACTAGTAATGAACCAATCGGTAGTGTGGATACCGATATTGCGAATACTAAAGAAGAAGATATTTTGGTAGAGAGTTCTAGCATACTAGGTAGGTCAGAAAGTGTTGCGGCAGTTGATACTAAGATTACAAGTCCCGCGGCAAAAAAACTGCTAGAAGAGAATTCGCTCTTACCCGACAATGTTTCAGGAACGGGAAAAGATGGGCGCATTACGAAAGAAGATGTTTTAGTTCATATGGGCGTGCCAAAGGCGCAAGTATTTCCAAGTGAAGTAGGTGCGCCTCTTGATAGCTCAGCAGGAGGGCGGCTTGAGGAAAGAGTTCCCATGAGTCGCTTAAGAGCAAAGGTAGCGGAGCGCCTTCTGCATGCCACTCAGTCGACGGCTATGTTAACGACTTTCAACGAAGTCAACATGAAGCCAGTTATGGAAATTAAAAATCGCTATAAAGAAGAATTCGAAAAAGTTCATGAGGGTGTCCGCTTAGGGCTCATGTCTTTCTTTGTGAGAGCGTGTGTTGAGAGCCTAAAACGCTTTCCTGCGGTCAATGCCTCACTTGATGGCCATGATATTGTTTATCATGGCTATCAAGATATTGGAGTGGCTATTGGTTCGCCGAGGGGGCTTGTCGTGCCAGTGTTAAGAAATGCAGACAATATGGGCTTGGCACAAATAGAAAAAGAAATACGTCAATATGGAGATAAAGCTCGAGACGGCAAGCTCTCTATGGATGAACTAACTGGGGGCACTTTCACAATATCTAACGGCGGGGTTTTTGGGTCTCTGCTATCTACACCAATTTTAAATCCACCGCAGACTGCAATTCTTGGAATGCACAAAATACAAGACCGCCCTATGGCTTTGGGTGGAGAAGTGAAGATACTACCTATGATGTATTTGGCATTGTCATATGATCATCAAATAATTGATGGAAAAGAAGCCGTCCAATTTCTGGTTACTATTAAAGAATTGTTAGAAGACCCTACACGACTATTACTGGAAATTTAACAACAAGTTTAATTGAGTAAATTATATGTCTAATCAATATGATGTCGTGGTTATTGGCTCAGGGCCAGCGGGTTATGTTGCTGCAATAAGATGTGCGCAACTTGGTTTTAAGACTGCTTGTGTAGAGAAATGGCTAGATAAGGAAAACAAAACTGTATATGGAGGGACCTGCCTTAATGCTGGCTGTATTCCTTCAAAGGCTTTATTGGATTCTTCGCATAAATATGCAGAGGCAAAATCCCAATTCGATATTCATGGCATTTCGGTTGATAAAGTGTCTATGGATATATCGGCTATGATTAGTCGAAAAGATAAAATTGTAAATCAACTTACTGGAGGGATTGCGGGTCTATTTGCGTCGAATAAGGTGGAAGGTATTGAAGGTGCTGGCAAAATTATGGCTAAAAATAAAGTTTTAGTTACCGGTCACGATGGCCTTGAGCACGAACTTGTTACTAATTTTATTATTATCGCTGCCGGCTCAGTGCCTATTGATATTCCGCCAATCCCAATTGATCAGGGCAACATCGTTGATAGTACAGGAGCATTGGAATTTAGGGAGGTGCCTAAACGTCTTGGGGTGATCGGTGCTGGGGTTATAGGCCTGGAATTAGGTAGTGTGTGGTCTCGTCTTGGCTCAACTGTGACCGTGCTTGAGGCAATAGATGAGTTCCTTCCAGCAGTAGATAACCAGATAGCTAAAGAGTCCCTAAAAATCTTCACAAAACAAGGTTTGAATATCAAACTCGGAGCTCGAGTTACCGGTAGTAAAATATCAAAAGGGCCGGAAAAGTCGGTGACTGTTGAATACACTGATGGCGAAGGCGTGCAAACTGCTGAATTCGATAAGGTAATAGTGGCCGTCGGGAGAAGGCCTTACACTGATGCTTTGTTGCAAGAGTCAGTTGGTGTTGCGTTGGATGCGCGCGGTTTTATTGAGGTCGATGATCAATGCACAACCAGCATACCAAATATCTATGCCGTGGGTGATGTGGTCAGAGGCCCGATGCTTGCCCACAAAGGCATGGAAGAGGGCATAATGGTCGCTGAGCGCCTTGCCGAGAAGAAAACTCAGGTAAATTATAATTTAGTACCTTCTGTTATCTATACCCACCCTGAGATCGCTTGGGTTGGGCAAAGCGAAGAAGAACTTAAGTCCAAGGGAGTTGATTATAATATCGGAGTGTTTCCATTTGCTGCGAGCGGGCGCGCGCTGGCGGCTAATGATTCTGAAGGCATGGTTAAGCTCATCGCTGATGCAAATACCGACCGCATCCTAGGTTGCCATATATTAGGCGCAAGTGCGGCCGATTTATTACAACAGATTGTCATCGCAATGGAATTTAGTGCGAGCGCAGAGGATATTGGATTAACCATGTTTTCACACCCAGCATTGTCTGAAGCAATTCATGAAGCGGCTCTTGCCGTAAATGGCCATGCTATACATATAGGAAATAGAAAGCGTCGAAAGTAATTTACTTAGAAATGATGGAGCATAAATGAACTTACATGAGTATCAGGCGAAACAACTTTTTGCCGATTATGGGTTACCGGTATCGCGGGGAATTGCCGTCGACACAGCTGCTGACGCTGCGGCTGCCACCATTGAAATTGGTGGTGACAAGTGGGTGGTTAAAGCTCAAGTTCATGCTGGTGGTCGAGGTAAAGCGGGCGGTGTAAAACTTGTAGACAGTGCTGAAGAAGCGGAAGCGTTTGCGAGTCAGTGGCTAGGCAAGAACCTAGTTACTTACCAAACAGATGCAAACGGTCAGCCTGTTACTAAGATACTCGTAGAGGCTTGTACTGAGATATCGCAGGAACTGTATTTAGGTGCTGTAGTCGATCGCTCCTCTAGGCGTATTGTTTTTATGGCTTCTGTAGAGGGTGGGGTAGAAATTGAAAAAGTCGCGTCAGAAACCCCTGACAAAATTCTGAAAGCTACCATTGATCCCCTTGCTGGTCCGCAACCATTTCAAGGAAGAGATCTAGCTTTTCGTCTAGGTCTTAAAGGAGGTCAGGTCAAACAATTTACGAAACTGTTTCTTGGATTAGCCCAGTTATTCAACGATCTAGATTTGGCTCTTTTAGAGATAAACCCATTGGTCATTACAGATGAAGGCAATCTTCATTGCCTTGACGGGAAAATAAACATCGATGGTAATGCTCTTTATCGGCAGCCTAACCTGCGGAAAATGCACGACCCCAGTCAGGAAGATGAGCGAGAAGCTCATGCCGCTGAATGGGATTTAAATTACGTAGCTTTAGATGGAAACATAGGCTGTATGGTTAATGGTGCTGGTTTAGCGATGGGAACAATGGATATAGTCCAGCTTTATGGTGGAATGCCGGCAAATTTCTTGGATGTTGGTGGTGGGGCAACTAAAGAGCGAGTAACCGAAGCGTTCAAGATTATTCTCTCCGATGAAAAGGTAAGGGCCGTCCTGGTAAATATATTCGGCGGGATTGTGCGTTGTGACCTGATTGCTGAAGGCGTAATCGGCGCGGTTGACGAAGTTGGTGTTAAAGTACCGGTCGTTGTTCGCCTAGAAGGAAATAATGCTGAGTTAGGAAGAGAAGTTTTGCAGGAGAGTGGATTCAATATCATTGCAGCAACCAGCTTGTCCGATGCAGCTAAAAAAGTTGTCACCGCCGCCGGGGGAATGTAATGAGTATTTTAGTTAATAAAAACACAAAATTAATTTGTCAGGGCTTTACTGGCTCTCAAGGTACTTTTCATTCCGAGCAGGCATTGGAATATGGGACTCAATTAGTTGGTGGTGTAACTCCAGGGAAGGGTGGTCAGAAGCATTTAAATCTCCCGGTTTTTAATACTGTAATGGAAGCAAAGGCTGAGACAGGCGCAGACGCTTCCGTTATTTATGTGCCAGCAGCTTTCTGCAAAGACTCAATATTAGAAGCGGCTGAAGGAGGAATAGAGTTAATCGTTTGCATCACCGAAGGGATTCCGACTCTAGATATGTTGGTGGCAAAGGAAAAATGTGATCAGCTTGGGATTAGACTTATAGGGCCTAATTGCCCGGGTGTTATCACTCCGGGGGAATGTAAAATTGGGATTATGCCTGGTCATATTCATTTGCCAGGTAAAGTTGGCATTGTTTCTCGTTCAGGAACCTTGACCTACGAAGCGGTAAAGCAAACTACTGATTTTGGCTTTGGTCAGTCCTCTTGTGTAGGAATTGGCGGCGACCCGATTCCAGGATCTAATTTCATCGACATTCTTAGTATGTTTGAAGATGATCAGCAAACAGAAGCTATTGTGATGATTGGCGAGATTGGTGGAACGGCCGAAGAAGAAGCCGCAGCTTTTATTAAGACCAATGTCAGCAAGCCAGTAGTTGCGTATATTGCCGGCGTTACAGCTCCTCCCGGTAAGAGAATGGGTCATGCCGGCGCTATTATTTCAGGGGGGAAAGGCACTGCAGATGAAAAATTTAGCGTATTACAAGATGCAGGCGTTAAAACCGTTCGCAGCTTGGCTGAAATTGGCAGTGGTCTGAGTGAAATTACTGGCTGGTAAATAAGTAAGGGCACTCTGTCCCATTAATATTTCGCGCTGCCCCTTTAATATTTAATAACTAAAACATCTATACTTTTTGTTATTCAAAAGGTTCTAATCCCTCGCTGGAGTATGTTAGTCTTACGGCAAATTATGGCTGTAAGCGCCGAATTTATGGGCAATTTGGTTGTTACCATTATAAGTAATAGCCTGACCGTTTGAATGGTTACCTAGAGTCTCATTTTATTTCGACGTGGGTATTTTGGTAACTCCGAATCGATCTTTTTTATGGAAAGTTGTCATTTTCGAGTGATAAGAAAAATCATGGATTACTCGGATTGTTGTTGTAAAGGAAAGATGTAAACAGGTGTTTTTCGTGTCTAATTTATAAGCGACTGGATTCGTGTTCAATAAATTAGGCTTGATTAGTTAATAATAAATATAGGATGGCACATGAATAACCTTCGAACTAACAAGGTGGGTGCAGCTGCTCTAGCAATTTTCGCTTTTTGCTTTATCAGTGTAAGCCAAGCTCAAGAAATTCTCGTAGACGCCAGCTTGCTAGACCAAGCGATGGATGTTCTTGGGGCAAAATACACTGAATCTGCGGAGGTTCAGGATGAAATAACTCAACTCGCAAACTCAGCAAGTTCTACTTTCGAACTATTTAAGCGGTCAAACGATAACCTAGAGTCATTACTTGTCTTGAATGCCGGTTGGCGTATGCAAATTTCTATTCAAGAAGACCAAATCGAGACTCTAGATGAATCGATTGCAAGTGTTGAGGAAGTTACTCGTGAAATTCCGTTGCTGATGGAGAAAATGCTTTCCAGTATCGAGCAATTCATTGAGTTAGATTATCCATTCCATGTTGATGAGCGAGCTAATCGAATCCAGTTTGCTCGTGATGCAATAGACAATCCCGACGTGTCTATTGCAGAGAAGTTCAGACAAGTTTTGGTTATGTACCAAACTGAGACTTCATATGGCCGTACCTACGAGACATATCCAGACACTATTTCATTAGCGGGCGGCGAAAGGGATGTGAATATTGCTCGTATTGGGCGAGTTGCACTTATGTATCAATCTACAGATCGTCAGGTAACTGGTGCCTGGGATAACAACTCACGACAGTGGGTTGAGCTCGACCCAGGTGACTATCGCCAAGCAGTGCAATCAGCAATTCGTGTTGTTTCTAACCTCGATGCGCCAAAAATTATCGAATTACCAGTTCTTTTTCCGGAGGCTGCACAATGAAACAGCTAATTAAAAAATCTAGCCTCATAGCTACATCGTTGCTATTAGTTGCAACAACACAAGCCTATTCTCAGGAAGCAACCTCGCTTGCGAATCTCCTTGAGTTGGTTGAAAACGACCGGGTGGCCGAATCCGCCGAATATCGTCAAAGGGCTCAAGAATTCGAAGCAAATGCAGCCCGGCAGACACAAATCTTAGAAACGACAGAAGAAAGGATTGTTGAGCAGGAAGATGCTCAGGTTCTTCTCAGCAATCAGTTTGAAGCGAATGAAATTACTTTGGCTGATAAAAGAGAGATCCTACGAAATCGACGAGGTGACTTAAATGAGCTCTTCGGAACCCTTCAAGGGGTCGCCGGTGATTTTCTAAGTACTTTCCAAAACTCTCTAATTAGTGCTCAGTATCCAGGCCGCGGTGAATTTATAGAAGAATTCATTGCAAAAGCGGGCAGCACTATAGAGCAGCTAGATGTCCAAGAAATGGAAAGATTCTGGTTCTTCATGCATCAAGAGATGACCGAGTCTGCGCGTGTAGTTTCCTATAATGCAGATGTGACTCTCCCGACAGGTGAAACTTCGAACCGAAATATTGTCAGAATCGGATCATTCAATGCCGTATCTGAAGGTGATTACCTCAGCTATAACGGGGATATTGGCCATTTGCAGGTATTACCAAAGCAGCCAGATGCCGGCATAGTTGGTCAGGCACAAACGCTGCAATCATCCTCGTCAGGGTTTACAAAAGTTGGAATCGATCCAACCGGTGGTGTTGGTGGTCAGGTTATGGCAAATCTTGTTAATTTCCCTAGCGCACAAGAACAAGTAATGAACAACGCCAAGACAATCGGCTTTATTATTATTGGAGTAGGTATAGTTGGAATCACGATGGGGTTCTTTCGCTTACTGATGTTGACGTTGATATCAATCAAAGTGCGTGGTCAGCTTAAGAATAAAAAGCCGTCCAAAGGAAACCCACTCGGACGTGTTTTGTTAGTTGCAGACTCAAATCCAAACGCTGACACAGAGACTCTAGAGCTTAAACTGGGTGAAGCTATCTTGCAGGAAACACCTACTCTTGAAAGTATGCTCACGCTAATCAAGATGATCGCGACAATTGCGCCACTCGGCGGTCTATTGGGAACGGTTACGGGTATGATCCAAGTATTCCAGCAAATCACAGTCTATGGAGCTGGAGATCCCACTATCATGGCGGGAGGTATTTCTTCAGCGTTAATGACGACAGTACTGGGCATCGTGGTCGCTATTCCAACTATTTTTATGCACACAGTAGTTAAGAGCAGAGCGGACACTATTACCCATATCCTGGAAGAGCAAGCTACTGGGATGATAGCTCAGAAAGCAGAGCAAATTGCTAACAGTAGAGCTTAACTTCTAAGGAATTAGCGTATGTATTTTGCATTTCTAGATATTATTGATGCCGTGAATCTATTCATGGAGAGGGGCGGATCGGTGCTAACCATCATCGCTTGGCTCTTGTTTGTGAAGTGGTCCTTAGTGTTCGAACGTGTTTGGTACCTCAACACGACTCATAAGAAAAACGTCAAGTTTGCTTTGGCGGAGTGGAACGCTCGCTCAGATACGAAATCTTGGAGCGCGCACCAAATCCGTACGATGATGATTTCAAAGATATCCTTGGATGTGCGCAATACACTTCCTATCATCGAGGTTCTAGTAACTATTTGTCCTTTACTAGGCCTCATTGGAACTGTTACTGGGATGATCGAAGTATTTTTCGTGATGGCGGTCAGTGGAGGAGGAGATGCCAAATCTATGGCAGGTGGCGTTTCGAAGGCTACAATCCCTACAATGGCTGGTATGGTTGGAGCAATATCTGGTATTTTTGCATCAAACTACTTAAAAGCTAAAGTTGACCGTGATCTTGAGTTATTGGCAGATCACTTACCATTGAGCAACTAAGCAATAAATAGGTAAATTAATTTAAGGTATAAAAATAATGAAATCTGGAATAATGAAGAGAAAACAGGATGAAGATGCGGGTGAGATTGATCTCACCCCAATGCTTGATGTTGTATTCATTCTTCTAATATTTTTTATTGTAACTTCTGTTTTCGTTACTGAAGCAGGTATAGAGGTAACTAAACCTGAAGCCTCAACTGTCGACGATACTTCTGGCGATTTAATATTAATCGCCGTAGGCCCTTCAGGGGATATTTGGATAGATGGAGACCAAGTTGATCCTCGATTTATCCGTTCACGCTTTGAATTACGCCTAGCAGATGCCCCGAACTCAGTAATAATTATTCAAGCGGACGCAAATGCGGAAAATGAGCAGGTAATGCTTATTCTTGATGCAGCGAGAGAAGCAAACATAGAAGATGTATCAATTTCGGCGGAGGCTTAGACAATGATAGTGATTAGATGGGCTATATCAATGGGTTTGGCGGCAGGGATCACACTCCTCCTGTTTTATTTTATGCAAGCTCTTATTGCGTCTGGAAGTGGCCTCGATGAGCGCGTGAACGTCGTGAAAGTTGTTGATGCCACAATGCCGGATATTGAACTCGAAGTTATTGAAGAGATCGATAAGCCTGAACCGATTGAAGAAGTTACAGAAGATGTTCCTGACACCCCTGATAAGCAGATTAGTCTGTCTGATGGGCCAGCATTGAATATAGAGCGTGCAACGCTTCAACTTGATACCGGTTTACAATTAAGTAACGCATCCATTTCGGCGACCGATGGCGACTATTTACCACTAGTGGCTATTGCTCCTCAGTATCCTACCCGTGCTGCTCAGCGTGGAATTCAAGGGTGGTGTTTAGTAGCGTTCTCAGTTGATGGTCAAGGAAACGTCGTCGAAGATTCAATTATCGTAGCTGATGCGGAGCCGCCTAATATCTTCGACCGATCATCTCAGCGTGCTGCAGCTAGATTTAAATTTCAGCCAAGAGTAGTTGATGGGCAGGGCGTCCGAGTTGATGATGTCCAGTACCTTTTCCGCTATCAGCTAGAGGACTAGCCGTATGAAATCAAGCAATACACTTAAGCTGGGTTTCCTTATTGCAATAATGGCTACTCCAGTTTGGCAGAGCCAAAGCGTCTTTGCTGGTGAAGAGCAGCGTGCACCGCCTGAGGCTAGAACTGCGGGAACACTTGGACCTCAAGTGATGAGAGCAATCTCTGCTATCCAGGAGTTGATGACTCCGGAAGACCCAGAGGATGAGCCAAATCTGGCCGAGGCTAAAATTGAGTTAGACGAATTGTATGAACGTCGATTCGAACGGATGAATGATTTCGAAAAGCAAACGACGCTAAATTTTTATACGAATTACTGGCTGACATTAGAAAACTATCCGGAGGCAATTGATACCTTTGAGCAATTGCTAACGATAGAAACCCTGCGTGAAGACACAAAGTTGAGAACCTTAAAGTCACTAGGCCAACTTTACTCAGCTGAAGAAGAATGGTCAGAGTCAGTTCGTAATTATGTACTCTGGAGAGAAGCTTCTTTTGAAGAGGATCATATTGTCTACCGCGGTCTTTCCTATGGTCATTATCAACAAGAACAATTCGCTGAGGCTTTGCCTTACTGGATTAACTACATGCAACTGCTGTTGTCTCGTGATGAACCACTAGACAGAGATGACTATGCCTATTTGAATGGTATCTATTTTACTTTGGAAGACTTCACAAGCGCTTTGGAAGTAACTAAGAGCATGATCATGCTTTATGATGAAGCGACGGATTGGATGAACCTTAGTGCAGTATATGCAAGCATTGATGATGAAGAGCGTCGAGTAAGGTCTTTGAATTTGGCTTATTTAAAAGGCTATGTTGAAGATGACAATCGCTATTTGAATCTCGGACAATCAATGGCTGGACTTGATGTTCCGATGAGCGGAACTAAGATCATCAAGGAAGGTTTAGATCTCGGTATAATGGAACCTGACGAGGATAATCTAACCATCTATACACAGATGTTTCTTATTGCCAGTGAATACGAAGCAGCCCTGGAGCCAGCGCTTTTAGTTGCTGATTTAACAGAATCGGGGGATGGCTGGGATAATGTCGGTTATATCCACTACGTAACTCGAAACTACGAAGATGCAGTGGAAGCATTCCAAAATGCACTAGACAAGGGTGATCTTTCCGATCGCGGTGACACTTTACTGTTTCTCGCTCGGGCTAAGATAGAATTAGAAGACTTTGATGGTGCTCTAGAAGCAGCCACAGAAGCCGCAGACTTCGGTGATAGGGACGAGAACACATCTGCGGTTAACTACATTAACTTCATAAACAGTACACAGAGCCGTTTTAATATTATTGCAGAAAGAAAAGCTACTGCTATTGATTTTTACGAATCCTACCCTCCGTTGCAGTAAGATAAATGGTGGTATAAATTGGGTTAAATCCTTGAATTTTTGAGATTTGACCATATAAAAGAACCCAGCTAGATAAATATAGCTGGGTTTTTTTTGACATAAAAAAGACATAAATTTATGGAGCATCTTAATGAGCACTAAAACAAAAGCAGAAACCCGAGGATTTGAAACAGAAGCGAAGCAGTTACTGCACTTGATGATCCATTCGCTTTACAGTAACAAGGAGATATTCCTACGGGAGTTAATATCAAATGCCTCAGATGCTGCGGATAAATTAAGATTCGAAGGCTTGTCCGCTCCAGAGTTATTTGAAAATGATTCTGACCTACGAATTAATATCGACTTTGATAGCAAAGAAAATACTGTCAGTATTTCAGATAATGGAATTGGCATGACTCGCGATGAAGTAATTAGTCATTTGGGTACGATTGCTAAGAGTGGTACTGCTCAATTTTTAGAAAGTCTTACGGGAGATCAACAAAAAGATTCACAGCTTATAGGTCAATTTGGTGTCGGTTTCTATTCAGCGTTTATCGTTGCGGATGAAGTGGAGGTATTGACTCGCAAAGCCGGCACAGATGCTACACAGGCAACGTTATGGCGCTCCAAAGGTGAAGCTGATTATTCTATCGAGGTAGCAGAAAAGCCAACGAGGGGAACCGTAGTTATACTTCATTTGAAGAGTGAAGAATCTGATTTTGCTGAGGCCTATCGATTGAGGAGTATCGTTAAGAAATATGCAGACCATATTTCAATTCCTGTAATGATGGAGAAGCAAGCAGCACCAAATACAATGGGTGATGAAGAAGGGAAGCCATTAGAGGAGGCCGAAGGAGAGGACTTAGACACTAAGTACGAGGCAGTTAACGATGCTAAAGCTCTATGGATTAAACCTCGAAAAGACGTAAAAGCAGCTGAATATAAGGAGTTTTATAAGCACGTTAGTCATGACTTCGAAGACCCATTAAACTGGAGTCATAATAAGGTCGAAGGTAAATTAGAGTATACCAGTCTGCTTTACTTGCCCAGCAGAGCTCCTTACGATTTATGGAATAGAGATGCTGCTCGAGGACTAAAGCTCTACGTTCAACGTGTTTTCATAATGGACGATGCGGAGCAATTTTTACCTTTGTATCTTCGTTTCGTCAAAGGGGTAATTGACTCAAACGACATCTCATTAAATGTTTCTAGGGAAATTTTGCAGAAAGACCCAGTAGTAGATTCAATGCGTGGAGCGCTTACAAAACGCGTTTTAGATATGTTAGGAAAGCTTAGTAAAAAGAAAAATGACGATTACGCTAGATTCTGGAAAGAATTTGGACAAGTTTTAAAAGAAGGTCCTGCTGAAGACTTCGCTAATAAAGGGAAAATCGCGAAACTGTTCCGTTTTACCACCACAGAGTCTAAAGTTGGTAATGAGGATCAGAGCTTGGATGCTTATGTTGCAAGAATGAAGGAAGACCAAGAAAAGATATTCTACATTGTTAGTGAATCTGAAGCTGCTGCTAGAACCAGCCCTCATCTGGAAATATTCAAAAAGAAGGACATTGAAGTAGTTTTAATGCATGAGCGTATCGATGAGTGGCTGATGAGCCACATGCAAGAATATGAGGGAAAGCAATTCCAGGATATATCTAGAGGCGAACTGAATCTGGGTAAGCTTGATGATGAAGAAGATAAAAAGTTACAAGAAAAGAATGAGAAAGAATTAGAAGGGCTTGTCGAACGGATACAGGAATGCCTAAGTGAAAAAGTGAAGGAAGTAAGAGTTACTCATCGTTTAACCGATTCGCCGGCGTGTTTGGCTGTCGATGAGCACGACATGGGTGCACAGATGCGAAAGATAATGGAAGCATCTGGCCAGGCAGTCCCCGAAACTAAGCCAATATTTGAAATCAATCCCGATCACCCCTTAGTAGTAAAGTTGGACACGGAATCTGACGAAGACAGGTTTGCTGATTTGGTCGAAATTCTATTTGGCCAAGCGAGCTTAGCTGATAATGGTCAGCTTGATGATCCAGGCGATTTTTCAGCACGCTTGAATAAGTTATTACTTGAACTTAGTAATTAGTTAATAACGATTTATAGGACAGTTTGTATTAAGAAATAGAATAATTTCTTACATCTGTTCCAATGGCTCAATGCCTAAAAGATTGAGGCCTTGTTGTAATGATTCCGCAGTAAGTGTCGCTAAAGCAAGTCTTGAGCTTCGCAGTTCACCTTCAGCTTTGAGAATAGGGCAGGTTTCATAAAAACGCATGAAGGTGCCAGCTAGCTCATAGAGGTAATTACACAGCAGGTTGGGGTAGCACTCTTTAGCCACCGTAGCCACTACTTCTGGGAGTTGTAGAATTTTTAGTATTAATGCTCGCTCTTCAGGAGCTTCGCTATTGGTTATTTCTTGAGATTTGATATCAAGATTATGCTTCCGCAAGATGCTTTTAATTCTAGCGTAAGCATAGATTAAGTAAGGTGCTGTGTTGCCTTCGAAAGACAGCATAGTTGTCCAGTCAAAGATATAATCGCTCGTCCTATTCTTCGAAAGTTCTGAATACTTCACTGAAGCAATACCGATTTGATCAGCTATTAGCTTTCTTTTAGCTTCTTCTAAAGAAGGGTTCTTTTCGGTTACGAGTTCAAAAGCTCGTTTTACTGACTCGTCTAAAAGGTCAATAAGTTTGATCGTGCCACCAGCACGAGTTCTGAAAGGTTTTCCATCATTCCCCATCATTGTGCCGTATGCAATATGCTCCAGAGAAATGTTCTCGTCAGCTATTGAAGCTTCTTTGGCTACTGCGAATACTTGTTGGAAATGAAGCGACTGTCGGGCGTCTACAACATAAAGAGAGCGTGCGACATCTAACTCAAACGACCGATATTTAATTGCTGCAAGGTCTGTTGTCGCATAAAGGAAACCGCCGTCTGATTTTTGAATAATTACCGGCAGGGGTTCACCATTTTTCCCATTAAACTGAGGTAGGAAAACACATTTCGCGCCATCAGAAAAA
>Ga0302134_10000854_pt1 | contig 13913 bp, 11 predicted proteins | sample CB9_SCM_MG_FD_203123 | JGI IMG/M metagenome (GOLD analysis project Ga0302134, IMG submission 203123) | Marine microbial communities from Western Arctic Ocean, Canada - CB9_SCM | ecosystem: Environmental > Aquatic > Marine > Oceanic | place: Canada: Western Arctic Ocean | collected 2017-09-19
GACCTTCGGCATCTCGGTGCAGAGACGATTATGACCCGACTTAAATACATCCACGAGGTTGCATATGACTTCGCTGGGGTGGACATGGTCACGCAGCCTGTGCCGATTCGACCGGGGCAGCATTACATAATGGGTGGCCTAAAGACCGACGTTGATACTCGTGCCTGGGATACCACAGGTACCGCTGGTTGGAGCGGAGTAAAAGGCCTCTTTGCAGCAGGGGAAACCGCCTGTGTCAGCGTCCACGGAGGGAACCGCCTCGGGGCTAACTCCCTGCTTGAGACTGTTGTCTTTGGCAAAATTGCCGGCGAGAAGGCGGTCGAGTACGCACGTGACCAAGAGGACTTCACGATTTCAGAATCTCACTTGGCTGCTACGAAAGAGCGTGTGCAAAACCTGTTCGATCGCCCTGATAACGGAGAGCGAACGGCAGCAGTGCGCTTGGAATTAGGCGAGGTTATGAACCAGCACATGGCAGTCTTCCGTAATGAGGAGGGCATGCAGACCGCCGCAGCCAAGGTGCGTGAGCTGCAAGAACGCTACAAGAGTGTCCCTGTGATTCACAAAGGTGCCGTCTACAACACTGACCTTATTTTCCATATGGAATTGGGCAACATGCTCGATTGCGCTGAGGCTATCTGTGCTGGAGGATTGCTTCGCAAGGAAAGCCGCGGGGCGCACTTCCGAAAGGACATGCCTGAGCGCGATGATGAGAATTGGATGAAGCACACTGCTGTCACTTTCTCGGAAGACGGCCCTCAAGCGACTACCCTGCCGGTTGCAATGACTCGATGGGAGCCCCAGAAGCGGGTTTATTAGCGCTTCTACTGCTTGGCGTAAGCATCGCGGCACCGGCTATCCGTAGGACGGCGCCCATGCGAGGCTCCGAAATTGCCCTCGATAGGGCAATGATTAGATTGATGAACCGGAGCAGGGCGGCCAGCCTTGCTCTCGTGGAACTATGATTCTGAACGATGTCTCAGTAAGGGACACGTAGGAGTGCGTTAGATGCAAACTAACTTGCTAGTTCGCCGGTACGATCCAGAGTCGGTGGAAGAAGGCTCCCATTTGCAGGAGTACCACCTAGAAGTCCCTGATCATTTCACAGTGCTTGATGCACTGATGAAGGTTCGTGAAGAAGATGACCCTTCGCTGGCACTTCGGTGCTCATGCCGTGCTTCAATCTGCGGATCATGCGCTATGACTGTCAACGGGCGCGCCAGTTTGGTCTGCAAGACCAAGCTGGCTGATATCGCTTCTGCAGGTGAAGTAGTACTTGTTGAGCCCATGAACAATCAGCGCGTGGTCAAAGACCTCGTGGTTGATTTGCAGTTTTTCTGGGGAAAAATACGAGCAGTTGAACCCTATTTGCAGCCTCGTGGTGAAGAGCCTGAAGGGGAGTACATCGCACCGAACGAGGCGATGCTGAACTTGCTGACTCCTATGGGTTGCATCATGTGTGGCGCATGCGTATCAGCTTGCACCGTTATGGACATCGACAAGAACTTCCTCGGCCCTGCGGCGCTAGCTAAGGCTTATCGCTTCGTTGCCGACCCGCGCGATGATGAAACCCACCAGCGCCTTGAGTCCCTCAACGAGTCCTCCGGAATTTGGGACTGCACTCGCTGCTATATGTGCGTCGATGTCTGCCCAAAGGGGGTTGCTCCAATGGACCGGATAATGGACTTGCGTGAGTTGGTTATGGAAGCCGGCATAACCAACACTCCTGGCGCCCGCCACGTTGAATCATTCGCTCGCACAGTAGCCCACTCTGGGCGACTGGATGAGCCAATGCTCGCAATTGACACCTGGGGCAGAACTAACGTCGTCAAGTTGATGGGGAATGCCATGTTAGGGTTCCGCACGCTTCGCCGTGGCAAGTTGCCGCTTCGTTCAGGGCCATTCCACCAAAGGCTTCCTGGGGCCGATGCCGTGGGCAGAATTTTCAAGCGACTGAGTAAGTAAGAAACCTCACTCAGCTTTGCAGCTGGGTGCATCAACACTGAAACCGGTAGTGGTTGGAGGATTGTTCCGATGAAATATGCGTTCTACCCGGGTTGCGTATCGCGTGGTGGCACACCTGAGCTGTACGACTCCACCATCGCAGTTGCGGACAAATTGGGAATCGAGCTTGAAGAGATACTGGGTGCTGCGTGCACAGGCGCTGGTGTCCTGCAAGAGAAGGGATTGAAGCTGGGAGACACCCTCAACGCGCGAACCTTTGCGATGGCTGAGCGAATGGGCCTGACGACGATAATGACGATATGCTCTACCTGCCAGGGTGTAATGGCGCAAGCCAACAAGCGCTTGCTTGACGACCCCGACTACTTGGCCGAGGTGAATGAAGAACTCAAGCCTGAAGGCCTTGAGTACACTGGGCGCATCATCATCAAGCACCTTGCGTGGGTGCTTGTTGAGGAAATAGGCCTCGATGTACTGAAGACATTTGTCACAAACCCATTGGATGGCATGAAAATAGCACCGTTCTACGGGTGCTACATTCTGCGCCCCTCAGACGCTCTTGGCTCCAAGGACAACCCCGGACGTGACCAGTACCTCGAAAGAATTATTGAGACCCTTTCGGGTGAAGCGGTCAACTTTCCTGGGCGCTTGCAATGCTGCGGCTTTCCGATCATGCTCATCAACGAGAAGAATTCGATGGCCATGGTTGGCAAGCACACGCACAACGCTAAAATTGCGGGCGCCGATGCAATGGTTACACCGTGCCCGCTGTGCCACCTGAACCTAGATGGTCAGCAGCCGAAAGCTCAAGCGCAACTTGGTGAGAAAATTGGCATGCCAATCTTGCACTTGCCGCAGCTCGTTGGTATGGCGATGGGCCTGACTCCTAAGGAATTGGGCTTGGGCAGGCATATCGTGAGCACCAAAAACTTACTATCGAACGCGAGCGTTCGGGCCTAGCCGTTCATCCTGAACTTGTTGAAAAGGGGGCCTTCGCGTGAAGACCCCCTTTTTTAGACTAATGAAGGAATGGAAATGAAGTATTCGCGACTGATATTAGAGAAGAGGCGATTATGCCAAGAATCAAAATGATTTCCGACAAGTCAGAAATAACGACAGCGCAGCATGCAGAGTTCGATTCAATTGTCGGTGTCTTGCATGGAGTCAGAGGACCTTTTAGCGTCCTCATGCACAGTCCAGGGCTCGCTCAAAAAGTCATGGAGGCGGGGGCTCAGGTTAGGTTGGGCTCAACGCTCTCGCAAGTGGAGCGTGAACTGGCCGTCATTGCCGTGTCACGTGAGAAAGACGCTCGCTACGAATGGGCCGCACACGTGAAGGCAGGACGTGCCGCTGGCATGCGCGAGGAAGTAATTGAGGCCGTGCGCCATCGTGAAGACGTGAATGAATTAGAGGCAGATGAGCGCGATATCATAATGTTCGTCCGTCAATTGCTACGGACCAACAAAGTGGAACGCCCATTGTTCGACCAATTGATTTCCCGGCACAGTGAAAGATGGCTCGTAGAGCTGACCGCGACTATTGGGCAATACCAATACATCTCGGCCATCAACAATACATTTGAGGTCGAACCTGCAGCGGACGCGGACCAACTACCCGTTTAGAACACACCACCAGGCTGGAAATTCAGCGAACAGTTAGTAAAGAGGGACTAGGTAGCAGCTAAGGCCGCAAGGCGCTCTTAGAGGAGCGGGCCGATGTCAGCCTCATACGCCGCGACTACCTCGACCGCAAACTCCTGGACCGACTGATACGGACCCTGGGCATCCGAGTCATCCCCGTGATCGTGGACAGCATGGTCATGACCCGCATGGTCTACGCGGTCGTGACCTAGGTATTCTTCTCCGCCTTCGATTTCCGCGGCTGCTGCTTCTTCGCTGCGATTGAACTCGTTCCGAACAACAATTGCTGCGCCGCGCTCAACATGAGCTAGGACGCAGCCGTATTCGAACGCCATGCTCAGTGCATTCTGCGCGGTTTCAGCGCTCGCGTACGGACGCTCATCAAGGCCGTCAATCATCCCTACGATGAAGCTTTCGGCCTCTATAGGCTCAGCCGCAGCTTTGGCCTCATCAATACATTGGACTAGTGACGATTTGCACTCTTCAATGATTTCATCGATTTCATCCTCGTGAGTCTGCGCAAGGATGGGAAGCAGGCGCTCGGGGTACTCGATACCTATCGCGCACCCCAAGCAGAACGAACCGATAACTGCTTCCGCGAGAGGAGCGGACTCGAAAACTTGTTCACCTTCCTCGTCCATGTCACTAGGCAAGCCTTCAAGGTACAGTGCAATCACTACATCGGTGAACGCAGGTACCTCGTCGTCAACATCTTCGGCGGCATCGAGAGGAATGAACTTTATTGGTGGCAAGTGCTTTAGGCCTTGGGCGCCGCGGCCATGACTTCGACGAGCTCTTGGACCGCTGCCGCGGATGTCGTAAGGAGAGCCTTTTCATGAGCTGTGAGGGCGAGTTCAACTACCTTTTCAACCCCGTCTGCACCCAGGATGACAGGCACGCCCATGTAGACACCACTAAGGCCATATTCGCCCTCAAGCAGGGCTGCGCAAGGAAGCTGACGCTTCTGGTCTAACAGGATGGCATCTACCATTTCTGCCACGGCGGCCGAAGGAGCATAGAAAGCGCTACCGGTTTTCAGCAGTGCAACAATCTCGCCGCCACCGCCCTGCGTGCGCTTGATGATTCGCTCGAGCGCTTCGGTGCTGAGCAGGTCAGCGATAGGCACTCCTCCGATGGTTGTGTAGTGGGTCAAAGGCACCATCTGGTCGCCGTGACCACCAAGGACGTATGCTTGGACGTCTTTGACAGAGACATTGAGCTCTCGTGCAAGGAAAGTTCGAAATCGCGCTGTGTCGAGCACGCCAGCCATGCCGAGCACACGATTTTTCGGGAACCCGGAGACTCCCCAGGCATGCTGCACCATCGCATCTAGCGGGTTGGATACTACGATCAACGTTGCATTGGGCGACCGCTTGACAATCTCCTGTGTAACGCTGCCGACAATTTTCATGTTAGTGAAGAGTAGGTCATCGCGACTCATACCGGGCTTTCGGGCGATACCTGCCGTGATGACCACTAGATCAGAATCGGCTGTCTCATCATACCCATTAGTACCAATGATGCTCGCGTCGACTCCCAGGACAGGACCGGACTCGGCAATGTCCAAGGCCTTGCCCTGTGGCATATCTTCCACTACATCCACCAGAACCACGTCCATGTAGCCTCGCTCAAAGAGGCGCTGAGCGGTGGTCGCTCCTACGTTACCTGCTCCAACTACCGTTACCTTCTTACGCATCAGTCCTACCTGCTCCTTGGCAATAAAGGGAGTGGCCCTTCCGTTTGCTATCTATTTCTGAATCACTAACAGGACGATCAACGATGGCCTTGGCTCTACTGGCCCCAAGGAGTGATGGCACCCTTGAGTGCTTTGTATCCCTCTAGGAAGCCAGGGCGTTGTTCTCCGTAAATTGCATCAAACGTGGTCAGCGCAGCGTCCAACCAGGCGGCGAGCTCCTTGTTACCAGGGTTGGCGTCAAGGTAGGCATCGCGAATCAACACGAAGTGAATGCGCGGGTCGTAAGGGCTCTTGGTTCCGCCCATCGACTCATCCCCATCAAGAAGACGGAGGAGCATCGCGTCGGCTGAGCCAAGGGTTTGCTCATGAATCGGCGGTCCTTCCATGCGGTACATGACGGAGGTCATGTCGCGGCCGTTCCCTGTGGTGTAACCCATGTCCGCCCACATTTTATTGTCCATCTTGGTGCTAGCTCCGGAGTGCTCGAGCACCAATTGCCCGAATCGACGAAGCGGGTCGGAGATGTCTGCCAGTAGGTCGGTGAGCCGGTCGCCGTCGAGGTCGGTGGCCAGGATGACGTTGTCCCGCTTCTCTATGAGATCCCATATCATGAGACCGTAGTTGGTATCGGCAATGTGCTGCTCAATCTGACCGCTCCACTCCTCCATGCCTTCTTTGAAATCGGCAGGTAGCAGTGCAATGATTCGGTCAACACGCTCTTTGTGCTCTTCGTAGCCGTCGACTGCGTACTTCCTGCCTACGGTGAATTTCGTGCCTTGGAGCATCCAGGACAACAGGCCTGCGTTAATTCCGTCTTCCTGTGCCTGAGTCGGTTTCATCGCGACGCGGCCGAATTTGCTTGTCTCGTGAACCATCTTTAGGAACAGCCGGCAAGAGTACGCCATTTGGACGCCAGGGGTGTTCATCTCGGAGTGGACAATTCCCGTCTTGGGGTCTACGTCAAATTTCTTCTGGTCTTGCGAGTATGGTAGGCACGGCATGCAGCGGACAACTGTCGTTACACCATAGGGCCGGACATTGCAGAAAACGCCTGCCTGGGTGCGCAAAGGCGCATTGCCGGACTTGCCCATCACAACGACTTTGCCGCCTTTGCCGTCGTTGACGTAGGCATCGCCAGCTGTGGACCATTTGATTGAGGTTGCGGGCATGTTGCCGAACCAACTCAGCGGCTCAAGCTGCCTGTCATGCCTAATCTGCGACCACATGGGTACAGCGTAGAACGGTAGACCGAGAACATCGGCTGCCATTACGGTACCTAACAGGGCATAAGCATCAGTGAGTGAGTGGGCGACGGGCTTTATCTTCCCGTCGTGGTTCCCTCCCTGCCAGATTAAGGCCTCTGGGTAACCGGTAGGTCGGATATCGGTGGGCTGGTACAGCCCTCCAAGAAGTCCGACCAGGTCGCCTCCATCGGCTTCCGTTCGCGCAATCTTCAAGAGATCTAGCATTTCATCTTTCCCTTTCGGCTGAGTAAGCCCGCTACTCCTGATAGTGCTGATGATGTGCGCTGTTCACACATCGCTGTTAGCCCAATTACCCCTGGGCAGAATAAGACCACAGAAAACGTGGACAATGCTGGCGAATCGATACGCTTTCCAGCACAGATTTTCGCGCCATATTCTAGTCGCGCCCATACGAACGAGCAACCACGATGGCTCAATAGCCATAAGAGCACGTAGGGACGTCAGAATCACCGCTTAGAGCGGGATGTTCCCGTGCTTTTTCGGTGGCAATGTGTCCCGCTTGTTTTGCAGCATGTCTAGTGCACGAATCAGCTTCGGCCTCGTCTCAGCGGGATCAATGACATCATCGATGAACCCTCGCTCTGCGGCGGTGTACGGATTAGCGAAATTTTCCTTGTACTCTTCGATAAGTTGCGCTTTGAGCGCAACGGGGTCTTCGGCCTCAGCTAGTCGTCGACGATGGATGATGTTCACTGCGGCGTCCGGGCCCATCACCGCAATCTCGGCCGTCGGCCACGCGAAGTTGACATCGGCACGTAGGTGCTTTGATCCCATGACGATATATGCGCCACCGTATGCCTTGCGGGTGACGACGGTCAGCTTAGGTACTGTGGCCTCGGCGTAGGCGTAGAGCAGTTTTGCTCCCTGCCGGATGATTCCCCGGTGTTCCTGGTCTTTGCCCGGCATGTACCCGGGCACGTCGACGAAAGTAATGATAGGTATGTTGAATGCGTCGCAAAACCGAACGAAGCGAGCGGCTTTTACCGATGCGTGAATGTCGATGACCCCCGCCAAGTAGGCGGGTTGTTGGGCCACGACCCCAATTGGCCGGCCAGAGAGCCGTCCGTAACCAATGATGATGTTCGGCGCGAAATCCCGTTGGATGTCTAGGAACTCGCCGTTATCTACCACCTTGGTGATAATTTCCATCATGTCGTATGCCCTGTTGGCGTCGTCCGGAACAATCGATCGGAGCTCTTCATCTATCCGATCAGGAGTGTCATCTGCGTCTCCCATCGGTGGGTCGTCAAGATTATTTTGAGGGAGAAAGGAAAGGAGGTGCCGAATCGTGTCCATGCACTCTTCTTCTGATTCCAAAGTGAAGTGGGACACGCCTGAGAGCGAAGCATGACTTTCTGCTCCGCCAAGTTCCTCCTGGGTGATGTCTTCACCTGTAACAGCCTTTACTACCTCTGGCCCGGTGATGAACATCATGGAGATGCCTTTCACCATCAGTGTGAAGTCCGTAATGGCCGGTGAGTATACGGCGCCGCCAGCAGAGGGGCCCAAGATAGCAGATATCTGAGGTACAACGCCCGACGCAAGAGTGTTCCTCATGAAAATCTCGCCGTAGCCTGCCAGGCTGGCTACTCCTTCTTGGATGCGCGCCCCTCCAGAGTCGGCAATCCCAATAATCGGGGCTCCATTGCGCATGGCCATATCCATTATTTTGCAGATTTTTTCTGCAGTAACCTCGGAGAGAGAGCCTCCGAAAACAGTGAAATCCTGCGAGTACACGTACGCCGTTCGCCCGTGAATCTTGCCGTATCCCGTCACGACAGAATCGCCCGGGTACTTGCGCTCGGCGGTACCGAAGAAAGAACTGCGGTGAACAACGAATGAATCGACTTCTTCGAACGTTCCGGGGTCAAGTAGGAGAGCTATTCGCTCGCGTGCTGTTAATTTCCCCTTAGCATGTTGCTGCTCTACGCGGGCTTCGTTGCCCGTGCCGTGCGCCTCGTCTTTCCTCTGGCGGAGACCTTCAAGGCGCTCATTTGTCTTCTTTTCGACGGCCATATCACCCCTACACGAGCTGGTCATCTTGCTGGGTAATGCTAGCACTGGGGGTAGGGGCCAGCAAGGAATACAAGCCTACTAAGAAGCGAACACCCAGGCCTTTCCTACCAACGCTCCACAACGCAAATCCCTGCCACTGCCAGGATAGGGAATATTATATTTGAGGCTCCGGTTTCCCTAGGCTGGCGTGCATGATTGCTGGTAGAATCTAGTTAGTGCTTTGATTATTAAGATTTGACCACATGTTGTGGTACGGGTAGAGCGAATTGACCAACCGCCCAGCATTCACCTCCGACGAAGAGTTGGTCAAGCAGCTTCAGACGGTGCTACGTGCAGCGGTGGGCGACGCCCCACAAGGCCGAGGTGACTCCCTCGTTCGAAATGCCCGTGGGCTTGCAGAGGAAATCTCAGGCCGCATTCACCGTGAACCTGTGAAATGGGGCCTGGCCAACGTTCCTGGGGCTCTCCGTGACGACGCTGCACAAGATGCGTTCACGGCTTTGCTACTGGCGATACCTGAGATGCGAGGCCGCCAGAGCGTTGCTGAGTGGTTCAGCCTGACCGTCGAGTCGAAATTCAGGCGGCTTTGGTCACTCTCGGAGCGTCAAAGCGCGGAACGCGAACACCTGCTTCTCGAAGCCGCCGCTGCCCCTAAACCTGCCGCCAAGCCTGCCGATTCTGAGCCACTTCCGGTACTGTCATTGTTCGAAGAACCCGATGGTGTCTGGGCGCAATTCGAGTTAGCTTTCCCGCGTGATGCATTTGCACTACGGCTCCGATACCTGCTCCGGCGAGAACTCACGGAGATGGCTGTGATGCTGGATGCCCCAAGCTCACGAGCCATTACGATGCGCCTTGACCGAGCAAGGGATCGCTTCCGGATGTACAGTGAACAGCTTGGCGTAACCCGAAAGGATGTCGCTTCAATGATGGAGCAATTTTCAGAGGTGCATACCCCGTGACCACCGGTGCAGAGGATCACCAGACGCTGAATATCAGCTCAAGCATCTGGGCGCGATTCGCGATGGATGCGACCGAGCGCTGGCTGGCCGCAAAGGGCCAATCAGCGACTGATCTCCAGCGATTCGCCGCCTACGTGCGCGAGATGCGGTACCTCGTTGGCTACGGGCTTGAGGAATTGGCCGCTGAATTGCAATTGCCGTACGAGCACTTGGCCCTTCTCGAACAAGGCGTACTGAAGCCATCGGAGGTGCCTGGCCCTACGTGGGTGCGCCTGATGCGCTTGCTCGAGGGGCGAGAGAAGTTGCCCCAATCTCAGCAGCCTGAAGAGGGGACTGGCGACATACCTAGCCCTCATCCGGACCTCGATGAAGCCAGGGCACAGGAAAAAACGAGTCAGTGGTCCTCATCAACCGCTAGCTCATTAGGAGCTAGCGTGATGGATACAATCGGTGTTGCTCGTATTAAAGTAATAGGTATAGGTGGTGGCGGCACGAACGCGGTAGCTCGCATGTACAGACAACGAATTGCTGGTGTTGAATACGTGGCTGTGAACACGGATGCCCAGCACCTTCTCCACGTGGACCTTCCGGTGAAGCTACGCATGGGTGATGTCCTGACTCGAGGACTTGGCGTTGGCGGTAATCCTGAACTGGGACGTGAGGCGGCCGAAGAATCGCGCGAGGATCTCTATGATCTGATTAAAGGCACCGATTTAGTGTTCCTGGCATGTGGCATGGGTGGCGGAACGGGGACGGGCTCTGCTCCCGTTGTTGCTGAAATAGCAAAGGAGACGGGCGCACTGACCATCGCCATCGTCACTAAACCTTTCAGCTTCGAGGGCCGCCGGCGAATCGCGCAGGCGGAAGAAGGCATCGCGCGTCTCCGAGACAAAGTAGACACTTTAATCATCATCCCCAACGACCGCCTATCTGCGGTTTCAGATGACCATATGACTGCCGAGAGCGCATTTCAGATAGCTGATGAAGTACTGCAGCAAGGTGTGCAGTCGATTGCCGAGCTGGTGACCATTCCCGGTGAGATTAACCTGGACTTCGCCGATGTCAAAACCGTGATGTCGAGCGCAGGTCCTGCATGGATGGCTATCGGCCACGGCCGTGGTGAAGGTAGGGCTATTGACGCGGCACGCGCTGCCATGGCAAGCCCCCTTTTGGATGCCCCGATTGAAGGCGCTACTCGAGTGCTGCTGAATATTACCGGCGGTGGAGACCTCACTCTACAAGAAGTCCAGGCTGCAGCAGATTTCGTGAGCAATCTAGTTGACCCGGAAGCGAACATTATCTTTGGTATGGTGACTGACCCCAAAATGGACGACGAGGTGCGAGTAACGGTGATAGCGACCGGCCTCACGTCAGGCGACCATGCACTCGATAATCCGCTCGAAGCACTTGACGAGATGCTGGCCATCGGGCAGGACGAATCTAGTGATCAACCCGGTGAAGAGCTTGAATCTGCTGTAGAGTTGCCTTCCTTTCTCCGAAAATTCGGATTCGGGCGGCGCGGTAAAAGCGAAAAATAACCCACACCGAGAGGCCTTCAGGTCAGGAGGCGCAATGGCAATTCTTGTCCTTTGCGCTCATGTACACCATCACTGGTAGAGTTGTGGCCTCTGTTGCACATGGAGGCGGGAATTTGCAGTGCCGTAGAGAAAACCCCTCCAGCGCGCAGACCAAAAAGAAAACCCTATACTTCTAAAGAGGCGCCCTTTTGTTCCGGCCAGCATGGATGATGAACCGACACCATTCCCGAGGCTGAGGTTCCTAAATGCAGTGATACTGCGTGCGCCTCTCGTGAATATGAAGACCCACTTGTTCGCCATGAAGCAGCCTTTCGGTTGATTCCATGAAGCCTTCTTGCATCTACGGATGACATGGGCGAGCTAAAAAGGAAGGAGGGACAGCCCTAGGGCGAGATCGGCCATCAGCGCGCAGCCGAATAGCACACTGGCGCCACCTGCTATCGTGGATATTGCTCCATCCATCGCACGGAACCTTTTAGTGAGTACGAACGGTGCACCTAAGACCAACGTAATCATGGCCATTGAAACCATCGTGCCGATGCCGAACAAGAAGAGATAGCCAAGACCGACCCAGGCAGAATCAATCTCTGGTAACAACACCAGCGTCACGGCTGCGCTGCCGGCCAGGCCATGCATTACACCAACCAGGTAGGACTTGCGGCGAAACCGTGGACGTAGCTCGTCCCTAATTCTGACCACATTGGCCCTCAGCTGCTCAGCGGGCTCTGCTGCACTCTGATGTGATGCGTGGATGTGCACATGCTCACTCCCTGCGTGGGAGTGATGATGCACGTGCAATCTCCCTTTGCGTAGGTTCCAAAAAACTTCGAGCCCTAGTGCTACTAGCATCACACCAACTCCGAATTCCAATGCAGGAGCGGCTTGGGCGTACCGTTCGAGTACCGCCCCTTTGAGTACAAGTATCACCACGCCCACAATCAAAAGCGGAGTAGTATGTCCTAAACCCCAGGAGACGCCAACCCACAGCCCTCGCAAAGGGCTTCGAAACTCCCGTGCAATAGTGGAGACCGCGACCACATGGTCCGCATCAGTTGCGTGTTTTAGACCCAAAAGGAATCCCAGCGCTAAAGCCATGGATACCCCGTCAGTGACTGCCATTCCTATGTTGCTCCCTTGCCATGGTAAGACCGACTACCTGTGGACATGACTCGCGGTTGCTGGCTCGTCATGGCGCGCGTGGGGGTGACCACTGTGAGAATGCCTCGTGTCCACACGGCAATCCCCGCACAACCCGCTAATCGCGAAGTGCTCCATGTGAGAGTCAAAGCCCGTGTCGTTCTTCAACTGCAACCGTAACCTGTCTAAGTAATGGGTAGCGAGGTGAATGGCTGTACCGCAGTGCTCGCACACCATATGGTGATGACGCGAGACCGGGTCTGCGTACTCGTAGTGGGAAACGCCCTTGAGCATGACTTCGTTGATTAAGTGCAGGTCGCTGAAGAGCCGAACTGTCCGGTAAACCGTCGCCTGGTCGATGGTGGAGTTCATATGGGTTACACGCTGGTGTATGTGCTCCACGGTGACGTGCCCGCCAATGTTCTCAATCGCTTCTAGAATCAAGGCCCGCTGAGCGGTCAGCCTGTGGCCGGTGTCTTTTAGGATGTCGAATGTTATTTTCAGTCGTGATGGATAACTCATGGTGCTTATTGCAATTGATTGCAATAAGCCGTTTCTATCTCAGCTTCGAGCCCAAGTCAACTCTTGCTATTGACGCGCCTTTAATCGCCTGCTCTAGCGCCAGCCATCATGGGAGTACCGATTGACTGCATCATCGTCCAACACTACGCCTAGTCCAGGTTCCTGCGGAATAACCAAACCTGGCCCCCTCATTTCAAGGCGAGTCTTGAAAATTTCCATGAGATTCAACACCTCCGTGTCAGTGAAGAATTCCACATATGTTGCGTTGGGGGTTGATGCCACTAGGTGGACGTGCAGGTCAGCCAACCAGTGCGGTGCTAGGGTTACTCCACGACCAGCTGCAATCGCTGCAATACGTCGAAATTCCGTGATTCCCCCGCATACACCTGCGTCTGTTTGAAGGATTGCTGCGGCCTGCTGGTCAAGAATTGCTTGGAAATCCCACCGTGTTTGGTGAATCTCGCCGGTGGCAATCGGTGGAGCCACAGCGGCTGCGACAGCTGCGTGAGCCTCGATCTCGTCGGGCATATTGGGTTCTTCCACCCACCCGAGGTCGTACTCTTCCCACAGCCTGATTGCCCGTATGGCCGAAACTGCATCTGGCCAAGCATTATTCGCGTCTGTGAACAACTCGACATCATCCCCTATGGCTCGCCGCACGGCCGCGATACGCTCAGCATCCTCTCGGGCGCTCACACGGCCAACTTTAATCTTCACGGCGTTGAATCCCATGTTCACGTAACCAGAGCACTCATCAGCAAGGTGTTCTGGCGTTTTGCCGGCTAGGTAATACCCACCGCTAGCGTATGCAGGCACGACGTCTTGATGGGCCCCGCCTAGGTATTGATAGAGCGGGAGCTCTGCCTCTTTGGCGTTTACATCCCAGAGCGCGATGTCGATAGCGCTCATCGCTCGGACAATGGCTCCGCGCCTACCCATCAGCAGCGCGTCTCTGTACATTGAATCCCAGATAGCCTCCGTTTGATGAGAATCTACCCCGAGGACATGCTTTGCTAGCAAATCACGCACCGCCTGCGTCACAATCCACCCTGCGGCGTTACCGCAGTAGCAAAAACCGAGCCCTTCAGCACCTGACTCGGTCTTTACCTTCACCAATGTGTAGTGTCGCTCTGAGACAGTGCGTGTCGAGAATGACGTGATTTTGCGCAGCGGAA
>Ga0302134_10000859_pt1 | contig 13860 bp, 15 predicted proteins | sample CB9_SCM_MG_FD_203123 | JGI IMG/M metagenome (GOLD analysis project Ga0302134, IMG submission 203123) | Marine microbial communities from Western Arctic Ocean, Canada - CB9_SCM | ecosystem: Environmental > Aquatic > Marine > Oceanic | place: Canada: Western Arctic Ocean | collected 2017-09-19
GTGCAAACCACCAATCTGGTCCAAACATCATCTTTGAGCCGCTTGCATTCTTTAGTGCATTCGACGACAAGACGATCCCTTGGCTCGCTGAGAGCTGGGACTGGAACGGCGACTTTACTGAGTTGACTATCAACCTACGAACCGGTGTGAACTGGTCCGATGGTGAAGAGTTCAACGCAGACGACGTTGTTTACACGTTGAACACTCTTAAGGACCTCAAAGAAGAAGTCCGATGGGGTAACGACATCGACAACGCTATGAACCGTGCGGAGAAAGTCGACAGCCACACCGTAAAGGTAGTGCTTGACCGACCAGACCCACGATTCATGTTCCTCCTTACCTACAAGTTCGACATTGGCGTGTACATGGTGCCAGAACACCACTACAGCAGCCAAGACTGGACTACGTTCAAGGACTACGACCCAGCCAAGGGCTTCCCTCTTTCGACGGGACCATGGCAGGTTGTTTCTGGAACACCAGAGCAGAAAATCATCGACCGCCGCGATTCGTGGTGGGGTGAAGGCGTATCTGACCTAGGTCAGTTCGGCAAACTGCCTGGACCAAAACGTGTAATTTACCTGCCAACTCCTGACCAGACGGTTCGGTCGCAGGCTCTGATTTCTGACACCGTTGACTACTCAGCAATGACCACACCTGCGGTTATCGTTGAGACAATGAGCAAAAACACAGACTTGGTTACACACACCGGTACAGACTCTCCTTTCGGATATGTTGACTGGTGGCCGGTATCGATTGGTTTCAACGACTCCGGTAAGTTCGGTCCTTACGACAACAAAGATGTTCGATGGGCATTCAGTTACTTCCTTGACCGGCAGGAATTGAGTGACGTGGCTTACGACGGCGCAGCGGCTTTCAACCCGTTGACAATGCCTGGCTACCCGCCATTGAAGAAGTACTTTGACAATGTAGCGGACCTACTTGCTGTAAACGACACGACCGAGCACAACCCAGCCAAGGCTGCGGAATTGCTTGAGGGTGCTGGTTACACCAAGACTGGTGCTGACGACACTTGGGTTGACGCCCAGGGCAACGGCATCAACTGTGAAATCATCGGATTTAGCCCGTGGGTGGACCTTGGTCCTATCACAGCTGAGCAGCTTCGACGTGAGGGCATCAATGCTTCTTACTCCCAGCCGCCAGATGCTTCTTCACGAATGGCTGAAGGTAACTTCGAATGTTTGATGTTCGGTCACGGCGGATCGGTCCGAGACCCATACTTCACCATGAAGCTTTACCAGTCAGCGTCAGTAAACATTCCAGGTGGTCACCAGGTTAACTTCTACCACTGGGAAAACGAACGTTTCGACGAACTTACTGACGAAGTCGCTAAGACTCACCCTGATGACATCGACACGATGATGGTTCTATGGCACGAAGCCATGGACATCTGGATCACAGACCTCCCGGACGTACCAGTCCTTGAGTTCTACCACCGCATCATCATGAGTGAGAAGCGATGGACTAACTGGCCACTTGGTGGCGAAACCTCTGGCTACGTGAACGAGGCCTCTTGGCACCTCACGTGGGGATTGGTACTGCACGCCCTCGAAGCTAAGTAGTAAAACTCTCGTAGATTTTTACTACTTGAGCGAACAGACGCAAACGAAGTGCCCCTGCCAATTTGGTAGGGGCATTTTCTTTTTAACTCGCTATTCGATCTGCCCGACCGTTACTATGCCTGTCATATCGATCTACATAATCTACGGGGCAGTTCACATGAGTTTTCGGTAGAACGTTGCTCAGTCCAGCATTACAAAGTCAGTTTTACTGGCTCTGGCACTAACTACGATGTTCGCTGTACTTGCTTGTGGTACTCCTGACGAGCCAGTCGCATTAGAGGGCGTTTCAGTGGACGAAGAGGGAGTCAGGCTGGTAACTCGGCCTGAAGCGTCCTACACGATTGATGATCTAACGGCTGTGGGATTCAAGAAGAATCGACAGTTTGGAGCAGAAACCGTGCCGGGTGCGATCGATATTTGGTACGGATTCTTTAATCAGCGGGATATCGAGGTGCGGTTCTATGGCTCACATGCGGATGCTATTGCTGTAGGTACCGAGCCTGCTGAGGTGATCATTGCACGCACTGCAGGGCAGAGAGATCCTCTAATACCGGTAGTGAATTTGTACCCGGCTTACGCCATCGTCGGCAACACGATTATGCTTTGCGAGCGCCAGCTTTCGACATGTGAAGCTCTGATAGAAACTCTTCCATAACGACTACTTCCGAGATTGATCGTCAAAGCAACGGCTCTAGTGATGTGCTGAAAAAGAAGTTAAACAAAAAGACCGGCAATCCAGTTACCGGTCTTTTTACGTTATCGATGTAACCCTAGGCGGGTTCGGTAAGTGCCATGAGTTTTTCGCAGTTAGCGAATGCATCGGCCGATTCATCACCTTCACAGAAAAGAATCATGTTGCCTCGAATAACATATTCGAGATACCGAGCAGAGTAAGAACAGCTTGAATGAGGAGCTTGGGCGGCACGACTGCACTTGCGGCGGTCTTTACGACCTTCTTCCCACAACACATCGTCACCAGTTACTACAGCATCTTCGCCAGTAACTGAATCTGCGTAGAGAGTTCCCTCAGCCACAGCGTCGGCGTGCGAGGCGTAGAAGCGTGCTTCGTAATCAAGTTGGTTGTAGATCACATTCCATGCTTCCAGTGCTCCTGGAAGTTCGTCTACATCGTAGTCCTTAACCGCCTTCACTCCGAGCAAAGAGCTCAAATCTTCGACCGTGTAAATTTGTGCATTGTCGACTACCCGAGCTACAGCGGCATCTCCACCGCTGGCTCCAGAATCAGATCCGCATGCCACCGTGAGCATTGCGATGAATATCGCAAGAACGGAAACTGCAGCAAAACTCTTGTTGGTCTTTTGGGTTAGGGGCACGATTTATTGCACCACAGCCATCAAGTCGGCACATGCCTGGTGGGAAGTTTCCGTGTCTTTACCTTGGCACATAAGAATCATGTTCCCAACAACAACGTAATCGAAGTATTTTGGGTTATCGCATTTGCCAGAGTGGTGACCGCCGTTACCAGCGCACTGGCGTCGGTCCGTAATTCCCTCGGTCCATCGCTGAACATCCTTAAGTAGAACTGCGTCTGCGCCTGTTGCCTCGTCAGCGTAATCTACGCCCTGACTCATCGCCGCAGCGTGATCGGCATAGAACCGAGCCTCGTACTCAAGTCGTGCGTAAGGATCGGAGCCGTAGAAGCCATAGAGAGCCGAGATTGCTCCCTCTAAACCTTCAACATCGTAATCATCGTCGTGCTTGAAAAATTGCACACCCGTGATATCTGCATCAGTGTAGATACGCTCAGTGGCGTCAATCTTTGCGATTGGACCATCTGAACTAGAACCAACGCCATCGTCGCTGCTATCGCTACCGCAAGCTACTGCCGCTAATGAAAGTGCTGCTATTGCAACAAGTAGTATCAGCAGCCGTGCCTTGCCGCTGTTTTTCTGTCTCATATTAAGCTCCCTGTAATTGTTCGGTACTCACCAAATATTTGAGATGAAAATAAGTTGATTGGTGAACTCGCCAAATATACCTGTTTACAACCCATCAGTCATTCATCTGTTTAACAGCATTGGTGAAGGACTCTGTTCATCTAACTAGAGATGGTGCAATTATGCACCTTCACCTTTGATTAATGCGACGAAAGGGGCGCATTGATCTAGAGAGTGCTCCGAAGTTCGTCCTTCACAGAGAATTATTATGTTTCCAAAAACTACGAAATCGTAGTAGCGAGGGTTTTGACTGCCTCTCGATCCACCACCAACAATTATTCGTCTATCTCGTACTCCCTCATCCCACATGGCGTCATCGGCGTTCAGAGACGCTCCTTCACCTGAAGCATCTTCGGCAAATATCACGCCTTTTTCGATGGCAATTTGGTGGCTGGGGTAAATCCTAATCTCGTAGTTGAGTGAACCGAGGCCGGGCGGGGTCCAGAAGCCTACGTAAGCCTCCTCTGCGCCGTCGAGTCCTACGACGTCGTACGTTTTGCCCTTTTTCCAACCGGTAGATTGAATGTCGGCGAGCGTCAAAACTCGTTCAAAATTAGAAATCTTTACCAGTGTTGAACCGGTTGCACCATCTGAACCTCCTGGTCCGCATGCGACTACTACGAAAATAACAACCAGTGACACAGCCGCGAGAATAGGGAAGCGGAGTCCAATAAACTTATTCACTGGAAACCAGCGCATTTGCCATGAGGCCACAACGTTCAAGTGATAGTTCGGGATCAGCTCCTTGGCAGAGCATTATTATGTTCCCGAAGATAGCGTAGTTCCCAAATTTCGGGCCGATTCCACTGCGTGCGCCGCCACCGACTCCGCCACCGATGATCGTTCGACGATTCTTCACTCCTCCTTTATAGGTGGCGTCGTCTTCGCTAAGAATTGCATCTTCACCGGTGCCTTCTTCCGCCATGGCTGTTCCCTGATCAATAGCTGATTGATGGGAATCGTAGAACCTGAGCTCGTAGTCGTAAGGTCCGCCGCCGTTCACTCTCAAGAACCCGAAATAAACTTCATTAGCTCCGGGGAGTCCTTCTGTCGAGTAGGTGCTGGACTTTTTGTATCCGAGGGCCATTACGTCATCAAGGGTGAACACAACGCCCGGATCGCTGATCTTTAGGAACAGATATTCTTCGGATTCGCCCGAGCCACAAGCAACCGATGCTATTGCGAATGCGACCATCATAAAGCCGGTGATTGATAGCAGTCGTAATCTTTGCGTAGCTGGATTGGCCGAATTCAAATGCGATTCTCCGTGGGGTACTTTCGGACGACCGCTGGATGATACCCGTTTACCTCAGCGGGTCAACGTGGTTCTTCATCGAACAGGTGCACGTCAGTCACTAATCTCTATAGGTCAGTCCAAGAATACGAAATTCGTTAGGTTCACCGCGCTGGAACGCCTGATAGTCGTGCCACAGGCAGCCGCTGTCATGTTTTTTTGCTGCGGCATCTAAATAAACGAACCAGCCCAGGTGCTGCCCATCCTGAGTCCAGATCAATGCAAGTCCTTCTTCCACCAATTGTTGTTCGATAGAAAATCCGTCACGTGTGTAGAGGTAGTAGTGATTTGTGCCAATTCGAACCGAATCCTCAGGACCAGGTTCAATTCGGATTGAATTGGCCGCAGCATCACGAACGCGCTCTTCCGCAAGTGCAGCGCAGTCTGCAGGTTGGTCGATCACATACGCTCCGTACATGTGTATTTCGCCGATAGAAGTGATCAGAGTGTCTGCGTCTTTGACACCGATCACGTCAACTAACTCGCAATCTTTACATTGGAGTGGTTCCGGTTCGTTACTACTGACGTTGTCGACAGGCTCCGCTGGTGCACATCCCAGAATGATCACGAACGCAACAAACAAAACCAGCCAAAGGTTGGTTTGTCGAAAATATTGATTGCGAAAGGCGAACCCGTGCGGCTTCATGGCGTTAGTATCTACGAACTCAGCCCGTGTTTCGGGTTTATGGGGTTACCCTCCCAATATTAATTACAACGAGTGGAGTTGAACATTGAACCTGCTGATAACGTCGGCAGCGTCGTCTACGGCGCAGCTAATAGCTGGTGAGCTAAAGAGTGCTCATGCACTTCGGCTAACCGATTTACCCGAGAATTCGAATGGCGATACCGTTGCCAACGAACTTGGGCACGAATCTGACACAGATGATTTGGTCGCAGGAATCGATGCGATTGTGAACATTGGATATCAGGGGCAATCTGGTTCAGCACCACACCTGATGGACTACCACACTCGCCGAATGTACAACCTCTTAAAGGCTGCTTCAGACGCCGGTGTGAAGCGATACATCAACATCAGTACGCTTCGGCTTTACGAAGATCATGAGGAGAACCTTGTGGTTACTGAGAAGTGGCGCACTGATCCCTCAGCAGAAGATACCGAGATTCTAGCCGCACACATGGCAGAGTACGTTTGCAAAGAGTTTGCAAGAGATCGCCTGATGCAGGTGGTAAACCTTCGTTTGGGATGGCCGTTCAACTCGAACGAATCTAACGACACTGCAACGATTTCAACATCACTTATCGGTGCAGCGATTGAACAGGCGCTGGTTAGCGAAGAGCTAATCCAGTGGCAGGATATTCATGTCCAGTCGCCAGTCGCTCACCAACGATTCATCACCAACACAGCAGCCAGATTGCTGCCGGGACTAGCCGGGAGTCTCTCATCATGAAAGTCCTAATCCTTGGCGGAAACGGAATGCTGGGACCGTGGGCTGTGAAGGCGATGAAAGAACGTCACGATATTCTGCTCACGGATATCAATGATCCGTACCCGGAATACGATGGCGAATTTCAAAAACTATCTGTAGTCGATGTCGACGGCGTGGTAAAAGCCGCTGAAGGCATGGACGTGATAGTGAATCTCTCGGTTCTACGCCCTCATCGTCAGCTCGCCTTTGATGTGAACACGATGGGTAATTACGCCATGATGGTTGCTGCCCGTGAGCATCGAATCAAACGCGTGATTACGACTGGTCCACACTTCCAAATGGTCGGGCAGCAGTATGAGGAGTGGGACTTCGATTTGAATCCCGATATGCCGCCAGCACCGGGAACACGCCTCTACGCCCATACCAAGGCTCTTGGGCAGGAATTTTGCCGGGTGTTCAGCGAACGACACGGTATTCAAGTCATCACTCTGCTGTACTACAACATGAAGCACTCGTGGAATCTGGGCGGGCCTGAAGCTCCACCGGCGTATCACGAAGACATGGTTCCGTTTTCTACGGCGTGGCAGGATTGCGGCACGGCTGTTCAAGCAGCGGTGGAAGTACCTGAAGATCGACTTGCATCCAAGAACGAAGCGTTTTTCATCTTCCCGGATCTTCCGCACCGGAAACATGACAACGAGAAGACCAGACGGGTTCTTGGATGGAGGCCTCGTTATCAGGTCGAAGGACTTTGGAATAAAGAATATCGTCAGCCTCCGAGCGGTTTGCACGAAGCGTTTTAGTTACCGAAACTGCCGATAAACGAAAAAGCCCCCGAAGCTTAGCTTCGGGGACTTTTTGTATTTCTATTACGAACGAGAGCTAGAGAGCTTTCACTTCTGCCGTGATCTTCTCTACAGAGTCTTTGGCATCACCGAAGAGCATCTGGGTCTTGTCGAGGAAGAACAGTTCGTTCTGCACCCCGGCGAAACCGGCTGACATTCCACGTTTCATCATGATGACCGATTGTGCTTGGTCAACGTTCAGAATTGGCATGCCGTAAATCGGACTCGATTTATCGGTTCGGGCCGATGGATTGGTGACGTCGTTCGCACCAATCACAACTGCAACGTCGGTTCGTTGGAACTCACCGTTGATCTCATCGAGGTCCTTCAGCTCGTCGTAAGGTACGTTCGCCTCAGCAAGTAATACGTTCATGTGACCCGGCATTCGACCTGCGACAGGGTGGATAGCGTATCGAACGCTGATTCCTTTTTCCTTGAGTAAATCGGCTAGTTCACGAACTTGGTGCTGAGCCTGAGCAACAGCGAGACCATAGCCCGGAACGAAGATCACCGACTGTGCGTAAGCGAGCATTGTCGCCGCGTCTTCAGCTTGGATCGAAGTCACAGGACGAGTTTCCTCGTCACCGCTAGCCGATGCACCGTCTTCAACACCGAATCCACCGAGCATCACGTTCATCAGAGATCGGTTCATCGCTTTGGTCATGATCCTTGTGAGAATCAATCCCGATGCACCAACCAGTGAACCGGCGATGATCAGCATGTTGTTGCCGAGGACGAATCCTGTAGCAGCACCAGCGATACCTGAGTAAGAGTTCAGCAGGGCGATGACTACTGGCATGTCGGCACCACCAATCGGAATCACAACAAGGATTCCGAGAGCGAGTGCGATTGCGCCAGCGATCAAGAACGCAGTGATCGAAGGATCGATAACCAACCAAGCGGATGAGGCGACCATTCCTATCAAAAGTGCAACGTTGATTACGTTGCGGATTGGCAGGAGCAGAGGTCGAGTTGGAACCAGACCCTGAAGCTTTCCATAAGCGATGAAGCTACCGGTTAGGGTGACTCCACCGACGATTACAGATGCCATGATTGTGATCGATACGTCTTCGGCAATTACTTCGCCTTCATCGATCAATCGAATCAACTCACCGGCTGCGATTACTGCCGAAGCAGCACCACCGAAACCGTTGAAGATCGCCACGAGCTGTGGCATCGATGTCATTTGGACCTTGCGGGCCGAATATGCTCCGATGGCGGAACCAACGATGGCACCGCCGAGAATGAATTCCCAAGACGCAATGTCGTTACCAACTACGGTAGCGACAATTGCAACCAGCATCGCAAGTGCCGACATCCGGTTACCGTTTCGAGCAGTAGCTGGCGAACCGAGCTGTTTGAGTCCAACAATGAACAGAATCGCCGCAACGATATACGCAGCGTTCGTAATGTTCATTCCGTTCACGCCGAAAAGATGGGTGGTTTCCATTATTTCTGACCCGACCTTCGGAACATCTTGAGCATTCTGTCCGTAACCATGAAGCCACCAACCACGTTGATCATGGCGAGTCCGACTGCGATGGCTCCGAGGATTTGTCCGGGGAGACCTTCAGCCTTGCCGGCAACCAATAGCGCTCCGACGATCACGATGCCAGAGATGGCGTTCGATCCCGACATAAGCGGAGTGTGCAGCGTTGGCGGCACTTTGGTGATTACTTCGTAACCAATGAAAATCGCCAGTACGAATACTGTTAGAGAAGTTATTAGCAAATTAGCTTCAAACATTTATTCACCTAATCCGTGTCGTGCTTCGCCTTCGTGGGCGACACACATGGTGTCGATCACTTCATCTTCGAAATCGAGAGTAAGCGTTCCTTCTTTCTTATCAATGATGAGATCGAAGAGCGCCATTACGTTTCGTGAGTAGAGCTGGCTTGCGTGGAATGGCATTGAGCTTGGGACATTGATTGGCCCGTTGATCGAAACGCCGTTCTTATTGATGATTTCACCAGCGACCGTGCCAGCAACGTTTCCGCCCGATTCAGCGGCGAGGTCGATAACCACGCTACCCGGCTTCATTACGTCGACCATGTCTTCGGTCATCAGTAATGGGGCAGGGCGTCCTGGAATCGCGGCAGTTGTAATAACTGCGTCGGCTTCAGCAATGTGTTCTTTAAGGAACTCACGCTGTTTCGCCTGTTCGTCATCGGTCTGCTCTCGGGCATATCCACCGGCACCTTCAGCATCTTCTGCTGCAGGAGGCTGGATGAATTTTGCGCCAAGACTTTCAACCTGTTCGCCGGCTGCGGATCGTACGTCGAATGCTTCGACAACGGCTCCGAGACGACGTGCGGTTGCGATCGCTTGAAGTCCGGCAACACCGGCTCCAAGAATGAGGATTTTTGCTGGCGGAATAGTTCCGGCAGCAGTCATCATCATTGGCAAGTACTTGCCAAGCGAGTTGGCAGCGAGAAGTGCTGCCTTGTACCCGGCAATTGATGCTTGTGAAGATAGAACGTCCATCCGCTGTGCTCGAGCAATTCGAGGGACAAGTTCCATTGCAAGTGCGGTTGAACCCGCTGTTGCAAGGGCCGCAACGCCTGAAGGATTGCTTCGTGCATTCATTGTGCTAACAACGATGCTTCCCTTTTTGAGGGTTCCGACTTCGTCAGTGGTTAGCGGTTGGACGTGGACAAAAATGTCAACCGACCCTGCAATATCGGAAGCAGAAGCAGTTTTAGCTCCAGCTTCGATGTAAGCAGAATCGGGGAAGCCTGCGGCATTTCCCGCACCTTCTTCAATAAATAACTCGTGGCCGGCCTTTATAAGACGTTCAACCGTCTCAGGCACGAGCGCCACGCGATTTTCGTTGGGATCTGACTCCCGTGGGGCGCCGATCTTCATTCACTGCTCCATTCGAACAAGCTTTGAGCCTGTTCAGCATTTGTTTGGCGACAACTTATTCATGATATCTCCGATATTCGTATATACGGCATGAAATTACAGTGAAACCGGTGTGCGAGCATTTACTGACTACTTGTTCAGGATGTACTTTGTGCAAGTTCGGTATTCTTTACTGTGTAAAGACCGATTAATATTTCAAGAAAATACCCCCACTTTTTACGTTTTAAATGGCTCGGGAGATTTTCCATGCTTAGGAGCAAATTATGTACGTGATCAGACGTGTGTACGACGTAAAGCCTGGAACAGCCCGCAAAGTCGCAACATTGTTGCAGCAGCAAGGTGATGCTTACTCGGCAGCTGATCAACGAGGAGAAGTAACCGTTTACTTCAACGGCGGAACCGTGCCCGGCGACAACAACAAGGTTTACATGCAGTGGAACGACGATGTGATCGATTCACCATACCGTGAAGGATTAGCTCTGGCACCCGAAGCCATGGCGATTGGCGCAAAGACACGAGAGCACGTTATTAGCAGCCGCATCGAATTCTTCGAAATGATGATTCCAGCCAAAATGCAAGCTGACTAATTCACCTAGTTTTTATTGGCTCAGTTCTGGTTCAGTAGTTTGAAAGTTGCTCGTTCGCTTTGAAGATTAAAGAAATTACCGCCTTCCCGATTCGAATCACTCGTGATGACGAAGATGAAGGCAATGAACGCCCTGCTGTAATCGATTACGGCGATTACTTCGTCGACGAGACAGCGTTCACTTCGATCTACTCGAAGCACCATGAAACGACGGTAATCAAGATCGAAACCGACACAGGAATTGTCGGTTGGGGTGAGGCGCAGTCGCCTGTATCGCCTCGAACTACTCAGACAATCGTTGAAGATCTCGTTCGACCGCTCATATTGGGGCGTGACCCGTTCGATATAGAAGCGATCTGGACTCGTAACTACGGTGCCATGCGTGAGCGTGGTCACCCAACCGGCTTTTACATCGATGCGATTGGTGGCACGGATATCGCCCTTTGGGACATCGTAGGTAAAGTTACTGGCAAACCTGTTCACAAGCTTGCGGGCGGTCGTTACCGAGACAAGATCAAGCTCTACGCCGGAATGGGTGGAACTGATCCTGAAAAAGTTGCTGATGAAGCGGAAGAACACGTTGGTTACGGCTATCAGGCATTGAAGTTACATCTGCTGCTCGATGCTGAAGGTGTAGCCGAAATCGCGAGCGTAGTACGTAAGCGCGTCGGTCCTGGCATCATGCTGATGGTCGACACGCACATGCGACAGTCGGTTCAAAGTGCAATCAAGCTGGGTCGAGCGCTCGAAAAGCTCGATTTTACTTGGCTTGAATCGCCAATTGTTCCTGAGGATATTCCGGGCGCTGTCGCGTTATCCGAAGCTCTCGATATGGCAGTGGCTATCGGCGAGTGGAGTCGTACTCGATACGAAATGCGCGAAGCCTTCGAACGGCGCGCCTATGACGTTGTGATGCACGATATCGCTCGTACTGGCATCACTGAAGGGCACCGGATCGGGACAATCGCCGATACATACAATATTCCTGTTGCTCCCCATGTTGGTGGTGGTGGAATTTTGTCGGTCGCATCCACCGTCGAGTACTCGGCTTCCTGCTCAAACTTTATGATCATGGAACACAGTCACCACGCTAACACCTACAAGAACGCCATCACGGCTGAAGATTATGGGCCTAGCAATGGTTACTTCGAAGTGACCGACAAGCCAGGGCTTGGAATCGAGATAGATCAGTCAATGGTCGAGAAGTATCTGGTTTCGTAGACTACGAATTACTGTCACGTGATGAAATGGGTGTGAGTTGACCGATTACGAGTCGCCGTACGTACTTGCTGTAGATATTGGTAGTTCGTCGGTGAAGGCGGGCTTGTTCGACGCGCTTGCTCGTAGTGTTGCAGGCATCGAGGCGTCGATACCTCACGCTCAAACGGTGGCATCTGACGGCACGTCTGAAGAAGACGCTGATCAGATTCGTGTTGCTACCGAACAGGCCATCGATTCGGTGCTTGAAAAGGCCGGAACACTTGCTGGCGAGATCATCGGCGTTGGCTTTGATTGCATGTCGAGCACGGTGTTGGGAGTCGACTCCGATGGCAATGCGATAACACCTGTTTACACATATGCCGATACTCGCTCGGCTACCGATGTAGACTGCCTAAAAGAAGAACTCAACGTTCCGATCATTTACGATCGCACCGGGGTGATGCAGCACACGTCGTACCTGCCTGGACGGATTCGGTGGTTACGAAGAACGCAACCAGAAATAGCCGAGCGGATCGATCGATACATCGATGTTTCAACCTATCTCTTTTCGAAATGGTTTGGCCGTAGTGACGTGAAGGCGAGCTACTGCGTTTCATCGTGGAGCGGACTTCTTAATCGCCACGAACTAGATTGGGATCATGGATTGCTGGGGAGGCTCGGCATCGATCAAAGCAATCTGCCTGAGCTCGCTGAGTGGAGTAAGCCAGAGCGTGGACTGTCACAAGAATTTTCTCGACGATGGCCTGCATTGTCCGAATTGCCATTCTTACTCGCTGTTGGCGATGGAGCCGCGGTTAACGTTGGAACGGGCTGTGTGGACGAAACCAAAGTAGCGCTTACTGTCGGTACAACTGGTGCGATGCGAGTGTTGAGCGAAGGTGCTGCGCCTGACGTACCAAGAGGGCTTTGGGCGTATCGTTTGGGACGCGAACGAACGTTGCTTGGGGGATCGTTCTCCGAGGGCGGAAACGTAGTTCAGTGGGGGCTTGAGAATCTAAAACTCCCACCCATCGATCAACTCAATGCCGAGCTAGAAAAACTCAATCCAGCTCAACATGGGATCACCGTTTTGCCGTTTATCGCTGGTGAGCGCGCTACCGGCTGGTCGACCAGTGCTACCGGTGTATTAGAGGGCATCCGAGTTTCGACGACACCGATAGAAATTCTTCAAGCGATGCTTGAATCTGTCGCATATAGGTTCGCACTGGTAGCAAATCTATTGCTACCGGGCGTGAAATCGGGTTATCAGATGATCGCAAGCGGCGGAGCCATACAGAACTCCCCGTGGTGGCTACAAACGATGTCCGACGTACTGGGTGTGCCTGTAGGCGTTTCAGCCGAGCAGCAAGACACAAGTCGCGGCACCGCAATACTTGCTTTGAATGCGCTTGGCGTTTGGGACAGTCTCGACACGTATCCTGCCCATATTGCTGAGACGTACGAACCGAACGCCGCTAGAGCCGATGTGTACGCCGAAGCTCGGGGGAGTCAAGCCACGCTATACAAACGATTGCTGGGTTAGCCGCTTCGAGAACCTTTCGGTTCGTCGGAGTGCCGATCTACTCGTTCTTCAATGACCGTACCCATTTGGGTACGTACGTCTTGAATTAAATCGTCGTCTGGCGCAATTTCTTCAGGTGCCATTTCAGCCTCATGCACCCAATCCCATAGATCTTCAAGCGTTTCGCGCAGCTCCCTCGCACTCATCATCTGTGTGTTTAGTAATGGGTAGTGAGGAGGCGGTCGAAAGTCGTCTTGTGGCAACTAGCTAATCAGCTTTCTTTACCGCGTGGCCACCGAAGCCGTTTCGCATTGCTGCCAGTATTTTGCCGCCGAGTGGATTGTCTTGTCTCGACCTGAAACGCATCTGTAATGCTGCTGTTATTACCGGCGCTGGCACCGCAAGTTCTACTGAAGCATCGACTGTCCATCGCCCTTCACCAGAATCGTCGACGTAAGAGCTGAGTTCGTCGAGTCGCGGGTCTTTGTCTAGCTCGTCCACTGTTAGGTCGAGCAGCCAAGATCTAATAACACTGCCACGAGTCCAGTTTTCGGCGATAGCTCCGAGATCAAGATTGAAATCTTCTTTAGCTGCGAGGAGCTCGAATCCTTCGGCGTACGCC
>Ga0302134_10000861_pt1 | contig 13834 bp, 11 predicted proteins | sample CB9_SCM_MG_FD_203123 | JGI IMG/M metagenome (GOLD analysis project Ga0302134, IMG submission 203123) | Marine microbial communities from Western Arctic Ocean, Canada - CB9_SCM | ecosystem: Environmental > Aquatic > Marine > Oceanic | place: Canada: Western Arctic Ocean | collected 2017-09-19
TGGGATTTTAGTAGGTGATTCCTTAGGCATGGTTGTGCAAGGTCGAGCGACAACGTTAAAGGTCTCGCTTGACGAAATTATTTACCACGCTGAAATGGTAGGTCGGGCTGTGGAACACAGCCTGGTTGTGGTGGACCTCCCCTTCCCTACACATCTCGTGGGTGATCACGAAGCGATAGCCGCAGCCGCTAGGGTTCTGAAAGAGACTGAGTGTCAAACGGTTAAAATAGAAGGCGGTGTCCAACAAGCCGGCACGATCGCTGCTTTAGTTTCAGCTGGTATTCCCGTCATGGGGCACATAGGCTTGCAGCCGCAAAGTGTATTGACGCTGGGTGGCTATAAAGTGCAGCGTGACGAAGAGCAGTTGTTGGCTGATGCCAAAGCGGTACAAGCTGCGGGGGCGTTTTCGGTCGTACTCGAGTGCATGGAAGCAGCGATCGCCGCTAAGATTACCGAGGCATTATCGATTCCAACGATTGGTATTGGTGCCGGTGAGCATTGTGATGGCCAGATTCTCGTCATCAATGACCTTCTCGGGCTAACCGCTTCGACTCCGCGTTTCGTGAAAGAATACGCACAATTGCGTAGTACAATTAGTGACGCTGTATCACAGTATTGCCAGGACATTCAATCAAAGAAGTTTCCAGATTCATCCAATAGCTACTAATAAGTGCAAATTGCGGTACTGTTGGGGTTACAATATTTAGTGTGATCAATAAGATAACCAAAGAGTGAAAACCAGATCTTAAAAAGTTGCGTTATGTGGGTGCGAAAGCGAATTGATATTGGTTGGGCCGATCTTGCTAGTGCATTTGCGCATTGTCTCTTTCCAAACCGTGTTGACACGAACGCTGTCAATCAATGCTGGCGAGATTCGCGGCACGCATTCACTTGCTTAAGCGTACGATCTGGCCTAGATATTTTACTGCAAGCTTTGGACTTGCCTCGCGGTAGTGAAGTCATTGTCAGCGCCATGACGATCGATGGGATTCTCAAGATTATCGCTGAACATGGTCTCGTGGCAGTGCCGGTTGACCTGCAATTTGAGACACTTGCTCCATCACCAGAAGATGTTGAATTAGCGATCACTGATCAAACTCGGCTTGTGCTAATTGCTCACCTCTTTGGCACACAAATAGAGATGCAACCTTATGCTCGTATTACGCAACAGCATGGATTGTTACTGATCGAAGATTGTGCCCAATCTTTTCGCGGTATGCCGCAAGGAAAATCAGATGTTAGTGACGTGGCAATGTACAGCTTCGGGCCAATCAAAACGGCCACTGCTCTCGGTGGAGCTGTACTTTGTGTTGCCGACGGCAAGTTGAAACAAAAGATGGAACAAATCCAGCAAGCGTATCCAACACAATCCACGAGGGCATATTTTAAGCGTGTGGTGAAATACGGATTCCTCAAGTTCCTCTCTCATCGCTTGCCCATAACAGTTTTTATCGCGGCCTTAAGAATGCTAGGAAAGGATTACAGCGAAATACTGAAGAAGAGTGTGAAGGGATTTCCCACCGACGAGTTGTTTTCAAGGATCCGACAGCAGCCCTGCCAGGCGTTATTGCGTGTGTTGAAACGCCGGATTATGCGTTTTAATCAGCGACGATTAGAACGCCATTGCGAACTTGGTGAACTTTTGTGCGACCACCTCAGTCAGCAATATGATTTGCCCGGTAGTGCCGCCACTTCGAATTATTTTTGGGTATTCCCAGTGGAAACCGAAAACCCGCTCGAAACGATTCAACACTTACGAGCATGTGGGTTTGACGCGGACCAACGCGGGTCGATGGTCAAAGTACCTACTGCACCGACGATGAGAGGTGCCGTGGTTCAATCGACATCGACGACCGATCGTATTCTAGACCACTCCGTGTTTTTGCCAATCTATCCGGCGATGTCGCAGCAAGCCATTAATCAGTTAGCGAAGGCATTTTGCCAAGTGGCTGTTAGGCATTGTCGTCCTGAGGAGGATCAACCTCCGACAGTTGATGCTTGTGCCCATAACGTCCCTGAAATTCTTGTGCGGGATATTTGAGTCGGTTCTTCTTCATTTTCTGCAGTAGTGATGTTGAGATGTCGAGGTTGAGTTGATTTGCCATGGCTAATAAATAGCACATGCAATCAGCCAATTCTTCGCCGATTTCTTGTAACTTGGCTGCATCATCACGACAAGCACGTGATTCGTCCATTGAGATCCACTGAAAATGCTCCATTAGCTCAGCGACTTCAATCGCCAATGCCATGCTAATATTCTTGGGGCTATGGAATTGCTCCCAATCGCGTTCTTGTACAAATTCAGCCACTACGTGTTTCAGGTCTGCTAGTGAAGTTTGTTGATCAGTGGTCATGGATTGCTCCGTTATGGCTTACTCTGAGTTGAGTGAATCAAGGTATGCGGTGACAGCTGCAGCGAACACTTGCTGTAAAGAAATGTCTTCTCGGGCGCTGATCTCGCGAGCGGATTCATACTCTGGTGAAAAACGTTGGTCGCCACTTGGTAGTGTCGCAAGTTTCCCCAATATTGGTCCCCAAGTTGTTTCCACAGTGTGTTGCTGTCGTTGGAGGATATGTCGTTGAACGGTCCATTTACGTATACCTAATGTGGTCGTTTGCTCAAACATAATCTGCTCGGCTGCGGCAACTGAATCGGAATGGCATAATACGGTTAGCGTTACGCCAGGCCGGTTCTTTTTCATTTGAATGGCTGTGGTGTACACGTCGAGAACGCCAGCTTGCTGTAAAATTCCACAACAATGCCCAATGGCTTCACCGGTCATGTCGTCGATGTTTGTTTCCAGTACCCACACTTCATCGTGGATTTGATCCGCAGTTGAGTTCGAGGTATCCTCGGTTTCGCCAATCAACAATCGTAAAACGTTTGGTTGACTTTCAAGATCACGGTCGCCTGCACCGAAGGCCACGGTTTTAATTTGCATAGCAGGCAAGCTACCGAATTTGTCAACAATGGTCGCTACAATTGCCGCACCGGTTGGAGTTGTTAATTCGGCGGCGATGTCAGATTGAGCTAAGGGAATGTTGGTTAGTAGTTCGGCGGTGGCGGGCGCTGGGATGCTGACAGTGCCATGTGCAATCTTTACGGTGCCAGTGCCAGTGGGAATCGATGAGCATTCGATACGATCGACGCCGAGTAAATCCCAACCGATGGCCGTGCCGACAATATCGGCAATCGAATCGACAGCGCCGACTTCGTGGAAGTGCACTTTTTCGATCGAGCAACCATGCACTTTAGCTTCGGCTGCACCTAGTTTGGTGAAAATGCGTTTGGCTAAATCTTTTTGATTTGTTGTGAGCTGACTTTGATCGATCATCTCGGTGATGTGATGAAGATGGCGATGGACATGTTCTGGTTCGTATTGCACGTTTACATTGGTAGCGCGGAAACCAGACTTACTGACGATGTCAGCGACAAAACGACAGCTTGGTAAACCCAGTGAATCAACTCCGGCTTGTATTTGTGCGATGTCTACACCAGCGTCAATCAACGCTCCGAGCATCATATCGCCGGAGATTCCACTTAGACAATCTAAATATGCTATTCGCATGGATTTGGGTTCCCTTGATATTTCTAATACAACAGTAAAATGAGTGGTAGTGTTACGCTTGTCGTTTGTTGAACGTTGTCCATCTAATATACAACTTCTAAGTGCGGTAGAATATAACCTATGACAGAGTATCAGGACCGACCGCAGTGGCAGTTACCTACCGGAGTGAGTCGGGGGTTGTGGGATTATACGCAATCGAAGGTCGTCGCCGAGGACTATGACGACTACTTTGCCTATACCAGCCTGTTTTCGTTTGACGAACAAGTCATCCTCGACGAAGTAAAACAGAATGGTCAGCCCGAGGATTTGATTGCTGATTTAGGTTGTGGAACGGGGCGGGCACTTGAGACGTTGTGCGCAGCAGGATATCGTGGACTGGCTGTGGACCTTTCGTGGCCGATGTTAAACGTCGTTCAGCAGAAAATTAAAAAATCGGATTTGCCGATTTACTGTGTGCGGGCCAATATGGTCGAGCTAGATGTATTGGCAACGGACAGCGTTGATCACTGCATTTGTTTATTCAGCACTTTGGGAATGATCCAAGGTCGTGAAAATCGTCGTCAGGCACTACAACATATGGCACGTATTACACGATCAGGGGGTAGTTGCGTGCTGCACATTCATAACGTCTGGTTCAATTTTTATGATCCCGGCGGGCCATGGTGGTTGTTGAAAAATATTGTGCGGAGTTGTTTTTCTAAAAACCTAGAGATGGGCGATAAGACGTTTGGATATCGAGGCGTCCCAAATATGTTTTTGCATGTTTTTCGGTGGCGAGAGATTAAAATAGATTTGCGATTGGCAGGGTTTCAAATTAAGAAAGTGATACCGTTGCATTCCACGCGACAGCACGGGTTAAAACATCGCTGGTGGATCCCCAACTTGCGAGCCAACGGTTGGATTATTGTCGCCCGTAACCACCTATGAGAACCATCGTCTATGCTACGCTGGGGCAAGTAAACTACGGGTACGAATCTACACGAATGAGGGTTACCAATAGGCCGCCCAGAGAATTTTTGATATACGGAGTGTAGTCATGAAAACGATTATTTGTACCTGTCGTTTAAGCCTGTTGATAATTGCTTTACCGTGGTTTGCTGCGGCTGACGATTTTACGGTTAGCGTCGTTGTTGATCGCGGAAGTGATGTGGGCCAGAGTTTCGGCTCGTTATTCGAAATGACTAGTGACGATGGTTCGTTAGTGATCGGAGCTGGTTTTCAAAATGTGTACAACACTCGGTACCGTGGTGATCGGCATTCTATTCAGTTCTTTGTCCGTCCCACTCATGGCAAACGTGAATTTGCAGTGAAAGAATTACCCCGACCTAGCGATAATCTAACGGGTGCTTATCTGTTCAGTCGTGATGACGTGGTGTACTCGACCTATGGCGGTCTAAAGTCGTGGGATAGTGATTCGGAGTCGTGGAAAAATGTTAGTGGCGCAGGTGGCACTAATGAAACAATGCGTGTTGCTAATGGCGTGCTCGTGTTTGGTGACAGTTCGGTGTCCTATAACAACCATGAGATACTAGCCGCTCCGCAAGTGGGGCGTTATGAGTTGTTTTTTTATGCCAACGGCTATCTCTGCTTTTACCACATTCATCGCAACGGCAAACCCTATCACTTTTATGAGGAGGGCGCAGAAGAGTTCAGTCGACTTTATGCTTGCCCATGGTCACCGAGCCAAAAACAGGTCAACTTGTCAGCGGCCGTAACGCTGCGGCTGCCGGTCGTCGGTGAAACGACATTCGCTTGGGGACAATTAGGGCCACAAATAGTGACGGGTTCAAATATTGGTGGTTTCTATACATTCGAAAATGGGCAATGGAAAATGTTACTGGCTCCCAATATCGGGAAAAGTTATCAGCTGTATTCAACACTTGGCTTTTACGACCAGTTATTGATGGGTCAGTATCCGACGGGTCGTGTGTTCAGTTTTGATAGTAAACAGATTCGTGATCAGGCGGGTTGGCCACCGGTCTTGGCCGGAGTGTCAAAAAATGCTCGAGAGGCACAAACGACGATCATTTATGGTGGAGATTTAATGGTGGGGGTTTGGCCTTGGGGCGAATTATGGCGTTACAACCCAGATAGCGAACAGTGGATTTTTACGCGACGAATGTTTGAGCACCCAATAGTGTCAGACAAGTTTACACATCCGTATGATTTTGAAAATCGCGACAGCAAGGTTGGTAATATGTGGGGCCAGCGAGTTACGAGCTTGGTCGTCAGTGGACCACATTTGTTTGTCTCGACCTCTGCCAAAGCGCCGTATCAATGGATGCCTGATAGGTTTCCGTTTTTGGCGCCGTCTAAATGGAAGTCTTATGGCAAAGTGTATCAATTGACGACTCCAGGCAATCTCGCGGCATCCACTAAGTGGACAGCAGGACCAACGACATTGACGTTTACTTTGAAAGCGAACGAACTGTCAATTCACCAAGATGGTTTACTGCTGACGCGGTCGCTGGTTACGGGGAAGATGCGGGACCAATTACAGACAATGAGGATATCCGAGAGCGTTCAATGGGGCACTGGGGTCTATGGCCGCTATGGCGGTAAAACGATTGTGGGTCGAATTGTTCGTTAACGAGTGCCGCTTTACCAAGCTGCTTGATAGATTGCTAGTGCATCTTGTTCGGTGACTTTGCGGGGGTTGTTTACGAGTAATCTTGTCTGTTTCATGGCGTCGCTGGCCATCGTTGGAAGATCGCCTTCGGTAATCCCAACTTCACGCAGATTTTGTGGCAGTCCGACAGTTGCGGAGAGTGCGGCCAGGCGTTCGATGAATTCAGTACAGACCTCTTGAGAGCTTTGAGTCGTATCGATGTTGGGGAAAATAAAAGGTGCCAGTTCCGCGTATTCTTGAGCTGCTTTAGGTGCGTTAAACCGTAAGACGTGGGGCAACACGAGTGCGTTGGATAATCCGTGTGGGACATGGAAAGTACCACCGATTGGATAAGCTAGTGCGTGTACGGCTGCCACTGGCGAATTAGCGAAAGCCATACCGGCCAGCAGGGACCCGAGCAACATTGCACCTCGCGCTTTGATATTGGTGCCGTCTGTAACAGCCAGTTCAATATTTGCGCCGAGTAAGCTCAGCGACTGGGTTGCGAGGAGTTTTGATATTGGATTATTGTTCGCTCCTCGAGAAGCGTAGCCCTCGATTGCATGAACCATCGCATCCATTCCAGTTGCGGCGGTAATGCTCGCAGGCAAGCTGGTGGTCAACAAGGGGTCAAGTATCGCAATGTCGGGCAGGATGAGAGCAGAAGAAACCCCCCGTTTTTCATCTCGGCCGATTGTCATGATTGCGATCGGTGTGACTTCCGATCCAGTCCCCGCCGTCGTGGGGATCAAAACTAACGGCAGTCGTGGCCCTTTGGCGTTTTCGACCCCCCAAGCTTCCGCTAGATTTTCGTTGGATCCCACGAGCAAGGCGGTCAGCTTGGCCACGTCCATCGAGGACCCACCACCGAATCCAACAATTCCTGTCGCATCAATCTGCCGTGCTTTGTCGACGGCCGCCATTAAGGTATCCAGTGATGGATCAGCCTCGACCTGGTCAAACAGCGTCACGTTGCTGCCAGTTTTTTGTAGCGACTCAAGTGGGCCTTGGGCTAAGCCAATTTCTATGAGTCCTTGATCGGTCACAAACAATATTCGTTCCCCAAGAGTATGTTGGCACTCAGTACCGAGATTAGCAGCAGCTCCTGCTTTGAATCGAATATTGGCAGTTGTGTTGAAAATAAAAGGATTCATGGTTGATTGACCTGATTAGTAAGTAAGCCGAGAGAGTATTTAGCGAATTGAATCGGAAACAAATTTGTATCTTTCATAACTGAAAACTCTAAACGAGATCGAGGTATTCATTGTAATTGCTGCGCATCAAAAATTCAGAAAGTCACTGTAGCGGTAATTGATTGCTCTGGTGAGTGGGGTCAACTTCGAGGTCAATTTAGCGGTATTCTTTTAGCAATTTACCTAGATTGTCAAATCTTAGGTGATTTCTATGAAGTAAGGCCTGAATCGAGTCTACTTGATAGGCAATTTTTTCCGATGTTAGTAGATAACCAAGCACTTATTACAGCGTTGATTGATTCTCAGGTAGCACAAAGAAAATATGGCAAAGAATAAATACCACTCAACCGGAACGTTTCTCAAACCCGTATTTCGGCACATATTGTTTAGTAGTGTTGTGCTGTTCTTTCTTTGCTTAGTCGTCGTTTCTGGTGGTGGCGGATATGTTCAATCGACTCATTCTCCGTTGACGCCGATTCCGATTGCAGTGCAATCGATCAAAGCATCACCGATCGTTTATACGCTACCAGTGAGTACGTATGTCGTACTGACATCACTTGTGTTAGATGATCTTGTTGTTGCACCAGAGACATCGAAAATTGCCGAACTCCCACAGCCAAAAACGGGTATACAATTGTGGCTTGCTAGTGCCACCGAAGACATTACATCCGACGCTGCTACTCAAGCTCCGGCTACACCGCCAAGTAAACCAATTGAACCGGCGATGAGTGAAGTTCCGCGACAACCGTTACGTCGTGGCAAGGAAAATAGAATCAAGCGTTCGCAAGTTACTCCAACGAAAGATTTATCGACGCTTCCTCAGCCTCAAGTAACTCGGCCCACTACGAGTTCCCTGCCACGTCTGAATATTGCGACACTTCCTTCTGAATCTGAATCAAGCCGCGTGGACCAGATAGAACGAGCTGAAAATGAACCGCTAGACATGCAGCGATTTAGTTGGCCGGAGTGTCCACTGTTACACCGCCAATTGAAGCAGTTGGCTGAGATTAGCGTTTTAACCGAATGGTCATTGAAAACGCAAAGTGAGCTTAATCGACTACAGGCAACTCGCGGATTTGACAGTGTTGAATCCGTTACCGTATTGGCAAAGCTCCGCGAATTACAAAACCAAGGAATCCAAAAATCAGCGACACTGCTGGAAATGCAGCAACAGACAGCGTTGTTCAAGATGCTCAGTGGCTTAAAACGACGGCTAGCAATTTGGCACTCAGTACAAGCGATCATTACGAACGAAAAGGCGTTGGCCGAGAAAAAAATTAACCCGCGAGTTATCGTGGCAGGCGCTCTGGAGGGAATTGATGAGCGTTTGGATGGTTCAGCGGAAGCGGAAAATTGGTCCACGTATTTGATGCTGCCAACGCTCAAGCAATACACTACCGTCGATGCGACTCTAGATGCTGAGCAGCGAACCAAAGATTCCCAACGAGTGTTGACTCGTCTGCACTCGAACTATCTAACACCAGACCAAGTCGAACTGCTGTTAGAAGAGCCCTTTATTTCCTTAGAAGAGGGTTTGCGACATTGGTGTGCCGAGCCGATTGATTATGCAAGACTGTTAATGGATATCGAGCTATACGAAGTAGGTCGTTTTAGTTATCAAGCAGTTCCGGTTGCCTTAAGTTTCCAAGCCATTCGCTGGTCTGCTGATGAACCGGTTGCGGAACTCGGTGCGTTGCTGGACCAACATTATCGCGGCGGGAATATCCGCATCCGGATCGCAGAAACTTTTATGAATCGTTTGCTTCCTGGGCAGGTAAATAAAACACAGGAAATTGACGATTCACTTGCCGGCGCCAAAATCACAGGCACGAGTCAGACGACATCTGAACTCAGAATCCGTTTACACGCCGACGGCTTACGTTGGGTAATCGGGGTAGAAGCGGTAGGGGCGATCAAGACTAAAACGGAATCCCAAAAAGGTGCTGCAACATTCGAAAATGCCGCGACCGCGACGTTTGAAACGGACAAGCAGATCTTTATCTCGCCGAGCGGTATTGAATTTGGAGATACCAATGCGTCGGTGACGAGCGATAGCGAATTGCTGGAATTTAAAACGGACTACGATAGTTCGTTGCTAGGTGGTTTGGCACGCAATATGGCGAAAAAACAATATCGGCAGAAGAAAGACCAAGCAGCCAAGGAACTTGAGAATCGAGTTCGCACGCAGGCCACAGAAACGCTTGATGAAAAGGTAAGTACAGGCATCTCGAAGGTTGACGGCCAATTCAACGATCGTTGGCTAGAACCAATGCGGCAATTGCAACTCAGTCCTGTGGCGACTCAGTTGCGTACGACAAAGGACCAGTTGGTTGTTGATTATCGATTAGCCGGAGTCGATCAACTTGCCGCGTATGGGTTCCGACCAGAGATTCTTGGGGATTCGTTAGTGTCAATTCAAGTTCACGAGTCGGCGATGAATAACTTGTTGCACAAATTGGCACTGGATGGCACATCCGGTAAGTTGCGTGATGTGATGTCTACGGTTGCTGAGCAATTGGGGTTTACGGATTATGAAGTACCGGCAGAAGTATCAGAGACGGTGACGGTCAAACTTATTACGCGTGATGCAATTCGTATTCGCTTTTACAATGGACGAGTGCAACTGCTGATGCAGTTTAAAGAACTGCGTAACAACCGCATTGCTTGGAAGAACTTTGCTGTATTGGTTGAGTTTTTCCCGCAGTTGGATTCGATCAATGGAAATCTAAAACGTGAAGGTGTACTGCAGATCATTGGTCGTAGTTTACGATTGGGTGACCGTATTGCGTTGCAGACGATTTTCAACAAAGTTATTCCGTCGACACGCTCGATGAGTTTGCTTGGCAGCAGTATCGCTGAACACGCTAACTTTGCAGACACGCGAATTGTGACTTTTCAAGTACAACATGGATGGTTGACGTATTGTGTGGCACCCGAGCCTCGGATAGCTGTAACGAGTGAATAAGATTGCTCGTTGGCAGAATATTAGTTTGACTGATTGGCTTCTACTTCTTTTTTCAGTCGACGTTGTCGCGCGAATAACGCTAGGCTCCAACCGCCGGCGAATAAGAAGACAGTGCTCAATGTGATGACTAGCTTCATCACTCGCTTCGGGGTAGAGATTAGATCTTCAATTTGTGCTGGTTCACTTGCGAGTTCAATACGGTCCAACGAAAGAAAAGCACCGACTGCTAGAATCGCACCCCAGACGATAACGACTAGGATGAGGCTCCAAGTGGCTCGCCGTCGTTGTTGTGGTTCGTTGCTGGAACTGTCGGTAGTGCTATCAGGTTTGGTATCCATAGAATCCTTCGACGCTAAGTCCGGTTTGAATAGTGACTTGTTTTACAATAGCATCGACATATTCGTCTGCCAATGGTGTCACATAACTCTCAGCGGGTTGCCTCGCAATGGTGTAGACCTGCACGCTTGTTAGCGATCCCCCGTTGTCGGTGATATCGTTGAGCCGCTGACAATAAGCTTGAATTTCTTGGTCACTTGGAGCTGTGCTAGCAACTTGCATAAACAGTGATTGGATGACAATTGATCGGATGCGAGCCGTACTTAGCAGATTATCGAGTACTTGTTGAAACGGGATCGCTGTTCGTTCAATGAGCTGGTAATAATCGTCTGTGCCAGCATCTAATTTAGCCCAAATCTCGCCTTGGTTTTGATCTAAGATCTTTAGACCCCGCTCGATATGTTCGCGGTGAAACATACTTGCGTTGGTAATGAGAACCATTTTTATGGGGTCAGTTGGTTGCTGCGAATTTGAATTGGTGTATTGTTGGCTGATACTTTGTTTGATCTGAGCACATTGACCGATGATGTCATCAAAATTTTTATAGGTTGTTGGTTCCCCATCACCTGAAAAGGCAATATCGTTGAGTCGCCTGAGGTGGTTGGGCACCGGAGAGAAAAAATCGGTGGTATAAATTTCACCGGAGAGGACGAGGTCGAGCATGTTTCGCAACTCGTCGAGTAGCTGTTGCATCTCGACGAATCGAGTTTCACTGGCAGTGGTCCGATTTACCTGGCAATAGATACAATCGAAGTTACAGATTTTATCTGGATTTAGGTTTACACCGATCGACATGCCTCCGCTACGTCGGCTCAGGACAGGGTACACGAAGCGATTGTCCGCAAAAGAGCGGTCGTGTGATGAGTGTAAAGAACTGGATGTCATGGCACTATTATAAGCCTGTTTTACCCGTGGCCGTAGTCTATTTAGTCACGGGATTGATTATCGGTGGTTGTGGCGGGAGTTGTTCCTCGCCTCAGGGCAATCACAGCTGGTGGATAGCTGCGGACATCCCACAATTCTGGATTGGGCAATTCTTGCGGGTCAAAATGTTCATCACATTCCACCATAATGTGACTACCTTCGGGGGAACGGTTGATTAAGGTTTGGATCATATCGAGCATTTCTTGTTTGCGGTCGACGAAGAATGCATAGGGCGGACAGAGAAAGATGGACCAGCAAGTATTCTCTGGAGGTGAGAATTCTTCGAGCATGCGATGTTCTACCCAGTGAAATGCATCTCCGCCAGTCACGGTGGCAACGCAGTCTACGCCTAAGTGGCAAATGTTGTCGTTGATCAAACGAACTGTGGGAAAATGTTTTTCGATACAGAGTGCGCCGACTGAGCCACGGCTTATGGACTCGAGGGCGACAGCGCCTGTGCCGGCGAACAGGTCTAATGTGAATGTGCCTTTGACGAGGGGTCCGACTAGATTGAACATCGCTTCACGTACCCGATTTTTCATCGGCCGTGTATGTTGTTCGCCACTGTATTGCACGGGACGCCCACGCAAATCCCCACCGATGATCCGCAGTTTGGTGGCGTCGGCATCTGCCGGTGAATTGGCTTTGTGTTTCTGCCGTCGAGGTGAGTTTGAGAGTTTGCGATTCATAGAATTAGCGTAGCGTGTGATGTTAGGTGGTGAAAGTGACCTTTTTGGGAACTAGCGACGTAGGATATTACGGCGTGTATGAAATACAGTGGTTTAAAGTGGTATTAGTTCTTTCGGCTCAATACGGGAAACTAATGAATTAGGCCCGTTTGTGTGGTACTCTTTTTGTATACAGGTATAAAGTATTGCCCGTATGTGCAGCACATTTGATACATAAACTTATTTATGTCAACAATTTTTAAATAGAAGGTAATTGAAGTGTTTTATCGTTTATTGATTTTCACAGTCTGTTTTTCATTGATTGTTTCGGCGCCGATTGAATTAATGGTGAATGCTCAAGTTCCCCAAGCCACCGTGAGTGTAGGGCCTGCGCGCAATATGTATATTGCGAAAATGGGTGAATGGAAGCAAATGCTCAAGGATTTACAGAAGTTGCGTAGTGACTTTGACTTGGCCAAGCCTTCGGATCTAGCAGCCATTCGTAAGAGTTGGGCGGCGACTATCGCTAAAGCAGAGCCGCTTTTGCCACAGTTACGCAATGCTGCAGTTGCCGCTTATGCCGAATCGCCTAACACCGATCGTCAGCTAACGCGTTTGTTAGTGGACTTCGCGGAAAAAGCGATACTTGCGGATGACTATGAAGTCGCTGAACATATTAGTGTGTCCATGTTGCGTAGTGATGCGGAAGAACGCAGGTTGTATAAAATTGCGGGTATTTCGAGTTTCGTGAGGCACAATTTTGAAGATGCTCAACAGTATTTCCAAAAAGCAGAACAGTTCGGTGCGATGGATCAGATGGGAAATAACTATTTTGGCGAGATCAAAAAGGGTTACATCAAATATTGGGAACAGGAACAGGTTATTCGAGCTGCTGAAGTGAAGGCAGATGATTTACCGCTAGTACGATTAACGACATCGGTCGGAGTGGTTGAGCTGGAGTTGTATGAAAATGAAGCCCCTGATACCGTCGGGAATTTTATCAGCTTAATTGAGCAAGGGTATTACGACGGTTTGTCGTTTCATCGAGTGTTACAAAACTTCATGGCGCAAACGGGATGCCCTATAGGTGATGGTACTGGTGGCCCTGGATACAAGATTTACTGTGAATGCCGTCGTAAGGACTTCCGTCGTTTTTTTACGGGCACATTAGGAATGGCTCACAGTGGACCCAATACTGGCGGCTCCCAATTTTTCATTACCTTCCGCCCAACGGGAAATTTGAATGCTAAGCACACTGCATTTGGTCGAGTCACCAAGGGGTTGGAAATCGTGCGGAAGATTGCTCGGGTTGATCCTGAAAAACCTGATGCGAAGTTGAAACCGGATTCGATCATCAAAGCTGAAGTGATTCGCAAGCGGGATCACGACTACGTACGAGGGCCAACCGCTAATTAGCACCGTGATTCTAAAGCACTTGTGACAAGGGCTTGCGGGTCATTGACACACGTGGTGCCCGTGATATTGTTAAATAATCTGCATCCGTAGCTCAACTGGATAGAGCATCGGTCTTCGGAACCGAGGGTTGGGGGTTCGAATCCCTCCGGGTGTAC
>Ga0302134_10000865_pt1 | contig 13813 bp, 13 predicted proteins | sample CB9_SCM_MG_FD_203123 | JGI IMG/M metagenome (GOLD analysis project Ga0302134, IMG submission 203123) | Marine microbial communities from Western Arctic Ocean, Canada - CB9_SCM | ecosystem: Environmental > Aquatic > Marine > Oceanic | place: Canada: Western Arctic Ocean | collected 2017-09-19
TCAATTTGCCCAGGACAAGTTCACTTCGTGGGACCCCAACCTCAACCGGGTCGATAATTTCGAACGTGGTCGATTTCTTGAGGAAAGCATCTTGATGGATGCCAGAAGCATGCCGGAATGCGTTGCGACCAACAATGGCTTTGTTGGGCTGAACCGCGAAGCCGCTGACCTGACTCACCAGTCGCGATGTGGAGAAGAGCTGTTTCGCATCCACCTGGGAGTCAACGCCGAAGTAGTCGGGGCGCGTCCGAAGTGCCATAACGACCTCTTCGAGCGCTGTGTTTCCTGCACGCTCGCCGATGCCGTTGATGCAACCCTCTACCTGTCGTGCGCCAGCCTTAACGGCAGCGAGGCTGTTGGCGACGGACATGCCAAGGTCATCGTGGCAATGGACGGAGAGCCGGACCGTGTCACCAAGCTCTGGTATCTGTTCACGAAGGTACGTGATGAGCTCGGCAAATTCCTCTGGAACCGCATATCCGACAGTGTCAGGGATGTTGATGGTGGTCGCTCCCGCGTCCACTGCAGCCCGAACCATGTGAGCCAAGAATTCCTTGTCCGTTCGGCTTGAATCCATAGGGGAGAATTCAACATCGTCAACGTGCTTTCGAGCACGAGCGATGCTTTGTGCTGCCATCTCGACAACCTCTTCCCGGTTTTTGTTGAGCTGATACTGAATATGCTCGTCAGAGCTCGAGATGAAAACATGGATACGCGGGTGGGCCGCATCTTTTAGCGCTTCGGCCGCCCGATCAACGTCGGCGGGATTGGCGCGAGCAAGCGCGGCGATGATGGGCTTGCGCACCTCGCGTGCGATTTTCTGAACGGCTTCGAAGTCACCGGGTGAGGAGATGGGAAAACCGGCTTCGATCACGTCCACATTCAGTTTTTCAAGCTGGCGGGCGATTTCCACCTTCTCAGCCATGGTCATGGCCGCCCCGGCGGATTGTTCTCCATCGCGCAACGTCGTGTCAAAAATCAAAACCCTGTCGCCCATTGCTCTCTCCCTATCCACTGTCCACTCTGTGCTTCCCTTCTGCGGGAAAGCACAGAGCTAATCTCTACTAGGTGAGGAAGGCCCGCCCCAATGCACCGGCGCGGGCCTTCCTTTGGTTGCTACTCTCTGGCTGTCTCGTGGGTTTCTACTTTTTCTTAAGGAAGGACATCATCTCGCGAAGCTGCGCGCCGACCTCTTCAATCTCATGGTTGGCTCCTGCTTCACGCATGGCCTTGAAGCGAGGTTGGCCCTCGTGGTTCTCGGCCATCCATTCTTTGGCAAAGGTGCCGTCCTGGATTTCCTTAAGAACCTGCTCCATGTTGGCCCGAACGTGCTCGTCAATGACTCGGGGACCACGGCTGTAGTCCCCGTACTCCGCCGTCTCACTAACGGAGTAGCGCATGTAGTTCATCCCTCCCTCATACATGAGGTCGACGATGAGTTTCAGTTCATGGAGGACCTCAAAGTAGGCGATTTCCGGCTGGTAGCCTGCCTCGGTCAGGACTTCGAACGCATTACGCACTAGGCTCGTCACGCCCCCGCACAGTACGGCTTGCTCGCCAAAAAGGTCGGTCTCGGTTTCTTCTTTGAACGTCGTTGCGACTATTCCTGCACGGAGTGATCCAATCGCAGATCCGTAAGCCAGTGCATTCTGCAATGCACTGCCGGATACGTCCTGATGGACCGCGAGGACTGACGGCACGCCGGAGCCTTCTTGGTAGACTTCGCGGACGCGATGGCCGGGCGCCTTGGGGGCGATCATGCTTACGTCGACATCAACAGGGGGAGTGATTTCCCCAAAGTGGATGTTAAAACCGTGGGCGAACATCAGGGTCTTCGAGCTATCCAGGTATGGTGCGATGGACTCCTTATAGATGACGCCTTGAATTTGATCCGGTAGGAGAATCATAATCACGTCGCATGCCTTGGTGACATCCGCAACGCTGGCAACAGTGAGGCCCTCAGCTTCAGCCTTCGCCTTGCTGGGGCTACCTTCGTACAGGCCGACCATAACTTCAACTCCGCTTTCGTGGAGGTTCAGCGCGTGGGCGTGGCCTTGGCTGCCATAGCCGATGATTCCCACCTTCTTGCCCGCCAATAATGTTGGATCGCCATCTTTCGCATAGTAAACAACTGCCATATCTAATTCCCCTCTTGCCGTCTCATTATCTTAATCATGTTCTGGAAATCGTCCCCAGGCGAGGTGCCTAAGGCACCACTTCAGTATCGGGTGCGTTGTGGTCGGTCGTTTCGGAGCTTGTTTTCTTAGCTCCAGTTGCCGTGCCACCTCTCGCCATGGCCACTCTGCCAGTCCGCATCGTTTCTTTAATTGTGAAGGGCTTGAGCAACTGTATCAGCGCATCCACTTTCCCTTCGTCGCCGGTTACCTCGATGATAAGGGCATCCGTGGCGACATCAACGATGTCCGCCCGGAAAATATCGACTATTTGCATAATGCCGGGGCGTGTTTCAGGAGTAGACTTCACTTTTATCAACGCCATCTCTCGGACGACGATGGCGTCGTCCGAGATGTCGCTTACGCGCACCACATCAATCAGCTTGTAGAGTTGCTTGGTGACCTGCTCTACAACCCACTCGTCGCCTTCAACAACGAACGTCATCCGGGAGAGGCTAGGGGTTTCGCTGTGGCCAACCGAGAGGTTCGTAATGTTGAAGCCACGTCGGCTAAGCATGCTCGCGACGCGCGCCAAAACTCCCGGCTTGTCCTCGACGACAGCGGTGATTGTATGGTAAAGGGCTGCTAGCTCAACCATGCTGGGGCTTCCTTCTTGCTGGTACCAACTGGCGCCACAGGTCCTTCAATCATCTCGGACGCGGTGCCGCCCGCCGGGAGGTGGGGGTAGACATTTTCTTCCGGTGCGATCTCAAAATCGAGCAGCGCCGGGCCGTCGACGGCGTTAGCGCGGTCTATCGAATCACGGACCTGCGCAGGGTCGCTCACGCGAATTGCCCAGATGCCGTAGGCCTCAGCCAATTTGACGAAATCGGGGTTACCTGAGTACGCGGTGGCCACGCGGGCACCGCCGTAGAAGAGATCTTGCAGCTGACGAACCATGCCTAACGAATTGTTATTGAGGATGGCGAATTTTATCGGCAGTCGCTGCTCTACGATGGTGGCCAGTTCCGACAAGGTCATCTGGAAGCCGCCGTCGCCTGCGATGCTCCAGACTGTCATGTCAGGACGTGCGACAGCCGCTCCCATAGCGGCGGGTACTTCGAATCCCATCGTACCGAGACCACCTGACGTGATCCAAGTGTTGGGCTCAGTGAACCCGTAGTGCTGCGCGGCAAACATCTGGTGTTGGCCAACTCCCGTCACCACTATTGCCTTTCCCGTTGTCGCGCGGTGAAGGTCCCTGATTACCTGCTGAGGCAATATTTTACCGGCATCCGATGTAGGCATACCAGGATGGCGAGCCTTGAGTTCGTCGATTTCTCCTAGCCAATCAGGCCGCGTCGTAACAGCGACTTCTTTGCTGAGAGCGCGAAGGACGCGCCGGGCGTCGCCCACGATAGGGACGGTGACTCGAACGTTCTTCCCCACTTCAGCGGGGTCGATATCTATGTGAATGACTTTAGCGCCGGGTGCAAACGTACTAATCTTGCCCGTAACGCGATCGTCGAAACGCATGCCAATCCCGATGATGAGATCCGCTTTGTTGATGGCCCAGTTGTTATGAGCCTGCCCATGCATGCCAGGCATACCCATGCTAAGCATATGGTCGCTACTGAAGCTACTTATGCCAAGCAAAGTTGTAATGACCGGTATCTGTGCCTTCTCCGCGAGCTCTTGGAGTTCACGGGAAGCTCCAGATATCAGCACTCCATGGCCAGCAAGGATGATGGGGCGGCAGGAATCTTCTATGAGGTTGGCAGCGCGCTTAATCATGCGACCGCTACCCTCGGGCGTAGGTTTGTACCCGCGCAGACTGACCTCAGCCGGGTAGTCGAACTCGGCGATTTCCTCCAGGACATCTCGCGGCAGGTCGATGAGTACAGGGCCAGGGCGCCCGGTTCGCGCAATATGGAACGCCTCTTTGAAGATACGAGGCAAATCTGCCGCATGCATGGCCAGGTAGTTATGCTTAGTGACGGGCATGGTTATACCGGTGGTATCGGTCTCTTGGAAGGCATCACGGCCAATGGCGGCACGCGGTACCTGTCCAGTGAGAGCAATTACCGGTATCGAATCCATCATAGCGTTGGCGAGAGGAGTCACGAGGTTCGTAGCCCCAGGGCCAGAGGTGGCAACGCAAACTCCGACTTTGCCAGACGCGCGGGCATATCCATCTGCGGCATGGCCTGCGTTCTGTTCATGACGGACAAGGATATGCTTGAGCGCGGGGTACTCAGGCAGGGTTTGATAGAAGGGCATAATGGCGCCACCGGGCAGCCCAAACATCACATCCACTCCCTCCCGGAGCAGGCACTCACAAACAATCTGCGCGCCAGTCAATTGCATCGCGTAATCCAAGCTCCTACGTTACAGGCCAGATACCCTATTGGCACCCGATCGCTTTCAGTGAAAAAAAAGACCCATCCCCGATCAAGGGACGAGTCAATAATTACCCGCGGTACCACCCAAATTCCCTTCACTAGTCGATAACAGGGAAACAACCCAGCCGACAGGAAGAGCAACTAGTGCGCCTTATCGGTGCGCTCCGCCGCCTTACTTCGAGTTAACGTTCAGGCTGGCCGCTCCGGGACGAGTTCAGTACTCTTACACCACCGGCCTCTCACCAAATGCCGGTTCGCTGTGGAGCAGTGTGCGCTTACTACTTCCCATCTCTGCGGATCGATACTATAAATACACCAGAAGAATACCAGATTCCCCCAGGTTTCGTCAACCGCTCAGATGTACCGTGCAGCAGGCCATGAAGAGGCACGGGGGCGATTCCAAGATTGGCCTGTGAGTCGAAAATATGCGTTTATTGTCATTAATAAGACCTCCATTCGACGCACGCATCGACGTGGGGTGGGACGAGAGGCATGTTGCAGCGGGTTTAGTAGCGGGGCTCGCAATGATTATGGCAACGCAGGCCCCGTTATTAGCGCTCCTAGATGAGCCGGTTCCGCTGTGGGTGGTGTTGGGGTTGACACTGGGGCTAGATATCGGGGTAGCCACAATCGCAGCATGCCTAGGGCCCGGGCGGGTTCGCGCTCTGATTTCACTAATGGGGCCGCGCCAATTACCGATACTACCAAGGTTCTCGTGGGGAGCGCTGGCGCTCGGAGGGAGCCTTATTGGATTAGAGCTTTACGTGGCATTGATGAGCAACGTTTCACGAGACCTCGTGCCGCCACCCCTACCAGAATCGATAGGCAAGGCGGGGTTGCGCTGGCTCACGTTTATAGTGGTGGTTCTCGTAGGACCGTTCGCGGAAGAATTGTTCTTCCGCGGGTTCGTATTTGCGGGGTTGTTGCGACGGTTTAGGCTGCCCGCAGCAGTGGTTATAAGTTCGGCCCTCTTCGCGGCTGCGCACATGGATATGGCAGTGGCAGGGCCAGCGTTCTTGGCCGGGTCAGTGTTTGCGCTGGTCTACTGGCGCACCGGGACGCTGTGGCCGGCCATTTTGGCGCACACGGCGCAGAACGCAATCGCATTTTCCCTCTCGCAGCAGTAGGCTCGTCTCGTAGTGCGGAAATCAGGGAGTACACTTGGCGATGGTCAGGGAATCCAATGCGAGGAATAGAAGCGTGGCCCTCACAACTCTTGCGGCGTGGCTGATGGCTTTAGCTTTCGCCATCTCTACGGTGCACGAGGTATACCGGGCTATCGCTAAGGCAGGAGTGTCACAGTACGATTCGCTGCAGGCGGTAGCAACCAGGACCATTCCGTTCTACCTTGGAGCGATGGTGGTAGTGATTGCAACGGGATTCCGCGTTAGCGGGGCTGCGTGGGCTGCGCTAGCTCTAGCAGTGGCGATGCTATTTATTTCGGCGTTCTACTACAACCCTACCGTCATGGCAGCGAGGCAGCCGGGGAGGATTGATTGGGCGGAGGGTGCGGTCTTCACGGGACTATTATCCGCCAGCGGCGTGCTCCTTGCTGCGCACGTGGCAAGAATGACGCTGGCGAGCCAATAACGGAAGCGGTCAAAAAGGCATAATTAAGACGAGGGGTATGAGCGAACGATTAGATCGCGCACTACGGATGATGCGAGACAGCGGTAAAACGGGAGTTATACCCTACGTCACCATCGGCTTCCCGACAGTCGAAGACACATTGGCTATCGTGCCTGCGCTAGAGAAGGCAGGGGCGACGCTGATTGAGCTAGGCGTGCCGTATTCAGACCCTCTCGCTGAAGGGCCGACCATCCAATCTGCGAGCTACGCTGCACTGAAGGCAGGAATGACGATGCACAAGTGCATCGAAACGGCTCGCCAGCTGCGGGAAGCGGGAGTAACCGTTCCGCTAGTTTTCATGGGCTACTACAACCCCGTCCTCAACTACGGACTCGAGTCGTACGCCAAGGACTGCGCTGACGCAGGGGTCGATGGATTCATCATCCCCGACCTTCCGCTGGATGAGGCGGAACCCTTCCGCGGTGCGTGCCGAGCCGAAGGCCTTGCGCTTGTCTCCATGCTGGCGCCGACTAGCACGGACGAGCGTATTGCATTGGGCGCGGCCTCATCCGATGGCTTCGTGTACTGCGTTAGCGTCGCGGGGGTTACCGGGGCCCGTTCTGAATTGCCGGCCACATTGCCCGATTTCATCGCGCGAGTGCAGTCGCATACCGCGCTACCGGTGGCTGTGGGCTTCGGTATCTCCGAACGGGCACACGTGGAGTTGGTGGGGCTAGTAGCGGATGCTGCCGCGGTCGGAAGTGCGCTAATCAACGTGATAGAATCAGCGCCCGCTGGGGAACGGGCAGAGCAGGCGGCTGCGTTCATCGCGGTGCTCGTAGGGAGTGGCGCGAAAAATGGTGACTCGCTTACCCCCAAGAACACGATGGTTGGGTAATACATGACACAATGTCTCGGGTTGCGCGGCGCAACCACTGCAGACTCCAATACAAAAACCGCTATCGTGGGAGCCACAAAGGAGTTACTAGAGGCGCTCGTGGCCGCTAATAGCATTGCCGAAAACGACGTAGGAGCCGTATTCTTTACAACAACGGCAGACTTAAATGCTGAGTTTCCGCCGGTTGCGCTAAGAGTTCATATGGGCTGGGAACAAACGGCTCTGTTGAGCTCTCCTGAAATTTCGGTGCCAGGAGCACACGAGCATGTCATTAGGGTGATGTTTCTGGTGAATACGGAGCGGAGTAAGGAAGAGCTTGTTCATGTGTACCTGAAGGGTGCGCAGAACCTGCGAGCGAGAGGGACACAAGCCGGATGATTATCGGCCAGCAGGCTCGAGCTATCAAGCGCTCTCGTTTGGGATATTGCCCATGCAACCGCGGGGTCGGTAACCCCGCCCTCCTTTTGCCTTTTTTTACACACACTGACGGTGCTGGCCCTTCCTCGAGCTAGCCCTCTGACCTGCTCTCTCACTCTGTTCTGCGATTCACACATGTAAAGGGGTATGCGTCATGGCGCACTCAACAAGCGATGTAAATATTCTGAAGGTAGAAGAGCTCATCTCACCGGAGGGCCTCCAGTTGCAATTGCCGATGACTCCGAAGTTGGCAGAGACTGTAGTCAAAGGCCGTGCCGCGATTCAAGACATCTTGCATGGCCATGATGACCGGTTCTTGATGATTGTTGGCCCATGCTCGATTCACGATGAGAAGGCTGCGATGGAGTACGCGGTGAAGTTCAAAGAACTTGCCGACGAGGTTAAGGATCGCATCCTGCTGGTGATGCGAGTGTACTTCGAAAAACCTCGAACATCACTTGGTTGGAAGGGTTTGATAAATGACCCGAACCTTGACGGCACATTCGACATTGGCAAGGGGCTGTACACGGCGCGCAAATTACTCACTGATTTAGCTGAAATCGGCATACTTTCCGGCACAGAATTCCTCGACCCGATTGTCCCGCAGTACATCGCCGACCTTGTGTCGTGGGCGGCGATTGGCGCTCGCACGACTGAAAGCCAGATGCACCGAGAAATGGCCAGCGGGCTGAGCATGCCGGTGGGCTTCAAAAACGGAACGGATGGCAATTCACAAATCGCGGTTGACGCCATGAAAACATCCCGTGCCCCTCACGCATTTCTTGGGATTGACATGGAAGGGCACAACTGCCTTATTCGAACCTCGGGCAACCCATACAGCCACCTCATTCTTCGCGGTGGAACCAGTGGTGCCAACTACGAGGCCAAGACAGTCGCTGAGGTGCAGGGGATGCTGGACAAGGCCCACCTTCCAGCACGCTTGATGGTGGATTGCTCTCACGCCAATTCTGAAAAGGATCACAACAAGCAGGGAATCGCGTTCAAGGACGTAGTGGGGCAACGCCAGATCGGCAATACTGGCCTGGTGGGCGCGATGGTTGAGAGCAATCTTTTCCCGGGCAACCAATCGCTGGGCGCTGATTTGTCTGCGCTAGAGTATGGAGTGTCCATAACCGATGCGTGCATTGGATGGGACGAGACAACGAAGCTGGTGACCTGGGCGCACCGAGAACTCCAGGAGAAGCAACCCGTCTCGTAACTTCGAGCGGCGTGCAGGGGTTCAACGCGTGCCTGATCTTTGCGATGAATTAAGAGGGGGCAGCCCGAGCGGTCCCGTTGCGGTAACCTTCGGGGTATTCGATGGCGTACACCTAGGCCATCGGCGCCTGATTCAGAATTTGGTGGAATCAGCCGCCACCCGTGGCATGGCTCCCGTAGCGATTACGCTTGCCAATCACCCTCTATCGGTGCTCCGGCCGGAGCTACCACTCGTACTATTAACTTCGTTAAAGGAGCGGATTGAACTGCTGCTCGACGCGGGTGCCGCGCGCGTTATCCCCATCACCTTCACTGTGGAGATTTCGCGCTTATCGCCTGTACAGTTCATGCGTACGCTATACGACTGCCTTGGGATGAGGCACATGGTCGTTGGCCCCGATTTTGCAGTGGGTAAAAATCGTCAGGGAACGGTTCCGGTCCTCGAGTCGCTGGGAACTCTGCTCGGCTACTCACTCGAAGTAGCGGACCATTTTCAGCTTGACGAAACATCAGTAAGGTCGAGCGCGGTCCGTAAGGCGCTCGTCAATGGCGATCTGAAGACCGTGGAGCGTTTCCTTGGGCGGCGGTTCACGTTAGATGGACCGGTTATCGAAGGAGAAGGGCGCGGGAGCGGCCTGCTAGGATTCCCCACGGTGAATATTGGTCTCGGCCCGCTACAAGCGTTGCCCGCTGACGGCGTTTACGCGACCTGGATTGACGTGAATGGTGAACGGTACGCATCAGCGACAAGCGTGGGAATCAAACCTACCTTTCACGAGGACGCGCCGAGAGTGGTGGAGTCGTTCATTCTAGGGTACGACGGTAACCTATACGGGGAGCCCGTTCGCCTGGAATTCGTAACTCGGCTGCGCGGCCAAGAGAAATTTGACTCTACTGACGCTCTCATCGAGCAGATGAAACAGGATGTCGAGCAAACTAGAACCCTGCTAGGTCGCTGATTCGCAGGTACTGTGAAACGAAAGGATTTTTGAGCCTTGCCAAAGCTTGACCCAGAGGTATTGCACCGGATCACCAAGCGTGGTGTGGCCGATATTATCCCGGAAACAGAGTTCCTGAAGCGCCTAGAGGAGGGCCGTCCTCTCAAGCTCAAGATGGGATTCGACCCCAGCAGGCCCGATCTCCACCTAGGCCATGTCGTGGGGTTGCGCAAGCTCCGACAGCTCCAGGACCTTGGCCATGAATTGATCCTCATCGTGGGAGACTGGACGGCGCAGATCGGCGACCCGTCAGGTCAATCAGACACACGGACAATGCTAGATGCCGCCCAAGTGAGAGAGAACGCCGAGACCTACATGCGTCAGTTCTTCCGGGTCGTTGACCAGGAGAAGACACGCGCCGTATACCAGAGCGAGTGGTTCGGCAAGTTCACACTGGCCTCGGTGATTGAGCTGACATCGCACTTCACTGTGAACCAGTTTTTGCACCGCGAGGATTTTGCGAATCGGTATGCCGAGCAGCGCCCCATATCCATCACGGAGATGCTTTACCCGCTGCTCCAGGGGTACGACTCCGTTGCCATCGAGGCAGACGTCGAGTTCGGCGGGACCGATCAGCTTTTCAACTTGATGGTGGGGCGTGAGCTCCAAGAAAAGAAGGGTCAACGTCCCCAGATTGTGTTCACGATGCCCATCCTGCCTGGCACCGACGGCGTTCGGCGTATGGGCAAGTCATTGGGCAATTACATCGCCATCGAGGACACACCAACCGACATGTTCGGCAAGGTGATGTCGCTGCCAGATAACGTTATCGCTCTCTACTTCGAGCTGCTGACCGACATACCCGACGCGGAGGTCGAAGAAATTCGGACGGCAATCGAAACCCATTCGACGAACCCCATGGCGTTCAAGAAGCGATTGGGGGTTGAGCTGGTGGCCTGGTTCCATTCAGTGGAGGAAGGCGAGGGGGCGCGTGATGAATTTGAGCGAGTGTTCCAGCAGCGAGAACAGCCGGCCGACGTACCCGAGTTCGTAGTGACTGCGGCAACCGAGGGTGTGTCAGGCCTCACGAGCAGTGGGTTCACGGCAAATTTATCACGGTTGCTCGTGGCAGCGGGGCTTGCGCCCAGCCGCGGAGAGGCCCGGCGTCTGCTCCAGCAGAACGCCGTGGAGATTGACGGTGCACGAGTCTCCGATACGACGGCCGTGTTGCTCTTTGACACGATAGTGCGCGCAGGTCGTCGGCGATTCATTCGCGTGATTCGGAGCCAGACGTGAACAATGCCACACTGCGGTTCATCACACTAGCCGGAGACATGGCCCTGCTCGCGGCGTTCCCGTTCATGGGGGCCATGAATCACGAAGCAGCGGTGTCCTACGAGAGTTTTACCCGTACCGTCATGCCGTTCATGTTCGCATGGCTAGTGTTCGGCGTAGCCTCAACTAGCTTCACCGCGACGACTATTCGCTCGCCCAAGGTGACCCTTCTGCGCGTGCTGATAGCACTGGTCGGATCGGGAGTCGCTGCGATTGCGATTCGCGTCACGCTATTTGACCGAGCATTCTCGATGCCCTTCGCTATAGTTGCGGTAAGTGCGACGACTCTGTTGGTCATGGTTTGGCGACTTGCACTGGCGACAGCACTCAGCAGGCGCTAGGCTACTCGTCATTCCGGTTTCGATAGCCAGGAGTTCATTCATGACGAATTCTGCTGTAATCACAATCGGTTACATCTCAGCCAACAATCGATGGGGCAAGCACTACGACGAGTTCATAAGGCTCGTGCCCGATGGCGTGAAAGTACAGATTGAGGGGATTGGTTTGTACACAACGCACCTAACTGAACTTGCAGGGAAAACCGACGTGCACGTCGCCAAGACCACGGAGTTAGCGACCGTCAACGACTGGGCAGGGGTCGCAGTGATGGGAGCGCCCGTAGAGGTGCAGAACCCGGAACTCCCACTCCGGCTGCGAGAAATCCTATCCATCCCCGTCTCGACCGCCCTCGACTCAGGTGCGGCGGCGCTAAGAGCGTTAGGAACCCGAAAAGCGTTGCTACTATGCCCCTTTGGCGCTAGGTTGAAGGGGATGCTGAAGGAGAACCTCGCGGGAAAAGGAGTCGAGGTGATGCTGCCCAGTGAATCGTTCGAGAACATCGGAGAGGGTACCGCACAGACGCCGGAGCAGCTCTACGACATGGCTAAGTCAGAACTGGTCAAAGCACCCGGCGCGCAGGCGATTTATTTCCAGGGTGGGCCTATGGATCCTCTGAGCATTCTGCAGGAATTAGAGAACGATTTAGGAGTGCCCGTTATCGCGAGTAATCCGACCATGCTATGGAGGGTCTCCACGCAGGTCGGACTGAAATTCACGATTCCTAACAAGGGAACGCTTTTACGCGAGTGGCCAGGGGAGATAGCGATCTAGGTCTGCGCCCCCTACCCGCATTTTGCCGATCGCAGAAATCCCGTTCATCGTGGGTCTGCCTGATTTACCCCTTACATTCATGAAGGTACTAGAGACGGTGCAGAGCGGGTTGGCGGTAATTCTGCTCTACGACTGCTAGCGGGCGTGACCACTTAAAGGAGATCAGTTACGCCATTTTTACATTGTGTCCGGCGTGGACATACCCATCAGAGTGAGGGTCCGGGCGAGGACGATACGGGCAGCCTCGACAAGCTTGAGACGAGCCTTCATGATCGGGATATCACCAGGCTCGGATGAGACCACTCGGCACTGGTCGTAGAACTGGTGGAATGCGTTAGCCAACTCCACTGCGTAGTGCGGCAACGCATGGGGAGCTAGCGTGACTGCGATGGAATCAATGTGCTCCGGCAGAACGAGCATTTTCCGAACCAGGGCGAGCTCAGCATCATTCGTAAGCAAGGACAGGTCGCCGTCCGCCCAACTCACGCTGCGCTCAGCAGCCTGCCGCAGGATTCCTGCAATGCGTGCGTGGGCGTATTGCACGTAGTAGACAGGATTGTCGCTGGATTCCTTCTTGGCTAGCTCTAAATCAAATTCCATTTGACTCTCGGCCGCCCGGGACAGGAAGAAGAAGCGGCAAGCATCAGAGCCGACTTCTTCGACGAGGTCGGCAAGCGTGATGATTTGGCCGGTGCGCTTGGAGGCGCGGACAATATCACCACCTGACTTGAGCGTTACTAGCTGAGAGATGAGAATCGTCAGGCGTGAGTCATCGATGCCCAGCGCGCGCAGCACGGCCTTCATGCGGGTGACGTGGCCTTGGTGGTCAGCACCCCATATATCAATCACTTGGTCGAAACCTCGACGAATGAGCTTGTTGCGGTGGTACGCGATATCAGAGGCGAAGTAAGTGGGCGACCCAGATGAGCGAACGATTACGTTGTCTTTCTCCTCGCCGAGGTCGGTGGACGTAAACCATCTCGCACCATCTCTTTCTGCGGTGTAACCGGCCTTGTCCAGGATTGCGATGGATTCGTCAAATTCGCCTGACTCGAAAAGTGATTTCTCGCGGAACCAGACATCAAAATTAACGCCGATGCCCATCAGATCAGCTTCAATATTGGCCAACATGCGGTCAAGCCCCACGGCCCCGATGGCCGCGACGCCTGCGGAGCGCTCCATGTCCAAAAATGCTCGTCCGTATTCATTGGCGAGCGCTTCGCCGACTTCGATAAGGTATTGACCCTGGTAACCATTCTCAGGAATCTGACCATCGGTCTCGCCGAGTGCCTGAGCGTAGCGGACGTACGTTGACTCGTAGAACAACTCCATCTGTGTTCCTGCATCGTTGACGTAGTATTCGCGAGCAACGTCGAAGCCCGCCGCTTCTAGCGCGTTGGCAAGCGAGCTGCCAAGGACGGCTCCACGTGCGTGTCCCACGTGCACAGGACCGGTAGGGTTCACGCTGACGAACTCGAGCTGCACGCTCTTGCCAACACCAAAAGAAGTGTTTCCGAACGTCGCGCCCGCTTCACGAATCGATTCGACCTGCGCTTGCAGCCACGCGTCGCTCAGCTTTACGTTGAGAAAACCGGGAGGCGCGACCCATACGGAGTCAATGACACCGTCCGGCTTGCCACCGGGCAAAACGAATGGCACCAGGCTCTCGCCAATCTGCATCGGCGCCTTGCGAGCAAGCTTAGCCAGCCGTAGGGGAAGACTGGACGCAAAATCGCCGTGTTTGGGATTCTGAGGCCGGTCTATAGGGGATTCGGGAAGCTCTCCCTCGGGCAGGATTCCCTGCCTCTGAGC
>Ga0302134_10000867_pt1 | contig 13802 bp, 11 predicted proteins | sample CB9_SCM_MG_FD_203123 | JGI IMG/M metagenome (GOLD analysis project Ga0302134, IMG submission 203123) | Marine microbial communities from Western Arctic Ocean, Canada - CB9_SCM | ecosystem: Environmental > Aquatic > Marine > Oceanic | place: Canada: Western Arctic Ocean | collected 2017-09-19
AACGATGACACGCTCGGTACCATTGATCACAAAGGTACCGTTGTCTGTCATCAAGGGCAGGTCGCCCATATAGACATCCTGTTCCTTGATATCGCGAACCGACCGTGCACCGGTTTCTTCATCAATATCAAAGACAACAAGCCGCAGAGTCAGCTTCAAAGGGGCCGCGAAAGTCACACCACGCTGCTGACATTCCTCAACGTCATATTTCGGCGTCTCAAGCTCGAACTTAACGAACTCAAGCGTACCGTTTTCCGAAAAATCCTTAATCGGAAATACAGATTCAAAAACTGCCTGCAGACCTGAGCTCGTGCGTTCCGGGGTCGGCACGTTGATCTGGAGAAAGCTGTCATAAGACGACTTTTGAACCTCGATCAGGTTTGGCATTGGAGTGGCTTCATGAAGCCTGCCAAAACTTTTGCGAATACGTTTGCGCTGAGTGAACGACTTGGCCATTTAAACCTCTTAACCGCTAGGGGCGATCGCATACGCCGGAAACCACACCAACTTCATGCCGGTGAGGCTCCGCCGAAAAAAAATATAAACCCCGGCATACTGCGGTATGGAAACCATACCGCAGTGCCAGAAAGTAACTTGTAACGTAACTGTAGCAACAGGCTATTTAAGCTCGACCGTTGCACCAGCTTCTTCAAGCTTCGTCTTGATCTCAGCAGCTTCGTCCTTTGTGGCGCCTTCTTTAACAGCGCTCGGGACTCCTTCAACAAGATCCTTGGCTTCTTTCAGGCCGAGACCTGTAATGGCACGAACTTCTTTAATGACGTTGATTTTCTTCTCACCAAAGCTGGTAAGCATAACGTCAAATGCGTCTTGCTCTTCTGCAGCGGCGACTTCACCACCACCAGCTGCCGCAACGGCAACAGGTGCTGCGGCTGAGACGCCCCATTTTTCTTCGAGCATCTTGCTCAATTCGGCCGCTTCAAGAACGGTCAACGCCGACAAATCATCGACAATTTTCTCAAGATCGGTAGCCATTATATTCTCCTAAGTATCTTTGTGTTTCTGCAACAAATTTTCGGGTTAACCGGCTTAAGCCGCCTCGTCCTGCGACGCGTGCGCATGAACAACACGGGCAAGCTGACCAGCGGGAGCCTGAACCACGCCCGCAATTCTTGTAGCGGGTGCATTCAGCATACCGAGGATCTTGCCACGCAGTGCATCAAGCGACGGAAGCTTGGCGAGGGTTTTGATCTCTGCCATATCCATGGCATTTTCGTACAAACCACCACCAATGATTTCGAGCTTTTCGTTATCATCAGCGAACTCGACGGCGACCTTCGCTGCAGCAACCGGATCATCTGAAAAGGCAATCGCGGTTGGTCCAGCGAACAACTCCGTAAGATGTTCGAACTTAGTGCCCTTTAGGGCGAGACGCGTCAGTCGGTTTTTAGTGACTTTGAAACTGGCCCCCGACTCGCGCATACGACGACGAAGATCGGTCGATTCCGCTACTGTCAGTCCACTAGGGCGGGTGACAACAACGAGATTAGCCGATCCAAAGACGCCGTTGAGCAAAGCAACCAGCTCTTCTTTCTGCATTCGGTCCACGCAATTTCTCCTTGCGTTTGTCTCAGCGCCTGAATGTAGACGCCGAACCCGTTCACACTTGGTCCCACCAGCTAATCCGATGGGTCCGGATCGCCTGTCCCAGAAGTTCAAGTCACATCCCGCAACACCAATTTGGTGATACAGAAACGCTTGCACCCCCGTCTGTACAGGCGGGTCAATTCCCGCTTTACCCTGGTCAACCGTTTATTGGCGGTCTCCCAGATTCCTGTAGTCTCGGACAGGTCGGAGCCGGTGATACACTCCGGCTCCTTACGCAACTACTGTCTCGGCAAAGCCAAAACGGTAGAATTCTTTATACGTCCCGCTTATTCAGCGAGAGCACTCGGTATATCGAGCGTGACACCGGGGCCCATAGTAGAGCTCAACGAAATCCGCTTGATATAAGTTCCTTTTGCGCCACTTGGCCGAGCCTTATTGACGGCACCTACCAGTGTACGAATATTTTCGAGCAGGGCTTCTTCGCTGAAGCTAGCCTTACCAACGCCAGCGTGAACAATCCCCGCCTTTTCGACCCGATACTCGACCTGTCCACCCTTCGCGCTTTGGATTGCCTGCGCAACATCCTGAGTGACAGAACCAAGTTTAGGGTTTGGCATCATACCGCGAGGACCGAGGATTTTACCTAAGCGACCGACAACGGGCATCATATCAGGGGTCGCAATGCAGCGATCAAAATTAATCTCGCCCTTTTGCACCTGTTCAGCCAAATCTTCAGCACCAACGACATCAGCGCCAGCAGCCTTGGCTTCGTCTGCTTTATCGCCTTTAGCAAAAACACCAACACGGATCGTTTTGCCAGTCCCGTTTGGCAAATCAATCACGCCGCGAACGTTCTGATCCGCATGCCGCGGGTCAACGCCCAAGTTCATCGACAGCTCGATTGTCTCATCAAACTTCGCTTTGGCGTTGCCTTTGACAACTTTGACCGCTTCGGCGATTTCATAAAGCTTGTCTTTGTTAATGGCTTCTGCCGCAGAAGCCATACGTTTTCCTGATCTAGCCATTTCTAGACCCCCGTTACCTGAATGCCCATCGACCGCGCGGTTCCGGCAAGGATTTTCGTCGCGGCGTCGACATCATTCGAATTAAGATCATTCTTCTTCTGCTCTGCGATTTCGCGCAGCTGGTCCATCGTGACCGCCCCAACGACATCGCGCCCGGGTTCTTTGGACCCCTTACCCAGCTTGGCTGCCTTCTTGATGAAATAAGAAGCCGGCGGGCTTTTGGTTTCGAACGAGAAGGAGCGATCCGCATAAACGGTGATAACCGTTGGGATCGGCACACCCTGCTCACCGCCTTGGGTATGAGCATTAAAAGCCTTGCAGAATTCCATAATATTCAGCCCAGCCTGACCTAACGCCGGCCCAATCGGCGGCGATGGATTTGCCTTACCTGCAGGAACCTGCAGTTTAATGTAACTAGCTATCTTCTTTGCCATCTTTTCCTCAGTCCTTTGTCCAAGGGCGCGGTGCGACTATGGCCAGCCTCCCGCACGGTTATGCCGAAATTTCGGCCTTCAATCACAGATTTAGAGCTTTTCGACCTGCGAGTATTCCAATTCTACCGGTGTTGCGCGGCCAAAAATCGAAACCGCGACCTTCAACCGGGCCTTTTCCTCATCGACCTCTTCAACGATACCGTTGAAGGAGCTAAATGGCCCGTCAGCAACTCGCACTTGCTCGCCAACATCAAACGTAATCAATGGTTTCGGACGCTCGATACCTTCTGCGACCTGATGCATAATCCGGTCAGCTTCTTTCTGGCTTATTGGGCTCGGCTTGCCGCCACCGCCCAGAAAACCGGTTACTTTCGGCGTATTTTTAACTAAATGCCAAGAGTCGTCCGTAATTTCCATTTTAGCCAGAACATAGCCCGGGAAAAACTTCCGTTCCGAACTGACTTTGGTTCCACGACGCGTGTGCACAACCTCTTCGGAAGGGACTTCCACCGCCTCGATCAAATCATCCATACCCTTTTGGACGGTTTGCTCACGAATGGATTGGGCAACCTTGTTCTCGAAGCCCGAATAGACATGTACGACGTACCAGCGCGCAGTCACTGATTATCCTCCAAAACCGAGTACCAGCTTGACGAGAACCGCCAATGCCTGATCAACAAAAAAGAAAAACGTCGCGGTTATGAGGACAAAAATAAATACCATCACCGTCGAGACAGTCGTTTCCTTGCGGGTTGGCCACGTGACTTTCGCCACCTCACGCCGGACCTGCTGAACGAACTCCATTGGGTTGGTTTTCGCCATTCTACTTACCGTTTGGACAGTTAAATCGATTTGCGTCGTATACAAAAGGGTCGAATAGATCGCTGGCAGGAGTGGAGGGACTCGAACCCACAACCCCCGGTTTTGGAGACCGGTGCTCTGCCAATTGAGCTACACTCCTCCTTACAACCCCGTCATGCCCGTAAGCATTCGACGTCGCTGCAATCTATACAACACTATCGCTCCACGTTGATCATCTCTTGTAAACAACATGGACTTCACTGTCTTGTTTTTCCATATACAGGCTAAAAACTCTGCCTGTACCCTTAAGCCTTAATAGAAGCGACGACGCCAGCACCAACGGTGCGGCCGCCTTCACGGATAGCAAACCGAAGTCCATCATCCATCGCAATCGGCTGGATCAACGTCACTTCCATCGTGATGTTATCTCCAGGCATGACCATCTCCGTGCCCTCTGGAAGAACTACAGAACCCGTCACATCCGTAGTCCGGAAGTAAAACTGAGGACGATAGTTCGAGAAGAACGGTGTATGACGTCCACCCTCTTCCTTTGTCAGGATATAAGCCTCGGCCATGAACTGCGTATGCGGTGTAATCGATCCCGGCTTCGCCAGAACCTGGCCACGCTGAATATCTTCACGGTCAACACCACGTAGCAAGCAACCAACATTGTCGCCAGCCTCACCGCGGTCCAGAAGCTTACGGAACATCTCAACGCCCGTAACAACCGTCTTCGACGTATCCTTCAGACCAATAATCTCAATCTCATCACCGACATTCACAATGCCGCGCTCAATACGACCCGTAACAACCGTGCCACGGCCAGAAATCGAGAACACATCCTCAATCGGCATCAAGAAATCCAAATCCTTCGGACGATCAGGCTGCGGGATATACTCATCAACCGCTGCCATCAGAGCCTGGATTGCATCATGACCCGTTGCAGGATCACTATCCTCAAGCGCCCCAAGCGCCGTACCCGAAATAATCGGAATATCATCGCCAGGAAAATCATACGAACTCAGAAGCTCACGGATTTCCATCTCAACAAGCTCAAGAAGCTCAGGATCATCAACCTGATCAACCTTATTCATGAACACAACAAGCGACGGAACACCAACCTGACGCGCAAGCAGGATATGCTCACGGGTCTGAGGCATCGGGCCATCAGCAGCAGAAACAACCAGAATAGCGCCGTCCATCTGCGCCGCACCCGTGATCATGTTCTTTACATAATCAGCATGGCCCGGGCAGTCCACATGTGCGTAATGACGGTTCGCCGTCTCATACTCAACATGCGCCGTCGCAATCGTGATACCGCGCTCACGCTCTTCTGGAGCCTTATCAATCTGATCGTACGCCGTGTAATCAGCACCGCCGGTCTCCGCCAGTACCTTCGTGATCGCCGCCGTCAAAGTCGTCTTACCATGATCAACATGACCAATCGTGCCGATGTTGCAATGCGGCTTCGTACGCTCAAATTTCGCCTTCGCCATAATCTTCTCTCCACTTCTTAGGCCAGTTTGGCCTTAACCTCTTCAGCTACCGCCTGCGGTACCTGTGAATAATGATCAAAAAACATCGAAAACTGTGCCCGGCCCTGGCTCATGGACCGGAGTGTGTTTACGTACCCAAACATGTTTGCCAGCGGCACCAAAGCATTGACGATCCGTGCATTCGCACGCTGGTCCATGCCTGAAACATTGCCGCGGCGACTATTCAAATCCCCGATAATATCACCGAGATAATCGTCCGGGGTGACAACTTCGACACGCATCATTGGCTCGAGCAACTTGGGCGAAGCCTTCGCTACACCCTCACGAAAAGCCGCGCGCGCCGCAATCTCAAAAGCCATCACCGAGGAGTCAACATCATGCGAAGCACCGTCCGTAAGCGTCGCCTTAACGTCAATCATCGGAAAACCGGCGATAATTCCGTTTTCGACAGCGCTCGCCAGCCCCTTCTGAACGCCAGGGATGAACTCTTTCGGGACGTTGCCACCAACGACAGTATCGTCGAACTGGAACCCTGAGCCCGGCTCACCAGGCTCAAAAGTAATCTTCACACGTGCGAACTGACCCGAACCACCCGTTTGTTTCTTATGGGTGTAATCAACATCAGCGGATTTGGTAATCGTTTCCCGATAAGCCACCTGCGGCGCGCCAACATTGGCGTCTACCTTGAATTCCCGTTTCATACGATCAACGAGAATTTCCAGATGAAGCTCACCCATCCCTTTGATGATGGTCTGACCACTCTCAAAATCAGTGGTAACCCGGAATGACGGATCTTCCTGAGCCAGACGATTGAGAGCGACACCCATTTTTTCTTGATCACTCTTGGTTTTCGGCTCAACCGCGACTTCAATAACTGGATCGGGGAATTCCATCCGCTCCAATATGACAGCATTATCAGCATCGCAGAGAGTATCGCCAGTCGTCGTGTCTTTGAGACCGGCCAACGCAACAATATCGCCAGCACGCGCCTCTTTCACATCTTCTCGTGAATTCGCATGCATCAAAAGAATACGACCAACGCGTTCGCGCTTACCTTTAACGGTATTCATCAGCGACGTACCGCTTTCCAAAACACCCGAATAAACGCGGACAAATGTCAACGAACCAACAAAGGGGTCGTTCATAACTTTAAAGGCCAATGCCGCAAATGGCTCGCTATCCGAACTTTTGCGAACGATATCCTCGTCACTATCGACAACAACACCCTTAATAGGAGGAACCTCGGACGGGCTCGGCAAGTAATCGATTACCGCATCAAGTAAAGGCTGAACACCCTTGTTCTTGAAGGCAGAACCACAAAGAACGGGAACGAATGCTGCCGAGATCGTACCCTTGCGGATACAAGCTTTAAGAACCTCTTCACTGGGCTCCTTAGCTTCTTCGAGATAGGCTTCCATAGCCACGTCGTCATGCTCAACCGCAGTCTCGACCAATTTTTCACGATACTCTGCGGCGCGATCAGCAAGATCAGCAGGAATATCCGTATATTCGAATTCAGCGCCAAGGCTTTCATCTTTCCAGATGATGGCTTTCATTTTGATAAGATCAACGAGACCAACGAAATCGGATTCGGAGCCGATAGGCAGCTGCGTTACCAAGGGCACCGCACCCAAACGATCTACGATCATATCAACGGTATTGTACATGTCGGCGCCGATACGATCCATTTTGTTCACAAAACAGATCCGCGGCACTTCATATTTATCAGCCTGACGCCAAACAGTCTCAGACTGAGGCTCAACACCGGACACGGCGTCAAATACGGCGACCGCACCGTCAAGCACTCGCAGCGACCGTTCTACTTCAATGGTGAAGTCAACATGGCCGGGCGTGTCGATAATATTGATCCGATGGTCGTTCCAGAAGCAGGTCGTTGCAGCGGACGTGATTGTAATGCCGCGCTCTTGCTCCTGCTCCATCCAATCCATAGTGGCCGTGCCTTCATGGACTTCACCAATCTTGTAGGCACGTCCGGTATAATACAGGACACGTTCAGTCGTGGTCGTCTTTCCGGCGTCAATATGCGCCATGATGCCGATATTACGATAGTCGTCGATTGGTGTTGTACGGGGCATTGATCTATTCCTGGACTCTAACTACCAGCGATAATGCGAGAACGCTTTGTTGGCATCAGCCATACGGTGCGTGTCTTCACGTTTCTTAACCGCGTTACCGCGATTGTTCGCGGCGTCGAGGAGTTCATTCGACAAGCGATCCGTCATTGTATTTTCGGACCGGGCCCGGGCGGTTTCGATTACCCAGCGAATGGCCAACGCCTGACGGCGATCATTGCGGACCTCAACAGGGACCTGATAGGTCGCACCACCGACGCGGCGAGACCGCACTTCGACGGACGGCTTTACGTTATCTAGAGCATCGTGAAACGATTTTACTGCATCACCACCAGCACGACTGGCCAGCGTTTCAAGCGCTGCATAAACGATCTTCTCAGCAGTCGATCGCTTACCCTGCTGCATCAGACAGTTAATGAATTTAGCTAGCACCAGATCGCCATATTTGGCATCCGGCAGAATTTTTCTTTTTTCAGCAGCTCGACGGCGTGACATGGCTTAATTCCCGCTCTTAAATTATTTCGGACGCTTTGTGCCGTATTTGGAACGCCGTTGACGGCGGTCCGAAACACCCTGGGTATCAAGAATACCCCGAATGACATGGTACCGAACGCCCGGCAGATCCTTGACACGCCCACCGCGGATCATGACCACGGAATGCTCTTGAAGATTATGTCCTTCACCTGGAATGTAGCTAATAACCTCAGCTCCGTTCGTCAGGCGGACACGTGCGACCTTCCGCAAAGCCGAGTTCGGCTTCTTTGGCGTCGTTGTGTAAACTCGAGTGCAGACGCCACGCTTTTGCGGGCAGCCCTGCATAGCCGGAACCTTGTTCCGGACGATTGGCCGCTTGCGCGGCTTTCTGATCAACTGGTTTACCGTCGGCACAGTGTCACCCTCAATAGTTCTTCGACCCCAAGTTCGTCCGACCCATTCGTCAGATCTCGAGACCAAAATTCCGTTCGCACGAAACAACAACCCTGCGAAAGCAAAAACTGACCTCCGCGGGCCCTGGCTCCGGTTACGCTATATATTAGCCAATTCATAGAAAACGCGTCTAGGGAATTTTCCTACCACCAGCTTCCAATGAGGCGCGCAATATAGGTGCGCGTAATACTCACGTCAACAGAGAAAAAACACCAAATTCGTATGATTTCTCAATTAGTTTCAGGGCTCAGCGATTGAGTTAGAATTTGACCGCTGAGCCCTGAAATATTAATCATAACCTCAGCCTGCGCTGGGCTGCCCACCATCGTCTTCTGACGCTTCCAGGGCCAGAACTTCCGCATCCTCGGCGCGACGGGCTGCGATCGCATCGATCGCCTCCTGATCACGGTCCTGAGCAACCTGACGAACCTTATTCATATAGGAGCCGGTTCCCGCAGGAATCAGACGTCCAACAATCACATTCTCTTTCAAGCCGATCAAATCGTCTTCCTTACCGGAAACAGCTGCTTCTGTGAGAACGCGGGTGGTTTCTTGGAACGAAGCCGCTGAAATAAACGACCGTGTCTGCAGTGAAGCCTTTGTAATACCATGAAGAACAGGTGTCGCATCAGCTTGCTTCTGCCTGGCAGATTTCAGCTTGGCATTTGCACCATCAAACTCGTCACGATCAACGACTTCTCCAACGAGGAATGTAGAATCACCAGGTTCTGTAACTTCAACCTTTTGAAGCATCTGGCGACAAATCACTTCGATATGCTTATCGTTGATTTTAACGCCCTGAAGACGATAAACGTCCTGAATCTCGTCGATCAAGTAATTCGCCAGTGCCTCGACGCCAAGAACCCGCAAAATATCATGCAGCACAGGGTTACCATCCATTAAGAAGTCACCCTTCTCGACTAAATCACCTTCTTGAACGCTGATATGCTTGCCTTTAGGGATCAGATGCTCAACGGGTTCGCCATCACCTTCTATAGGATGAACGACAATACGGCGCTTTGCTTTATAATCCTTGCCAAATTCAACCCGACCATCGATTTCGCTAATGATCGAAAAATCTTTCGGCTTCCGGGCTTCAAACAGCTCGGCAACACGGGGAAGACCACCCGTAATATCACGGGTTTTACCGGTTTCACGTGGGATACGGGCCAAAACATCGCCTGCATTGACCTTAGCACCCGGTTCTACCGAAAGAATGGCATCAATTGACATGTAATAGCGCGCCTCTGCACCATTCGCCAGCTCGATGACGTCGCCCTTCTCGTCACGCAGCGTAATTCGAGGACGCAGCTCAGAACCCTTTGGTTGAGCCTTCCATTCGACAACTTTCTTATAGGAGATGCCGGTCGCTTCATCGACGATTTCCCGCATGGAAACACCGTCAAGTAAGTCGACATAATTGGCGATGCCTTCTTTTTCACTGATGATGGGAAGGGTGTAAGGATCCCATTCTGCGAGACGATCCCCCTTCTTGACCTTATCGCCCACATCCTTGAGCAACCGCGCACCATACGGGATACGAAAGGTTGCCCGTTCGCGATCATTTTCATCGACCAGCGCAAGTTCGGTGTTCCGGGCCATGATGATGTTCACCTTGTCGGTGTTCTGCACGACACTACGGTTCCGAATAACAACCGTTGCAGGAAAATCTGCCTCGATATTCGATTGTTCCACGCCGCGCTGAGCAGCACCACCGATATGGAAAGTCCGCATCGTCAGCTGGGTACCGGGTTCACCGATGGATTGGGCAGCGATAATACCTACTGCTTCACCACTATTGACCGGCGTACCACGAGCCAGGTCGCGACCATAACACAGGGCACAAATACCACCGACAGTTTCACAAGTTAGGGCCGAGCGGATCTGCACGACTTCGATACCCGCATCATCAATAGCATCCAGCTTTTCTTCTTCGATGATCGTGCCCGCCTTCACGATGACCTCGCCACCAACTGGGTGGACGATATCCACCAACGGCACGCGACCGAGGATGCGTTCACTCAGCGGATCAATAACTTCACCACCTTCGATTGCTGCTTTAACGGTCAGACCATTTTTGGTCTTGCAATCATGCTGGACGATGGTGCAATCCTGCGCCACATCGACCAGACGCCGGGTCAGATAACCGGAGTTTGCAGTCTTCAACGCTGTATCAGCCAGCCCTTTACGAGCACCATGTGAAGAGTTGAAGTATTCGAGAACCGAGAGGCCTTCCTTAAAGTTGGAAATAATTGGCGTCTCGATGATCTCACCCGACGGCTTGGCCATAAGACCGCGCATACCGGCAAGCTGTTTCATCTGAGCAGCAGAACCACGTGCACCAGAATCTGCCATCATAAAGACAGCATTTACCTGCTCACCGGGTTTTGGATTAGCGATCTCATTCATCATCTCATCGGCAACCTCATCGGTGCACTGAGACCAAACGTCGATGACTTTATTGTATTTCTCACCCTTGGTGATGAGTCCGTCGAGATATTGTTGTTCGTATTCCTTGACTTCGTCCTGCGCCGCACCGACCAACCTTTCCTTAGAAGCTGGGATGATGAGATCATCCTTACCAAAGGAAATGCCGCTCTTGCAGGCATTCTCGAACCCAAGAGCCATCAAACGGTCAGCGAAAAGAACAGTCTCTTTTTGGCCGCAATGGCGATAAACGGTATCGATCGCGTTTGTAATTTGCTTCTTGGTCAGAAGACAGTTCACAACATCAAGGCTCACATCCTTGTGCTTCGGCAGCAACTGCATCAGCTTCACGCGACCCGCCGTTGTCTCAAGACGAATGGTCTTTGGCTTCCCCTCGTCATCGACGGTTGCGATCCGCGCATGAATTTTACTGTGATGAGTAATAATGCCGTGATCCAGCGCCTGTTCGATTTCGCCGATATCAGCAAAAGCCATGCCATCTCCGGGCTGATCAGAGCTATCAAGCGTCAGATAATAAAGGCCCAACACGATATCCTGGGACGGCACGATAATCGGTTTACCGTTTGCCGGGCTCAGAATGTTGTTGGTCGACATCATCAACACGCGCGCTTCAAGCTGAGCTTCAAGCGACAGCGGCACATGCACCGCCATCTGATCGCCATCAAAGTCAGCATTAAAAGCTGTACAAACCAAAGGATGAAGGTGAATGGCCTTGCCCTCGACAAGGACAGGTTCAAAGGCCTGAAGACCAAGTCGATGGAGCGTCGGTGCGCGGTTTAGCATCACCGGATGCTCGCGAATAACCTCTTCAAGAATATCCCATACTTCAGGACGTTCCTTTTCAACAAGGCGCTTTGCGGCCTTAATCGTGCTGGCCATGCCGTATGTTTCAAGCCGCGAATAGATGAAAGGCTTGAACAGTTCGAGGGCCATTTTCTTCGGGAGGCCGCACTGATGAAGCATCAATTCGGGGCCAACAACGATGACCGAACGGCCTGAATAATCGACGCGCTTCCCGAGCAGATTCTGACGGAAGCGACCCTGCTTACCCTTCAACATGTCGGACAGTGATTTAAGAGGACGCTTATTGGCACCAGTGATCACGCGACCACGGCGACCATTATCAAACAATGCGTCAACAGACTCCTGCAGCATCCGTTTTTCGTTGCGGACAATGATGTCAGGGGCCCGCAATTCGATAAGACGCTTCAGACGGTTGTTCCTGTTAATGACGCGGCGATACAAATCGTTGAGATCTGATGTTGCAAACCGGCCGCCATCAAGCGGTACCAGGGGACGCAACTCAGGTGGAATAATCGGAATAACGTCGAGGATCATCCATTCCGGGCGGGCGCCTGAATGAATAAAGGCCTCGATCAGCTTAAGACGTTTAACAAGTTTTTTGCGCTTTGCTTCCGAGCCGGTCTCCTTGAAATCAATACGAACTTGCTCAAGCTCTTCTTCGAGAACAATATCACCGAGCATCTTCTTGAGAGCTTCGGCACCGATCATCGCGGTGAAGGCGTCTTCGCCGTACTCGTCTTGAGCGTCGAGAAACTGTTCTTCGGACAACAGCTGGCGCTCTTCAAGCGGCGTCAGGCCAGGCTCAACAACGACATAGTTTTCGAAATACAGGACCCGCTCAATATCCTTAAGCGTCATATCCATCAGCAAGCCAATGCGGCTTGGCAGAGATTTGAGGAACCAAATATGTGCAACTGGCGAGGCCAATTCGATGTGCCCCATCCGCTCACGACGAACTTTGCTCAGTGTAACTTCAACGCCACATTTCTCGCAGATAATCCCGCGATACTTCATGCGTTTATATTTACCGCACAGGCATTCGTAATCCTTTATCGGGCCAAAAATTCTGGCGCAAAACAAACCGTCGCGCTCGGGTTTAAAGGTTCGATAATTGATGGTCTCCGGCTTTTTGATTTCTCCGAACGACCATGACCGGATACGATCGGGACTTGCGATTGAAATTCTAATCATATCGAACGTTTCGGTGGTGCTTACCTGGCCGAAAATGTTCATCAATTCATTCATTGAAACGCTCCTGGTTTCCGGCCCTATAAAAGGACCTGTATTTTAATAACAAACGCTAACGAATCTCGATCACTGGTTACGCGTTCTCGTTACGATTGAGCTCAACGTTCAGACCAAGAGATTTGAGTTCCTTGACCAACACGTTAAAGGATTCAGGGATACCCGCTTCAAAGGTATCGTCGCCGCGAACAATGGCCTCATAGACCTTCGTTCGACCGGACACGTCATCCGACTTAACAGTCAACATTTCCTGAAGCGTATAGGCAGCGCCATAAGCTTCCAGAGCCCAAACCTCCATTTCACCGAACCGCTGTCCACCAAACTGTGCCTTACCACCCAGCGGCTGCTGCGTAACAAGACTGTATGGACCGATTGACCGCGCATGGATCTTGTCGTCCACAAGATGATGCAGCTTGAGCATATAGATATAGCCCACAGTCACCATACGATCGAACTGCTCACCGGTACGACCGTCAAACAGCGTGACCTGTCCTGATGTCTCCAGGTTTGCTTTGGACAACATGTCATTGATGTCCGCTTCACGCGCACCATCGAACACCGGCGTCGCCATGGGCACCCCTTTTCGAAGGTTACCACCCAGCACCATGACCTCATCATCGCTTAGTTTGGCGATATCCTCGTCATAGACTTCTTTGCCATAGACTTCTTTTAACTGACCATGGAGCTTATCGAGCTTCCCATCCTGTGAAATCATATCGAGCATATTGCCGATCTGACGCCCGAGACCGGATGAGGCCCAGCCCAAATGAGTTTCAAGAATCTGTCCAACGTTCATCCGTGATGGCACGCCAAGCGGATTAAGAACAACATCGACGGGCGTTCCATCTTCTCGATAAGGCATATCTTCCATCGGAACAATCTTGGAGATGACCCCCTTGTTGCCGTGACGGCCAGCCATCTTATCGCCCGGCTGCAGTTTCCGTTTTACAGCAACAAAGACTT
>Ga0302134_10000871_pt1 | contig 13796 bp, 17 predicted proteins | sample CB9_SCM_MG_FD_203123 | JGI IMG/M metagenome (GOLD analysis project Ga0302134, IMG submission 203123) | Marine microbial communities from Western Arctic Ocean, Canada - CB9_SCM | ecosystem: Environmental > Aquatic > Marine > Oceanic | place: Canada: Western Arctic Ocean | collected 2017-09-19
GATGCGGAACGTCATTCTTGATGACGGTTGTTCTCGTATCGATCATTATGTTCATGTTCTTCCCACGGGATCCGTTCTGGTTCCTGGTGGTTTCTAGGATCGTTCTGGTTCCGATTATCGCCGGCATAAGCTACGAGTTCATCCGTTTTGCGGGGAAGCACCAGGACAGCATCTGGATTCGAATGATCAATTCGCCAAACATTCTGCTTCAGGATCTGACAACACGTCAGCCTGACGACGGAATGATGGAAGTCGCAATCACGGCGATCGAATATGCGATTGCGATGGACCTGGGTGCTACTCCGAGCGACGACGGCTCTCAACTATCGTCCGAACCTTTCGAGCATCTCGAACCGGAAACTGCATCTGCATCGATAACGACCTAAGGCGAAAAGCCTGAGCCTCCGACGGGCGTTTAGCCTCGGCGATCTGCCAGTACTTTCCAAACTTGATCAGCAGGCATTTCGAGTGATGCCAGCAATACCATGCAGTGGTAGAGCAAGTCGCCCATCTCGTTTGCTACGTCTTCGTGAGTCTGGCTCACCGAAGCGATAGCCGTCTCACCGGCTTCTTCGACAACCTTCTGTGCGACTCGGCCGGGACCCTCTTCGATAAGTTGTACCGTGTACGAACCTTCAGGTTTTTCGCTTACTCGCTGGTTGATCACGTCGAGTAATTCTTGAAGAACGCCAGGTCCAAGTTTTTCGGTTGATCCATCGGCCTGAAGCAGGGCGGCGTCGAGCACTCCGGTATCGAAGCACGACTCTGAACCGGTGTGGCACGCAGGTCCTACCGGGTTCACTTTCACTACGATCGCATCGCCATCGCAGTCTTGTTCGATCTCAACGACCTTCAAGAAATTTCCTGAAGTTTCACCTTTGTGCCACAGCTCTTGTCGGCTACGCGAGTAGAACCATGCGTCAGGTCCTTCAAGGGTTCGCTTCAAAGCTTCTTTGTTCATGTACGCGTGCATCAAAATGCGACCCGAGTCGGCATCTTGAACAATTGCTGCTAGCAATCCGCGGTCATCGAACTGAATCATTTCGAACTTCCTAAAGTTACTGAGGGAGGTTGGCTAATTATTAGTTTAGGCGAACAGGAATCATACGTGAAATGGGAGTGAGTCTTCACTATCCGCCAAGATGTTCGAGAATTCCTGAAATCTCACGCAGATCGGTTATTTCGATGTCTGGTTCAGGCTCTCGGTAGACTTCTTCTTCGTTGCGGTTGATCCACACGGTTGTGGCACCTGATCGGTAACCGCCGAGCACATCATCGAATAGCTTGTCGCCCACGTACCAAATCTTGCTTGGTTCGGTTTCCAGCCCTGCATACAGGTGTTCGAAAGCCGCCAGAGCGGGTTTATACACCTGTGCCGATTGCGAGCTGGCAATGAAGTCGAACTCTAGACCAGCGTTTGATAGCAGCGGTCGTAGTCCTTCATCGTCGGCGTTCGAAAATACGCCAAGCTTTACTCTGCCCTTGAGCATATTCAATGCTTCAACGGTTTCAGGGAATATCTTGCGATCAGTCATGTGCAGTGCAGCACGATCACCAGCGAGATTTGCGTCGCCTTTAAATTCGATATCGTCAAAAACTTGCTGGAAGCATTCGGTCCACGCCTGTCGGTATGACTTGAACGGTGGACTGTCGAAGGGACGACCAAGATCGGTACGGACTTTACGGAAGTTGACTTCGTACTTGCGCCATCGAGTCCAGAACTCTTCTCTGTCGAGCGGAATGTTCTGATCCTCAATGATCTGTGCGAACGTGCCCTTCCAGCCGTCGTGCGAGTTCAGGAACAGGGTGTCGTAACAGTCGAAAGCTATCGCTTCAGGCAACACTGGTTGACCTGATCTCAGAGTAACTGCCAACGATTAGACCTCCCGCACAGGAATGCCACGTTCGGCAAGGTGCGATTTGACCTCGGAAACACGAAGTTCGCCGAAGTGGAAAAGTGATGCAGCTAGAACGGCGTCGGCTTTGCCAACGGTTAGAGCATCGTAAAAATGATCGAGTTCGCCAGCGCCACCGCTCGCAATGACCGGAACGGTAACTGCGTCGGAAATTACGGACAATAGCCCATTGTCGTAGCCGGTCTTTTGTCCGTCGGCATCCATGCTGGTCACGAGAAGTTCGCCTGCGCCCATTTCGGTTGCAAGTAGTGCCCATTTCACAGCATCGAAAGCTGTGGGACGGCGACCGCCGTGGGTGAAGATCTGAAACATCGCTTCAGCGGGAACAGAGCCATACTCTTCGAAATTGGCGATTATCGGATCGTCGACGCGCTTCACGTCCATCGCCAGCACTACGCACTGTGCTCCGAATTCTTTGGCGCAGTCTTCGATCAGCTGAGGGTTAGCGACTGCTGCGGAGTTCACGGCAACTTTGTCGGCTCCCGCCTCAAGCATCTGGCGCATGTTGTCGACCGAGCGAATTCCACCGCCAACGGTTAGCGGTATGAACACTTCAGACGAAACTTTTTCCACGACATCGATCATGGTGTTTCGAGCGTCTGATGATGCGGTGATATCGAGAAATACGAGTTCGTCGGCACCTTCAGCGTTATAGAGAGCCGCGAGTTCAGCCGGATCGCCAGCATCTCGGATATCGACAAAGCTGACACCCTTGACTACGCGACCGTTATCGACGTCCAAACATGGAATGACGCGTCGCGTCAGCATCGTGGGATCTCCGGATTACTTGCGTGCGACGATGATGTATCGGTGCGGGGTGAGCTGTCGTGAAGTTAGCGTAGTGAAGCCGAGTTCTTCTACTGCTTCGCGCAAGTCCTGTTGAACCAAGCGCTTAGAAGCGGCAGGACCAACTTTGGCTTTGCCTTTGTCTTTGACAGGAAGCCATTCAACAATCGCAATCCAACCGGATTTCTTGATAAGTCGTGCGGCCTCTTTGATGAGAGTCTTCGGCTTACTTGCTTCGTTCAGTACGTTCGAAAGTGCGACTCCATCAAGCGATTCGTCATCGAGAGGAATCTTGTTCTCTTTAGATAGAACAGTTTCAATGTTGCCGAGCTTGGCAGCTTCGCCCTGAATCTTGACGTGCTTGAGCATGTCTTCCTGGACGTCGATTGCGTAGCAAGTTCCGGCGTAAACATACTTCGCCAGAGGAATAGATAGCCATCCCGGTCCGGAACCAATGTCACCAACTTTTTGTTCGTTGTGAATCGGGACCAAAGCAATCATTGCCTGAGGATCGTACTTTTCCTCAAGAGTTGGGTGCAGCAGAGCTTGGATTTTGTCTGCTGAAGTTTTCGTTGGCATTCGTTTCTATTCCGTTCGATAAATCGTACTGCTGGCAATAATTTAACTGCCGGCTACCGTCATTTCGTCAATCGTTGCGATGGCGCGCTTCAGATCCAGCGCACCGGAGTATATGGCCATACCCGAGATCGCACCTTCAACACCCAGTTTCGCCAATTCGACAAGATCTTTGATAGAGGCAATTCCACCAGCCACAATAATAGGATATCGCAGGTTGTCGCCAAGTTCGGCTACAGCTTCGAAGTTTGGGTGGGTCAAAGTGCCATCTCTGCTCGTATCCGTGTAAATAAAGCGTCTTACGCCGCGTTCTACCATCTGCTGGGCGAGGTCGATCGCTGTTACTTCCGACTGCTCGAGCCAGCCGCGTGTTTGCACCATGCCGTCTTTGGCATCAACTCCGACGATAACGTGTTCCGCACCGACGTCTTCGACGGCTTTCTGCACTTCGTCGGGGGCTTCTATGGCGGCCGTGCCTATGATTACGCGATCAACGCCCATGTCGATAAGTCGACGGGCTTCAGCTGCGTCACGAACTCCGCCACCAAGCTGAACAGGAATGTCGATCGCCTCGACTATCGCAGCGACGGCGTCGGCATTGCTACGAACTCCGTCACGTGCGCCATCGAGATCGACAACGTGCATTTTGCGTGCACCCTGATCGACCCAACGCTTCGCAACTGCTGCCGGATCATCGTCGAATATGGTTTCACGATCGTAGTCGCCCTGGGTAAGACGAACGCAGTGTCCGCCTCGTAGATCGATTGCTGGAAAGATATCCATTCGAGTTATTGATTCGTTTCGTTCGGCTAGTTGTTAGGTGTGGTCGATGCGAGATCGAGGAAGTTTTTGTAAATCTGAAGACCTACGTCGCCACTCTTCTCAGGGTGGAACTGGGTTCCAACCACGTTACCGCGGGCGACTGCTGCACATATATCTACGCCGTAATTGGTAGATCCTGCGATTTCAGCTTGTTGATCGGGTACGCAACGGTAGGAGTGCACGAAGTAGAAGTGCGATCCCTGTGGAATCCCTTTTAACATTGGGTTTCTGTCGGCTTCTTCTCCGCTGAATTGAACTTCGTTCCAACCCATGTGCGGAACTTTCATCGCTGAACCAAGTTCGTCGGTCATGCCGGTTGGTATGAGTTGGACGTTGCCGTCGACTAAACCAAGTCCGGGTAATTCACCTTCTTCGGAACTATCGAATAGAACCTGAAGACCTACACATACGCACAAAAGTGGTTTCCCAGAAGCGGCGAACTCTTTTACTGGTTCAACCATGTTCAGGTTGTTGAGCGCTGTCATAACGGCATCACTCGCACCAACGCCTGGCAATACGGCGGCGTCCGCAGTCGCAAGCTCGGCGGGATCGCTCGTAACTATGGGGTCGGCTCCAACTTTGCGTAGCGCCTTTTCAACGCTGTGTACGTTTGCAGCACGAGTGTTAAGTACAACGATGCGTGGTTTTTTGGAGTTTTCAGTCATTCAGATAATCCGTTGGGATTCCCAAAAAAAGTTTGTGAATTTGTGCGAAGCATCAATTGTAGTTCGAAAATCATCAAATCGACCATAAATAGACCCTCATGAAGACTTTACGCGAGAATTTTGCGCGAAAGTCTTTTTCACGCGAGAATAGACCGTATAGTGACAGTAGCGAACAGTTCTACTACAGCAGGTGAAGACCGATGACGATGGCTCCGGGACGCTCAGTTCCAATCAACACTATTGAAATCACTGAAAAAGCAGCAAGCAAAGTTACAAAATTTGCGGCTGACAAAGGCATGGAGAAATTCGGCCTGAAAGTATCGGTGAAGGGTGGAGGCTGTTCGGGGTTAACGTACACTCTCGATATCGTTGAAGGCGCAGAGCCCGAAGATAAAGTTATCGTTTTTCACGGTGTCGAGGTTTATATTCCCAAGAAGGCATTCGTATACCTCGCTGGAACGGTACTCGACTTTTCCGATGGCCTGAACGGTAAGGGATTCGAATTCTCTAACCCTAACGCTGCGAAAACTTGCGGCTGCGGCACTTCTTTTTCCGTTTAGAGCGGCTCGCCAGCAGCATGGGTGAGGCCCAATAATTGCAGACTCCGCTAACGTCTAAGGCTGATCAAAGCCAGCAACGCGCTCTGGAAAACGGTTGCGGGGCGTTTGTTTGGGACAATGCATCCATCGTTTCGCATCGAGGCCCGGATGCTCTTGATCTACTCCACCGCCTCACGACGAAAGATCTACTCAGCGTAAAGCTTGGGCATTCTCGTCGAACTGCACTGACATCTGACCGCGGAAGAGTGGTCGATGTATTCCTGGTAGTCAACACGCCTGAACCTGAACATGAATTCATGCTGATATCGGATTCGACAGATTCGAAACGACTCATTTCTGCGATCGACTATTACACGATCATGGAAGATGCAGAATTAGCCGATATGTCGGCGTCGAGCACAAGGATTTCTCTTGTAGGCCCTACCTCCAAAAAAACTGCCGAAGCGGCGTTCGGGGTTAATGTCGAACCCGACAGTTCTATTGAGTATGCCGTTGGCGACGATTCGGTAAAAATTGTTTCTGATTCATCACGAGGAGTCGACTGGGTCGAGGTGATCTGCGAGAACGGAAATCTTGCCTCGGTTCTGAGCAAAATCACCGCTGCTGGTGCTGTTGAAATAGACTCCGCAAACTTTGAGTATTTTCGTATTGATCACGAAATTCCCGGTGCAGATCGTGAGTACGGAGAGCACTCGAATCCGATCGAGGCTGGCCTCCTTCATCTGATTGACTGGGACAAAGGATGCTACGTCGGGCAAGAAGTTATTGCTCGACTCGATGCGTACGACAAGGTTCAGAGAAACGTGAAAGTACTGAAGTCGGCTGATCCAATCGGACAAGGCACGAAGCTTGTTAGTGATTCGAAACCCGCTGGGATTGTCACTAGTTCATCCACACTGGAAAACGAGAATGGCGAGTTTCTAAGTCTTGCGTTAGTTCGCAAAGCGTTCTTGGATTCGAACACGACGCTAGATGCCGATGGTGTGACCGTTACAGTTCGCTAGAGAACGCCCCTGTAACCAGTGGCTATTGGTGCCGCAGTGTTTCGCCGCCGTCGACCATGATTACCTGACCTCGAATCATTTCTGAATCGGTGCCGCACATCATTGCCACGACTTTGGCTACATCCTCAGGCAGGATTACTCGCCCCGCCGGAGTTGGGCGAGATGCGATGTCTTTGACACCTAACTCATCAGGAAAGGCGTCGATAGCATCGGTCATTACGAATCCTGCGGAAACCGTGTTGACTGCGATGCCCTTTGGACCAAGCTCGACCGCTAGGTAACGAGTTACGGCTTCGATCGCCGCCTTCGATACGCCAACGGCGAAGTAGGCGGGTAGTACCCGGGTTGAGCCGGGACTAGAGAGATTTATTATTCGGCTACCTTCAGGCATTAGTCGAGCGGATGCGGTCGACAGCATCCACGGACCTCTGGCGTTGATATTCATTGTCCAGTCCCAGTGCTTAGCAGAAAGCTCAGCTGCTGGACGCATCACGCCCGAAGCGGCGTTGTTTACGAGGATATCGAGACGTCCGAACTTCTCGTCGATCTTGGCTACCAGCGATTCGACGGCTGCTTCGTCGCCGATGTGGGCTTTGATCCTAATTGCCGTAACGCCAGCTGCTTCAAGCTCTTCAACGGTTACCTGCGCAGCGGTGTGGTTCTTGAGGTAGTTGATGATGACTGTTGCGCCACGGCTACCTAGCTCGGTAGCTATCGCTTTGCCGATACCGCGTGATCCGCCGGTGATGAGCGCGATCTTGCCGGTCAAGTCGTTGCTTGAATTCATAGAGTTGGTCTCGTGTGTTCCGGGTTCGCTCATTGAGCCGTTTCCCGTACTAAATGGCCATTCCGCCGTCGACGCGGATAATGTCGCCAGTGATGTACTGAGCTTCGTCTGTGGTTAGGAAAACAATTGTTGGCGCCACTTCATCTGGCTCACCAAATCGTCCCTGTGGGATCCACGTGAGCACGGTGTCACGCTGTTTGGGGGTAATATCTGCCGATGTGGCAGTTGTGATGTAGCCGGGAGCCACAACGTTAGCTGTGATGCCGCGAGTCGCTACTTCTTTAGCTATCGACTGGGTGAATCCGAACACGGCAGCCTTAGAAGCTGAGTAGTTCGACTGCCCAATGTTGCCGCGCATGCCGACTACTGAAGAAATATTTACGATGCGGCCCCAACGGCCTTTGACCATTCCGGGGATCACTTTGTGGGTGCAGTAGTAGGTGCCGAACATGTTCACCTTCATGGTGTACTCGAACTGTTCGTCCTTCATTCGCATTAGCAGCGAGTCGTTGATGACGCCCGCATTGTTGATGAGAATTTCGATCGGACCGTGGGCTGCGACAGCCTCTTCGATCATTGCTACAGCGGTTTCTTTTTCAGAAACGCTTCCACCGACTGCAACGGCAGTACCACCGGCGGCACGAATTTCTTCGACTACGGCTTCCGCTTCTTCAGGGTGAGTGTTGTAGTTGACGGCCACGCGGTGTCCTGCTGCGCCCAATCGGAGAGCTGTTGCTCGTCCGATTCCGCGAGATCCGCCTGTAACCAGTGCACTTCTTGGCGTGTTGCCGCTCAATTTATGACCCTCAATTACGTTATACATTGCATCGAACAAAATCGTCCGATACGGCTATTAGCTAACTTCTGCTCTAATTCTGTCGAGTTCAGCCTGCTGGGCTTCGATCAATCCAGTTTCAACCACGAATTTTGCCGTGCCAATGGCGTTTGCCACTGCATTCACCCCAGAGGCTCCGTGACCGACGATAGCGAGGCCGTTTACTCCGAGGAGCGGGCCTCCACCGAACGCTTCAAGAATATTCATGCGTTCGAAGATTTCTTTTGAAAGTTTTTCACTTTCCTCAGTCTCGCCAAGCACTTCTTTTACGTGCGAAACAATGGCATCGCCAAGACCTTCGGTAAGTTTGAGAATAACGTTACCAACGAATCCGTCACAAAGAACGACTTCGGCTTTGCCTTCCGGTAAATCGTTGGGTTCGATGTTGCCTATGAAGTTGAGATCGGTTGAGTTGAGGAGGTCGGTAGTCTCTTTTACAAGAGCGTTACCTTTTCCTTCTTCCGATCCAACGCTCAAGAGCGCTATCCGTGGATTCTCATTCTTATATATAAGCTTCGACATTATGTTGCCGAGTGCTGCGAAATCGACGAGTAAGCCGGGTCGGGTGTCGACGTTGGTTCCGAGGTCGATGATGACTGTGTTTGGTGCGTAGCCAACTACTGGTCCACCAAGTGCTCCGCGGTCGATGCCGTTGAGAGTTCCGTAAACAACAGTCGCTGCTGCGATTGATGCTCCAGTGGAACCCATGCTTACGAAGCCGGCAGCTTTGCCCATTTTTGCGACGCCGGCGGATACAAATATCGAAGCTTTGGGTTTTGCTCGGAATGCACGGGCTGGGCTTTCGCCTTCTTCAACCACGCCATCGGCTGGAACGACCTGAACCAATTGCTTGGCTGGAGTGTCGTACTTATCGAGTTCGGCTTGAATAGCTTCGGCATCGCCGACAAGTGCCACGGCTACGCCACCAGCTCCGATAGCTTGCAGGGCAGCAGGCACCGTAACCGATGGGCCGTGATCGCCGCCCATCGCATCGAGAGCTATTGGGGTTATGCCTTCGGGGATTCCCGTCATTATCAATTCCGTATTACTGATCCACTGCTGTAGCAGCGGAAGCGGTAGTTCATGTTATTCCAATGGCACAGTTGCCCGCCCGGCAACTGCGTCCGTACCATCGGGCTTTTTGCATCCAATTGTGCAAGTTGCGATCAATCCGGCGTCTGTTTCGTTTATCGCCGTGATCTCGCCGTACGTGACAACGGTTTCACCCGGAAACACAGGGGCACTGAATCGAACTTTCAGTTTGCCGCCATTGTGCCAAGTATTAGGAAAATTAGTGGCAAGCATTTCAGTTACCAGCGCGAGGCTGAGCATGCCGTGAGCAATACGAGTACCGAATTGAGTTGTGCTTGCGTACGACTCATCGAGGTGTATCGGGTTATGATCGCCCGATGCTTCTGCGTAGGCATCGACAGTGTCTTGCGTTATCTGTCTCTCGAAGCCAGTCAGTGCATCGCCTACGGCTCGCTTTGCGTTGTTGGAGGTCATCAAGATGCCTCCCCGCTAACGATGATCGTAGTAGAGGATGTGCCGATTTCTGTTCCAGAGGAATCTGTATATGAAACTGCCACAGTGGCGAAATGGTTTCCTCGTCGAATCGAATTCGCAGCCAGCCTGCCGGTTGCATCGACTTTTTCGCCGATTTTGACTTGTCGCACCCAGCTGACTTCTTGCCCGGAGTGAACCGTCTGTAGCCCGCCGGAGAATAGGCCGAGATCTTCGATTAGTTCAGTAAGGGCTGCAGCGACCACCATGATCGGTGCAAGCGAATCTCCGTAGTCGGGCGATTCGTCACCGCCGACAGCTGTCGCGTATGCATTTGCGCGGGCTGAGGGAATCGTTACATCGTATGGGCCGAATTGGTGTCCAACTTCAGCGGTCGAAATCAGGGGAGTTGCCAATAAAATCCTCTTAGTGTTCAACCGCTGATTTGCAGTAGAACTTGAACGTAAAACAAACATTGTAAATTTGCCCCGCGCGCAGAGCAAAATTATTGTTCAGATTACTGGCTAAACGCCAGAAGTTGAACTGCTACCTCGTTGCATAGAAATTGCCTCATCGACAAGCTCCGCAGCCAGTTCGTATGCCGCAGGGTTTCGGAAATCCAGCTGTGAAAGAGCTAGAACTCTATAGAGCAGCCCTGTGGAAACTAAGCCGCTGTTGCTCTTGCCCAGAGCCGGTAGCTTGATAGCCATCGCCTCGGACATCGCCACAGCTGCGTTCATTCCGCTGCGGTTGAGGAAGACTCGGGTTATAACTCGACCTTTGTGAGTAACACTGACTCCGCTCTTATCCTGATTGAGCTCAACCCTAAGATGGGAACGAGGTTTTTCGAGCAATTTGTAGGCATATTCAAGTGCTTGTTTTCTAGAAACTGTCAATACGTTTATCCATTCGCGCACCAAAGCTGCACGTTTGAAGCCGTGCTGGACCATAGTAATCGGTGATAGCCAAGTAAAATCTCGTCCCGAATCGAATCGTGTTCGGTAGTTCAGATAGCGCGGTTTGAATTGAACTTTAAGGGACAGGTGGCGGTAGTAACCGGTGGTGCAACAGGGATCGGTCGTGCAATCGCGCTGAAACTTGCTGACAAAGGTGCATCGGTTATGATCACCGATATCAACGAATAAGCCGCTTCTCAAACTGCTGCTGAAGTTAAAGAAATTTCAGGTAAATCAGCGGTGTTTGTAACCGATGTAACCGATCTCGAAGCGTGCGACGGACTTACTGAAGCCACGACCGAACTTCTAGGTACCGTCGATATCTTGGTGAATAACGCTGGCATTGCTGGCTCAGCCGGATGGCAAACACGATCATACACTACTGAGGAAGACTGGAAACAGACTTATCAGGTGAACGTCATTGGCATGTCGAACATCACTACTGCGTTTCGATCACAGATGACAAAGCAGCGTTCCGGCCGAATCGTAAATCTTGCGTCTATCGCAGGTAGGGAAGGGCGACCGTCGCTTCCCCACTATTCAGCTTCGAAAGCAGCGGTGATTAGCCTTACCCAATCGACTGCCCTCGAATTGGCTCGTTTCAATATCACCGTGAATGCGATTTGTCCTGGGCTTTTGTGGACGCCGATGTGGGAGCAAGTTGGCGATCGATATGCACATGACATGCCAGCCTACGAGGGTATGAATCCCCGTGAAGTGTTCGACACGATGATCGCTGAGAAGATTCCTATGCAGAAGGAACAGACTCCTGAGGATATCGCCGACACCGTGGCGTTTTCGCTTCTGATGATGCTAAGAACATCACTGGCCAAGCTCTAAACGTGGATGGCGGCTACTTCATGCGCTAAAAGTGCACGAGAGTAATTATGGATTTTGAATCTAAAACAGCGATAGTTACAGGTGGCGCCAAAGCTATTGGGCGTGGGATCGCGCTTGAGCTTGCTCTCCGAGGTTCGAACGTTGTCATCGCCGATTTGGACGAAGAGGCTGCACGTGAAGTTGTCGCCGAAATCAAATCAGGCGGAACCCAGTCGTACTATTGCGAAACCGATGTATCTCAGCAATGGTCGACCGACGATATGGTCGAAGTTGCTCTCGAAGAATTTGAACAGCTGGACGTACTGGTGAACAACGCTGGTGTGGGTGGAGCATCAGGCTTCACAACTCGAAAAACACCGAACGTTGAAGATTGGCAAGCTACGTTTGACGTGAACGTGTACGGAATCGTCAATGGCACACAGTCAGTCGAGAGCTACATGTTTGAACGTGGCTACGGCAAGATAGTGAATATCGCCTCGGTCGCAGGTCGAGGTGGACGACCCGGATTCGCCACCTACGCAGCGTCAAAGGCTGCTGCCATCCATGTGTCGCAGGCGTGGGCGTACAAGCTCGCTCCGCATGGGATCAACGTCAATACGGTTTGCCCTGGGTTGATTTGGACTCCGTTGTGGGAAAGCATCGCTGAGAGACGGAAGTCGACCGATCAACAGGGCACCGGTCTTACACCTCGCCAGATATTCCAACGAACGGTGTCTGAATTGGTTCCGCTTGGGCGCGAACAGACGGTTGAAGATGTTGGCAAGGCAGTAGCGTTTTTAGCTTCCGATCGTGCTCGTTCGATTACCGGGCAGGGACTGAACGTCGATGGCGGCATTCGCCAGAACTAGTGTGCTGCGTGCCTAAGCTGGAGTTCGTTATCCAGCTGTAGTGATTCCCAGAGCGGTATCGGTCATATCGGTGAGGATGTCATCGAGAGTTTTGGCGGTGTTCGGGCCTACCACCTTCTTCACGATTTCACCTTCTGGTGTGATGAAGAATTTTTCAGGAATACCACTTACACCAAAATCGATGAAGATCTTGCCCAGAGGGTCGATTCCGTTTATGTAGTTGATGCTGTTCTGTTCGATGAAATCTTCTACAGGACCTTTGGTGTCCCATATCGCAACACCGATGAATTCAACCCCACGTTCTTTCCATTTGTCGTAGGTCGCAGCAAGAACAGGACCTTCAGCTCTACAAGGCGCACACCATGACGACCAGAAGTCGACAACGACAACTTTTCCTTTGTAGTCGGCGATTGAAATTACGTCGCCCGCAAGAGTCGTGAGTTCAAAATCGGCGAAAGGTTTTACGGAAAGATTTACCTCTCCGAACTTGTCGTTGATTCCGGGGCGACCTGTTTCACCATCGTTCTGGATCACACCCCAAGTGAACAACGCCAGTATGAGAAGGACTGGTACGCCGACACCGATTAGTACTGAACGCCTCTGCCCCAAAACTACTTGTCCGATTTTTCTTGCTTATCGTCGTCAGAATCTGAGGATTCATCTGACTGTTCGTAGTTAGGCTCGGTAGATTCTTCTTCGTTCTCGTTCGATTCAGAATCAGTCGAAACTTCTTCGAGTTCAAGCGCTAGGCGCTTTAGTTCGTCGCGCCGTTCGTTGTAATCGTCTTCATCGATATTTTTTGCTTCGAACTCTTCATCGAGTTCTGCAATTTCAGCAATCACATCAACTCGGTTGATGATGTCACCGTCATCCTCGCTTGAAAGATCAGAGTTCTTTCGTGACGAAAACATTGCGTATCCGAGGATCGACAACAGTGCGATTCCCACAATCCAGATGATTACGATGACGTACGTTCGGCCCTTGAAGAAGTCCGAAACCTTCTGGAGAGGCGTTGGCTGTGGTAGCCCTGAGAACGTAGCTAGTAGTTCAACACCCGCAGCATAGTCTTCGCCTTCGTATTGTTTGAATACGCTTTCTGCGACTACTACAGATTCACCAATACCGAAGCCTTCTGCACTGATCGTTCCGCCTTTGTCTGGGAGAAGGATTCGAACTTGATCAGCTCCATAGGGGAGTTTCAGATTGAATTCAAAGGAATCGTTTTCATACGGAAGAATGTAGCTGATCAGAATCGCGGCTTCACCTGGTGGAACTGGGTTGGTCAGAGCAAATCCAGTGTCGATCTCGAGAATGTTTCCGGTAGGAAGTTCCGATTCGATAGAAAGATCGCTGAAACCTTCTGGCAGGTTGAACCTGAGCAAGTCGAAACCTGTCAGGTTTGGGTCGGTCAGGTCTGGCACCCAAACTCGATCACCGCGATTATCTACATTGATGACCGTTAGAACACCGACTTGTCGACTTCGTGCGTCGATAGTTGGGATCATCATCACGTATGAGTTGATGGTGATGTCTTCGAGAGATTTCGTTTCGTCGTAGATCTTTATTCGAACGTTCTGCCAGTTCTCAATATTTGCCATATCGACAGACGGCGTGAAGTTCCCGTAGTCCACGACTACTCGGTAGCTTAGTCCGGGGCCTGATACGAGGTTGCTGAAATTGAAAATTCCGTTTTCATCA
>Ga0302134_10000874_pt1 | contig 13779 bp, 11 predicted proteins | sample CB9_SCM_MG_FD_203123 | JGI IMG/M metagenome (GOLD analysis project Ga0302134, IMG submission 203123) | Marine microbial communities from Western Arctic Ocean, Canada - CB9_SCM | ecosystem: Environmental > Aquatic > Marine > Oceanic | place: Canada: Western Arctic Ocean | collected 2017-09-19
CTTGCTCATCTCATTGGGTGGGCTCGGAGTGATCGTTGAGCTTTGGAATCCCGGACTATGGATTCCGGGAACTTTGGGTGCGTTGTTCCTGATTCTCGGTTGGGCTGGCGTTGGGCAACTGCCATTCTCTTGGGCAGGTGTGGCACTTATCTCACTCTCACTACTGCTGTTCTATCTTGAATCGACCGCTGTAGGCATTGGATATTTTGGAGTGTCAGGCACAATCAGTTTGATTCTGGGTGGCTTGTTTCTTGTCGGGTTTTTCGGGAATTCGAGTATCCCCGGGGATGCGCCGACCATAAGTAAGTGGCTACTTGCTCTGGTAGGAATAGCTACAGGTGGGATAGTGTTGTGGTTTGCTTCAGAGCTTCGTAAGGCTAAGTACATTTCACCGTATCAAAGCCCTACTGTTTCAACCAGTTTGGTCGGAACTACAGGGGTCGTGACCCTCGATTTATCGCCGGCAGGTCAGGTGAACGTCAATGGTGAGTTTTGGACTGGCGAACTAGATTTTGATTCAGCTGGACGTGCAGCTGTTGGGACTAATGTTGAAGTGGTTTCGGTTGATGGCAATCACCTTCGGGTGAAGCCGGTGCAATCCGAGACAAGTGTGTACGACGTATCGAATAACGACTGAGAAAATCGGAACGGAACTTCCGTTCCAGAAATAGGAGGCTTCGATGGCTTTAATCAATTTCGTTCGAGATTATGAGCGAGTGGCGAGATTCAGGTTAGGAAAATTTGAGGGAATGATGGGTCCAGGGATCGTCATCTCGCTCCCGATCATTCATCAGATCCAGAAGATCGATACTCGAGTAACGGTTTTGGATATTCCTCGTCAGACGAATATCACGAAAGACAATGCACCGATTGAAATTGACTTCCTCGTATATCTGCGAGTTTCAATAAACACTGCTGAGAAGGCTGTTCTCGAAGTTGAGGACTACACATCCGCTGTAGTCGGTCTTGCGACTACGACACTTCGTGCTGTAGTTGGTGAGATGGATCTTGATGACGTTTTCTCACAACGAGATAGGATCAACGAGGTTCTACGGACGCGTCTGGATTCCGAAACTGAACGTTGGGGCATCAAGGTCACAAACGTAGAGATTCGAGAGATCGATCCTCCAAGGGAGATTCAAGACGCAATGAATCGCCAAATGTCAGCAGAGCGGGTTCGTCGAGCTGTTGTTCTTGAGGCAGACGGAACCAAAGAATCAGCGATCACGATTGCTGAAGGTGAGAAACGATCTGCCATCTTGAAAGCTGAGGGTGATAGAGAGTCCGCGATTCTAGAAGCCGAAGGTGAACAACAGGCGACAGTGCTTCGTGCGAACGGATATGCCGAAGCTTTGAAAGCCATTCATGCAGTGGCTTCAGGTGTCGATGCGAACACTATGACTCTCCAATACGTCGACGCTTTGAAAGAGCTTGGGGCAGGGGAATCAACCAAATTCATATTGCCGCTTGAGCTAACCAAAATGCTTGGCAACATTGGTGGAATGACGTCGGACGACGATTAACAAATAGTGGGTGATACTGGCGGTGAAATCGGAGCTGTTACGGCATCGATTTCACCGCTAGTAAATCGGCAAAAGGGTTGCGCAGATTTGTCTGTGCAACCCTTTTTTTTGCGTTTTTTCTGGGTTACTTGATGATTTTGGTTAAATAATTCGAAAATATGTCGAGTGATCGATTCGAGATCAAAAGCCCATTTCTTACACACGGATTACATGCAAAACACAACAGTAAAAACTCTGCGTAATAACAAAAAAATGCGCCGGTACTGATCCGGCGTAATTGGTCGTTAAGTACAAGAAAATTGTCGCCAAACGTACGAGTCCTGAGCGGCGTGAAAAAACGGCGTATGAAATATGCGCTGCACTCGCTTTATTTGGTGATGAAATAGATGATTTCCAGCCTGCTGAGTCGAGCTGAAAATATTTGGTCAACTATCAGTCTTGGCATTTTGGTGGCCTGTTGTATATGACTAGGCCGATGGCAATCCAGGAATGAATGTGCTGCCTATTCCGCTGAACTTTCTCGGGCAACTTGAATCTACCGTATTGATGCGTAGCCGCTCGCAACACACATTTACGCTGCTTCGACATGCTGGATGACTTGTAAATGCTCTCCGTTAGTCGAGGAAAGCATTAAACACGCCGAAGATCAAAACAGGTTTGCGCTACAACCCGCCGGAATACTCAATAGAGGCCTGATTGCCGTAGCCAACCGGCTATATGCACAAGAGTGAATACACAGTCAACCACACTCGAACAGGTAGAACGGGCTATTCATAAGGCAGTCGCCGCTGTTGCGCTTGCGCCGCAGCGTGATAGCGGCGCATAATAAGGCGTGTTGGTGGAATTGCCGGCGTGAATTGAAGGTTTACGCTGGTGTAGTGTTTTGTTCAGTTGGGTGTTTTGGGCTGTCTGAACTCGTTGGATGTTGAATTGTCTCTCGCTGGACTCAAAAGCCTCTCCGTTCATCCTCAGTATGATTTGTAACTAGTAAGGAACGTTGACATGGCAAAATTAGGTGATTACGAGTTTCCGGAAATTGGCCTGGTTGAAAGCATCGAACTCGGACAAAAGATCGCCCGCGAATTTGCAGGTGAAGTTTCGCGTCAGGGACTCGCTCGATCTTTGGGCATGTCGGAACGTGGTGGCGCTTTCTCAGCTCGGCTCGGCGCTCTCCGTATGTGGGGCGTCGCAGGAGGCCGTAGCAGAGTTCGGGTCACTAGAGATGGTTTGAGAGCTGTTACACCGCTCTCCGTGAAAGAGAGTGAAGACGCAAGAGTCAAGCTTGCACGTAATGTTGCATTGTTCTCTGAGATGTCGACCCGGCTCGGCGATGAACCTTACGCTCCCGATCGATTTGCGGTATTACTCGAAGAGCTTTCAGGTGCCGATCGTACTGAAGTCGCCCGTCGGCTCGCACTGTTAGATCGTATTTTCAGCGAAGCACGTCCGTATTTGCCTAAAGAAGCGGCAAATAGCGCATCAGCAATCGCACAGTCCAGTACTCGAGAGCCAGTGAGTTCTTCGGCATACGTTCAACCATCGCCTTCACTGACCGAACCATTGGGGCGAACAGGATTTGAGAATCCGGACGTTAGACAGGCTGTAGAACAACCTAGTATTCAGAGCCAAACAGTGCCAGCAGGTGATCGAATCGAGCTTGGACTGCCTGATGGAAAGCTTTCTTTGCCTGAGACTTTGTCGAACCTAGATGCAGCGTTGACCGTGTTGTGGGCTAGAAGGCAGCTGATTGCAGCAATAGACGCTGCAGAGGGCAAAGCAACTCCAACTCCCCCGAGAGATTTCACAAGCCGATCTCCTCGGCGATGAGCCAATAAATTCACTAAGGCTTCAAAAGTACCTTCTGAACGCCCTGTGATACGTTTGCGGCTGCTTCGTAAGCATCTTGAACTTCATCCAGTGGGATTACATGAGATACAAGCGGCGTCAGGTCCAATCGTCGAATTTGCATAGCCGTGACGATTTTCTTTGCATCTTGATTAGACGGCCAAGCCGCCGATGAAATTGTGACGCCAGCCGGGAAAGAGATCCCCGCTTCAGTGGCTCTTGTAGGACCGTACGGTTCTGAAAAGATAATCGATCCGCCAGGTTTCACTAATTTGGCGACTGATTCGAAGCCCGGGTAATCACGAATTGATCCCACAATTACGACATCAGCCTGGTTTTCTGGAAACTGTTCTTCGCTTGTGAAAATGTCTCCTGCGAATCCTGAGGCAAGAGTACGCCGCGCAATATGATCTTCCACTGCTATGAGGCGATTAGCAGCTCCTGAATTTTTTAGTGTGATTAGCGATGTCATGCCTATCGGGTCGCAACCTGCAACAGCATATTTTCCTTCGGGCGACTCGCTGAGAGCGGATGCAGCGGCATTCACTCCTAGTCCTACGCTGCCTCCAGCTAGAACAGCTCGTTCTTCGCCTGACACCGCTATTTTCGTGAGAGTGATGTCGGCATTGGGCACACGTACGTATTCAGCATGTCCGCCGGGAAGAGCGCTTGACCCGAACATCTCACCTCGTCCGTTAGCGAGCGGGTGATTCACGGTGTTACTGACCAGATCATCTAGCTCGATACTGGAAACATCTTCGCCTGTTTCAACGACGAGCCCTGCGAATTCGCCTCCAGGTATGACGTGTTCTGCGCCAACACTTAAAAATCGCTCCACATCCCAAGGCCCAATCGCTGCCGTTGTTACGAGAACAATCGCATCTGTTGAAGTGCGGAGAGCGGGGCGAGGGATCTCAATTATTTCTGTGCGACCGTAACTCGGGAACGAAACTGCTTGCATTAGTGCCTAAAGGTGATCTTTGATTTGCTGTGCGACTTTTGCTGTCATGCCGGGTGCCGCTGCTAGCTGCTCTTCAGAAGCTTCGCGGATACCTTTTACTGAACCGAAAGTACGGATGAGCATTTTACGCCGTTTTGGCCCGATACCGGGAACCAGATCTAACGCAGATTTGACTGAGGATTTGGCTCTTAGATTCCTGTGGAATGTAATGGCGAACCTATGTGCTTCGTCCCTTGCTCGTTGGAGTAGGAAAAGTGCCTGAGAGTTCCTTGGCATTATTACCGGTTCGGCAGCATCCGGAAGAAAGATTTCTTCTTCGCGTTTGGCGATGGATGCGAGTTGAATATCTTGAAGCCCCAAAAACAGCATTGCTTCAACTGCGGATGAAAGCTGGCCTTTTCCGCCATCGATAAGAACTAGGTCGGGCGATGCGGCGAAGCTAGCGTTTTCCTCGCCACCTTCTCGTGCATTTTTCAATCGCTTGAATCGGCGGGTTAGCACTTCTTTCATTGAAGCGAAGTCATCGTTTCCGTCATGGCTTTTGATTTTGAAACGTCGATAGTCTGACGAGAGTGGTTTGCCGTCTTGGAACACCGACATGCTGGCTACAGTGTTTGTTCCCTGAATATGAGAGATGTCGTAGCATTCTATTCGCTGAGGGAGTTTGGGCAGATTGAGTTGCTCTTGTAGTTCAGACATCGCCGATTCCATGCGATTGGTGTCTGATATCCATTTCAACTTGAGTTGCTCTAGACCTTGTATAGCGTTGTCACTGACCATTTGAACTAGTCGGCGTTTTGAGCCACGTTGCGGAATAGTGATTTCTACCGGACCGTCTCGCCGCGACTCAAGCCATTCTGTGATTATCGATTCTCGGTTGATCTTCTCTGAGATGAGAATCCTGCGTGGGACGTGCGAGGTCGAGGAGTAGAACTGTTCTATGAATCTTGCAAGTATTTCGTCGCCAGTTTCATCACGGGTTCCGCTCATTGTGAAATGGTCCCGACCGATCAGATTGCCCTGTCGAATAAAGAAGATTTCGACCCAGGCTTCTTCACCACCGTACGCTGCGCTGATGACATCGAGGTTCTCTTTGCCGATCCCGACGACTTTCTGGCCTTCGTAGACACGTTCGATAGCTTTGAGTCGATCTCTTAGTGCTCCGGCACGTTCAAATTCAAGACCTTCGGATGCATCGAGCATGGCTGATTCAAGATCAGCAACTACTTCCTTTGTGTTGCCTTCTAAGAACAAAAGGACTTGATCAATTACTTTTGCGTAGTCGGTCACTGAGGCGTACCCAGTGCAAGGGGCAACGCAACGCTTGATATGAAACTCGAGACAAGGACGTTCGTCCTTGCCAGTAATGGCCTTTGTGCAAGATCGATACGGAAACAGGCGTTTTAAAAGATCGAGTGTTTTTCGTACGCTGCCTGCCGAAGCGAACGGCCCGAAGTATCGGGCACCGTCATTGGCTGTGCGGCGGGTGACGTACACACGCGGAAAATCTTCTGCGAGATCGACCTTGATATAGGGGTAGGTCTTATCGTCTTTGAGTCTGATGTTAAAGCGAGGTTTGTGCTTCTTTATCAGCGAATTTTCAAGAAGTAGAGCTTCTTGTTCGGATTCGGTGATGATGAACTCAAAGTCAGCTATGCGAGACACAAGCTCGGTCGTTTTGGCATCTAGATTCTTCTTTGAACCAAAATACGATCGTAATCGATTACGAAGCGATGACGATTTTCCGACGTAAAGAACTTTTCCTTCGGAGTCGCGATGAATGTATACCCCGGGTTTTAGGGGGACAGCTGCGAGTCGTGTTGAAAATTTTCTTGTGGCTGCTGGCAATTGAAAAATAGGCCGCCCAAATTACAAATCACCGGGACGGCCATCTCAAAGGACCCATTATGTTGCTCTGAAAGCTCAATTCGGCAATCCCAGAATAGGGCAGTGCCAGGTTGGGCTTTCTGAACTAAAGAGCGAAAGTAAGAACTGCGAGCACTATTACTACAACGCTAGATAGAGCACCCATCTTCTTCAGCTCAGCTGAGAGTGATCGAGTGTAAATCTCAGATCGTACGCCCGCCCGCTGTGTGGTTCGTTGGACACGAGCGCGTGCTTTGGGTGCTGGAGCAGAAGCATCGGATGCTGGTGCAGCTTGATCGCTGTCATTGTCATCATTCGGTCGATTCGACTGTACGAACACGTTAGGTGTGGTTGTACGTCGGTTTTTTCGAGTGTTCTTTGGCATTACGTTCCGGTGCAGGATTCAGTTAGTTTATTCAGATGTGAGTTCGGACTGGGCGAATGTTGAATCTGCCCACTTCAAACCTTTTTCAGACATCACTTTTGCGGCGTCAACCGTGACTTGCGCGGCGTACTCCGTTGAAACGTCTGAAGTGTTCCACATGAAATGATACAAGAACGGATCGATAGGGCTCGAATCAAATGCACGCTCAAAGTAGCGATGTTGGGCTAAATCGGTGTGTTCGATGAGAGATTCGGCTTGTTCAGGCGTTTCGAGTCGCATCTGCTGTTGGACTCGCGTGATTCGATCTTCCATCTTGGCGACGACGCCGACACGTATAACCGACGGGTTGTCATGGAGAATCGCAGCTCCGCCTCGGCCGAGAAGTACGACGTTGCCGATTTCGGCCAAGTCATTGATCACTTCGGCAGCTGTCTCGATGAAATGCTGCTCATCAACTTCTTCGGCGCTAGTGTGAGGAGCTTCTTCCATTTCCGAATACGGTCGTGCAAGAAGTTGTTCTATTCCAGGCCCAAAGTACGGATCCCCACCCATTCCGGCGACTGCCGAACGGTGGAGCATTCGTTGGATCGACTGCGCAAATCTGTTGGCCAGAGATGGAATTCGACTTTCCTGATCAGCTAGCGCAGTGACTGTTGCACCAACTTTTTTCGCAATGTCGGCGAGCATCAAACGGTCGACAAAGTCTAGATCTAACTCTTTGGCAACTATTCGGCCCAGATCAGGACCGCCTGCACCGAGTCGTCCTTCGATCGTTATGACTGTCAATGTGACCTCCGAAAACCAGATTAAGCTCGGGGGTGAGCCTTGGCGTACTCGCTACGAACATGTTCGTTCGTAAGGTGAGTATATATTTGCGTCGTCGCTATGCTCGAATGACCGAGCAATTCCTGTACATGCCTGAGACTCGCACCGCCGTGCAATAAATGGGTTGCGAAACTGTGCCGCAGCATGTGTGGAGTGATCTTAGACGAAATTCCTGCCTTGGTGGCAAGTTTATTGAGGCGTAGCCAGTACGCTTGGCGCGTTAACCGCCCACCCCTTCGATTTAGAAACAAAGCTTCTTCCGACTGCGTACGCTCGTGCACAGGACGGGAATAAGTGATGTATTCGGCTATCGATTCAACTGCGGCGTCATAGATGGGAATAACTCGTTCTTTTGAACCTTTCCCAATAGTTCGAACTGTTCCGGCATCTAGATCGACATCTCTCAGGTTCAGGCCGACAAGTTCCGACACGCGCAGACCAGCGGCGTACATGAGTTCAACCATTGCTATGTCACGAGCTTCTTCAGTCGTGTCGGAATTTGAACCGGCATCGAGCAAACGATCGACATCTTCGATACTGAGGGCTTTTGGAAGCGTTTGGCCAGCTCTTGGCTGTCGAACATCAGACAGTGGGTTGGATTCGATGATCAGTTCTTCCTTCATGAAATTGAAGAAAGACTTAGCGGATGCGATTTTGCGTGACTTCGTAGCTGGTGCGTAACCACGTTCATCGAGATCGTCTAAATATGCTCTAATGTCAGATTCACCGACGTTCTTCCAATTTTGATCTGCGAGTTTGTTCTCAGATAGAAATCCGACGAGAGCGCTGATGTCATTTCTGTACGCAGACAATGTGTGTTCAGACAGCCCGCGTTCAACAGACAGGTAGTTTATGAACGTTTCAAGATCGGAGATCACGTTAGCGAATCTTATTGTGAATCAGAGATGGAATGGTTTCTGAAGTCACTTTATTTGAAATGCGGATAATCTCGCATTTTGCGTGTCCTACCGAAATACCTATTTTCGTGTCAATCGTTCATTGCTAGTAGTTGGGCTTGAATTATTCGTTAGCGCTCAACATTCACAAGATATTGGTGGGGTCAGTAAATATCGGTCAAATAATTGCAATTGCTTACCTCAGGGGCGAAACCTAGAATCAACAGAGTGCGTAAACTCGTTCGGTACAGGTGAATCTGTTTTACCGAACATTCATCTCACTAACTGCGTAACTAATGATTCCCGTTGGAACATCCTGAAGGTCTGAGCACTACTAAATGCCAATTGCAGCAATCGAAATACCGTTCAATCCGAATATCATCGCTGGTGGAAGTTTTTCACTTAGCTGGCACGGATTCCTAAGTTTCGTAGGAGTCGCTGCCGCGATATGGATGGTTGGTAAAGCAGCTATCAAGGGCAATCTCGATCAAGATCTTGTGTACAACACAGCAATATTCGGGATTATCGGTGGAATTGTCGGAGCACGATTAGTACACGTATTCGACAACTGGGGCATTTACGGTGATGACCCTGGCCGAATACTAGCTATATGGTCCGGCGGTATTGGCCTGTGGGGCGGAATCCTAGGTGGCTGGATCGCTGGCGCACTTTACGCATATTTTGCTAAAGCACCTGTAGGCAGATTAATGGACATCGCTGCGCCCGCGATGTTCGTTGGCCAAACTATTGGCCGAATTGGCGACATTATCAACGGTGAGCACTGGTCACGTGCTCTCGATGCTGGCTGGGGTTGGTATTTCACACACCCGAGCAGCCCAGGCCGACTTGGCGCAGAGCGTTTCTTCGGCGATCCCAATCGTCCAGTCCACCCAACTGTCGTATACGAAATTATCTGGAACATGATCGGCCTGTTTGTCATCACTAAGTTGAAAGGCAAACTACAGCCTGCCGGCGCTATATGGATGGTCTACATCAGTTGGTATTCGGTTGGTCGCTTCGCAATTCAGTACTTGCGAACAGACGATGTGAAGTTCTGGGGGCTGCAGGAAGCGCACTTGATCGCACTAGCTGTTCTATCGTTCACGATCCCGTACATGATCATGAAAGTACGCAGAGCGGATGACAGTTTGGATATTGATCCAAATGCTGACAATCGAGGCGCTGGAAGGCGTAAGAGAGATCGTCAGCGTGAACAGGCCAAGAGCTAGAGCGTGAATTTAGAGTGCGCTGGAACGCCCAGCGCACTAGTTAGCGCTTCTTGGAAGGGCGAATGTCTCGCAAACCAAGCTGATGGCGGGTTTTACCGCGCCATACCTCCGTTCTCAGCTGGAAAATGATGTCGACTGGTCCTGAACCCAGTTCACGACTTCCGAGACCAAATCCGATGGATTCGATTCGTCGGCCATCAGCATCGAAGCTAATTTTCAGATGTTTGCCGTCTACACCGACCGTACGCACATCGAGCGGTACTGCGCCATAAGTAATAAGGACAGGCTCTCTGTTGGCCTCTCCGAACGGCTCCATCGCTGCAACGAAGTTCCAAGTTGAAACCGTTAGGTCTTCAAGCCTTACTTCGGCGTCTGCATGAAGGGTCGGTACTGCTGGTGCGCCAAGTGCGCCCCAAGCAGCATGTTTTCTAATATCGTCCAGCAGTTCACTAAGCAGTTCGTTGTCTATGGAAAAGCCTGCTGCCCGAGCGTGTCCACCGAAACGTTCGAACTTGTCGGCGTGAAGTGACAATGTTGCGTGGAGATCTAACACCGTATTCGAACGGCAAGAAGCTCGAGCGAAACCATTTACCAACTGGTAAGCGATAGCCGGCTTCCCAGTAAGTTCGTTCAGTCTTCCAGCAAGTGGACCAAGAAGTCCCATAGGGAAGCCATCGCAATTTACTGCAACGATAGGATCATCAGATAGAACATCGTATTGAGTGGCAGCGTGTTCCCAAGCTTTTTCACTTAGTGATCGGCGTTTAGTGTTATCGGCATCGAGCCGATCTGCCAACGCACGTGCTTCCGAAACATCATTTGTTGAAAGTATCTGAAGGCTTGGTTCAGCATCACCCATTCGGCCCGGTGCGTTCAGTCGAGGAGCGACGTAGAACGAGATCAGTTCAGCGGTTGGCCGACCTGATGCGCCTGGTGATCGTGAAATATCGAGTAGCGCCCTTAGTCCGGGTAAATCGGTTTGCCCTAATACCCGGAGGCCTTCTCTGACTAGTGTTCGATTTTCTGACACCAGCGGGACTATATCGGCGATAGTTCCCAGTGCAGCAAGAGGAAGTAGATCTTCAGGAAAATCGTTTCCTGCAGCTGTAGCCAGTGCTTGCGCTAGTTTGAACGCCACTCCAGCGCCTGAGTAGTCGACCGACTCCTCTGCGCCCTCTTCCACCAAATGTGGATTGACGATTGCTATCGCAGCAGGACGCTCGGTCTCGATCAGATGGTGATCAGTAACTACAGTGTCGATCCCGATTGAATTCGCATAGGCGATCTCTTCGACTGCAGTTGATCCGGTATCAACCGTCGTAATCAACGTGACCCCTGCACTTGCGAACGAGTCGATCGCTTGATTCGACAAGCCGTGTCCATCAGTCTCACGGTTTGGAATATACGGAACAGCTTTTCCACCCATCGATCTCACGATTCGCAGAACGATTGCTGTACCTGTGAGGCCGTCCACGTCGAAATCACCGAAGACCCCGATCGTTTCGCCGTTTTTGATAGCGGAGTAAATTCGTTCGACCGCTATGGCCATGTCGGGGAGGTTGAGCGGGTCAAGAAAATCATCGAGGCCGGATGAGAAATACTCAGCTACATCTGAGTCGTTACGGACACCACGGTTCCACAGTAGCCGAGCGGGTAGGGGGCCACGTACACCCGAGCCAAGAAAGCCAAGATCTAATCGGAAGCCTGGAGGTGGCGGCTCGGCAATCTGCCATTTTCGGTCGAGCGTCATTGTGGGTACCTCGACCTGCTAGTGTAAATTATTGCTTGAAGCTCTTGAACACAAGGCTGGCATTGTGCCCGCCGAACCCGAGAGAGTTCGACATAGCGACGTTTACTTCTTGCTTTATAGCTGTGTTTGGCACGTAGTTCAAATCACAGTCAGGGTCAGGATTGTCGATATTGATCGTAGGAGGAATGATGCCTTCCTTGATCGCCATAACAGTGAATGCAGCTTCAATCCCACCAGCGGCACCAAGTAAGTGACCTGTCATCGACTTTGTTGAACTGATCTTCAAGTTGTACGCGTGATCGCCGTACATTCGCTTCATAGCGATGGTTTCAAACTTATCGTTGAGAGGAGTCGAAGTTCCGTGAGCATTGATGTAATCAACGTTTTCAGGAACTAGCTTTGCGTCTTCGACCGCCCATTTCATAGCTCGGGCTGCGCCTTCGCCTTCTGGGTGAGGCTGAGTTACGTGATGGGCATCACTAGAAGCGCCATACCCGGCAAGTTCTGCCAGAACCTTGGCTCCGCGCTTTTCAGCGTGTTCCAGAGACTCAAGTACGACCAGACCAGCACCTTCACCGAGTACAAATCCGTCACGACCCGAGTCGAACGGTCGTGAGGCTGCCTGCGGGTCGTCGTTTCGTGTTGATAGAGCCATGCAAGAGTTGAACCCTGCGACTCCGATTTCACATATTGCGGCTTCAGTTCCACCAGCGATAACGACGTCTGCACGTCCTCGCCGAATCATTTCGAGAGCTTCACCAATCGAATCGGTGCCTGTTGCACAAGCGGATACGGTCGAGAAGTTCGGGCCTTTGGCGCCGATCATCATCGAAACCTGACCAGATGCCATGTCGCCAAGCATCATAGGAACGAGGAATGGGCTGACTCGTTTTGGCCCTTTGTTTAGAAGGATTTTGTGCTGTTCGGTGATCGTCATAATTCCACCGACACCGCTTCCGATCAGAACACCAACACGGTCGGCATCTTCGGTCGCCATGTCTAGGCCTGCGTCTTCGAGCGCTTCAAGCGCAGCGACACATGCGAACTGGGAAAATCGATCTAGTCGACGTGCTTCTTTACGCCCGAGTATTGGAGCTGCATCGAAATCCTTCACTTCGGCTGCAATTCGACTCTCAAAGCCTTCGGCATCGAACAGAGAAATATAGTCAATTCCAGATTTGCCTTCGAGAAGGCTGTTCCAAGTGGTTTTACGATCAGAACCAACTGGGGTTACGAGTCCGATTCCTGTGACGACGACGCGATCTGTCATTCGGTGACCTCAAAGCCTTTGTTCAGAGTTTCATCTGATTACAAGGCGGTGTTTCGACTGCTCACGTAAGAGAGAAGCCAATTTCATTAAATACGACTGGGCGAGTATACCAACGACGCTCGAAAATATAGTGGTTGAACGAGAGGCTTGGGAAACGTATTCGACTTTGACCGGGAAGTGGCAGCCCATATCGTTCGAAAACGCACGACGTTGGTAGGTAAGACGATGGTTAAACAAAAGAGCCGTCCCTGGGCGAAGGGACGACTCTTTAAGGAAAGACGTTCTAACTACGGGCAAGTAGTTTAGAGGTCCACTGCTCGAAGTTCTACGTTGCCGTGACGGCGTTCGAGATATCCAGCAGTCTCGTGGTAACCATGAGCAAATACCATCAGCCAGCCTTCCTTCTCACATCGGTCGAGAAGTTCCTTCTTCATCGCAAGCGACTGATCCGGGTATCGGTCAAACGCTGTGATGTAGGGCAGCGGAAGGTGGTTTGGAGTTGGGATCAGGTTAGCGAGATAAATGATTCGCTCACTACCAGTGTTCACGAGAACTACCTGATGACCTTCTGAATAACCATTTGTAACTATCGTGTGTACGCCTGGTGCAACTTCAGTGTCGCCATCCAGAAGTACAACCATTCCCTTGTCCCATAGAACCTGAAGGTGCTCAACACCAGTTCCGTAAACCGGGAGTGATCGTTCGTTTGGAGCAAAAGCCTCTTCCCATGCGCTGCGTTGTACGAGGTACTTCGCCTTAGGGAAAGTAGGAATGATTGTTCCTTCACGGTCGAGACGTGTAGCGCCACCACTGTGAGAGAACGCTAGGTGCGTGAGGATCACAAAGTTGATGTCACGTGCGCTAACACCCTGATGGCGAAGGTTACGTAGCAATTTAGATGAAGAGTGGCCGTACACCTCTCGGGTGATTTCGGGCTCTTTGTTACCAATGCCGGCATCAACGAGGATGTTCAGCTCTGGTGTCTTGATCAATAGAGAGTTGAGACCGAGGCGCACGCGGTTCTTACGATCTGGCTTTGCATTCTTTTCCCAAAGAATCTTTGGAACTGGGCCAAACATTGGGCCACCGTCCAAAAGGAACGTTCCATCACTGACAAGCCTTACGGCCACACTACTGTCTTTCGTAGTCATTCTGACGCCTCCAAGACCACACCTGGTCTTATTTCAAATCTATGCATGAGCGGACACTCAATGCGTTTTGGCGCCCTT
>Ga0302134_10000877_pt1 | contig 13748 bp, 11 predicted proteins | sample CB9_SCM_MG_FD_203123 | JGI IMG/M metagenome (GOLD analysis project Ga0302134, IMG submission 203123) | Marine microbial communities from Western Arctic Ocean, Canada - CB9_SCM | ecosystem: Environmental > Aquatic > Marine > Oceanic | place: Canada: Western Arctic Ocean | collected 2017-09-19
TCAGAAGGGCGCTAGATGGCGAGGCGCTTGTTCTGGGCGGTGCGGAGACAGCGGGTGCAGAGAGCTACACGCTGGGTGCGGCCGTCAACCATAATCTTGGCCTTCTGTACGTTGGGAAGGAACCAGCGGTTGGTGTGGCGGTTCGAGTGGCTGACGTTCTTACCAGCCCGACGTCGCTTACCGCAAATGGAGCACATTGCCATGGTGTCGCCTGCTATCTCTCGTTTCGAGTTGCCGACCTTGTCGAGCCTACCTACAATGCCCGGGTCGCACGAGAGATAAGTTTAGCATGGCCATCGTGAGGTCGCCAATACATGGCAGATATCCCACCGATTCAGTTGACCGACCAATCACCGTTGACTGGCGATCAGTACCGACAGATGTTTGCTGCAGGCACGCACTACGTTGAACAGCACGTCGAGGAAATCAATGCTCTGAACGTATTCCCCGTGCCGGACGGGGACACGGGTATCAACATGCTCCTCACACTGCGCGCAGCGAACGAGAGCAAAGAACTACCTCCTGTGGGTTCAGGAACGGTCGCGGAGGTTAGCACCGGGCTCTCTAGAGGAGCGCTGCTGGGCGCTCGCGGCAACAGTGGAGTTATTTTTTCCCAGTTCATGAAGGGCATAGCTGAGGGTTTGGCGAGCGCCGAAACTTGTGACGGCGCAGACATCGTTGCGGCGCTAACGTGCGCGGCGGCCGCTGGGTACCAGGCGGTAGGCACGCCAGTTGAAGGCACGATGCTCACGGTGATGCGTGGCGCGGCTGAAGGTGTGGCTTCAATGACAGGCTGCACCACCGCTGACGTGTTGACCGCGGCATTGAGCGCGGCCAGCGCGGCGTTGGTGTACACGCCAGAGCAATTACCCATCCTTAAGGAAGCGGGCGTTGTCGATGCTGGTGGTCAAGGGGTTGTCGCGTTCCTCGCAGGAGCCCTGGCGTTCGTCACCGGGGTCGATGTTCCATTGGAGATCATGACGCCGCTGGGCGGGGTTGCTGGTGGGAACGTCAGTCACGCGTTCCTGGAACACACCGAAGAAGACATGTATGGATTCTGCACCCAATTCGTCGTAATCGGCGAAGGCCTCGATGTCGACGCCGTTCGAGAGCAAGTTGGCGCGATGGCGGGGTCCACAGTGGTGATAGGCGATGACCGTACGGTGCGGGTCCACGCTCACGCCGAGAACCCTGGCCCGCTGCTATCGCTCGGTGTTTCGCTAGGCTCAGTAGACCAGATCAACATTCAAAACATGGATCTACAGCACCAACAATTCATGGCGCTGCACGGTTACACCCAGGACGAGCAAACCGCGCTCGCAGTCGTGGTCGTCTCACCGGGGGACGGTCTGACACGTGTGTTTCATGACCAAGGCGCAGCGCAGGTGGTGGGCGGCGGGCAGACGATGAATCCTTCGGCAGCGGAATTGCTAAGTGCGATCCAGCGCGCGAACGCCACGCATACGTTCGTGCTTCCCAACAACCCGAACATAGTGCTTGCTGCTCACCAGGCGGCAGAACTCGCCGACAGCGATGTGACGGTCATCGCTAGTCGCAACATCCCGCAGGGCATCGCGGCGCTGCTAGCTTTCAACCCTGACCTCAATGCCGAGGGCAACGCTGACTCAATGAGGTCCGCGATTACGGACATTCGTTCGGGGGAAGTGACCACAGCGGTGCGCTCAACAACGCTGGACGGGATGGCTGTGGCAGAAGGACAGGCGATAGCGTTGCTGGACGGCTCGCTAGCGGCGGCGGCGGCAACCGCCAACGAGGCCTTGATTGCGATGTTAGACGTAGCCGAACTGGAGGATGGGTCGCTCGTAACGCTGTACCGCGGAGCGGGGGACTTTGAAGAGCTAGCGGCCGAAGCGGCAGGCGCAATCACAGCGAGGTACGCGGGTGTCGAGGTCGAGGTAATTGACGGCGGACAGCCGCACTATACTTATTTGGTGTCGATAGAGTAGACAGCACGGATACAAACACGGGACATCCGACACGAGGAGCGCGAAATCATGGCAGTGAAGATAGTCACCGACAGTACGTCAGACCTTCCGGAGGATATTGCCGAAAAGCTAGGCGTCACAGTGGTTCCCCTATCCGTGTTCTTCGGTGAGCAGGCGTACAAGGACGGAGTCGAGATTACCCGCGAGCAGTTCTTCGCACGTCTGACGAGCGGGAAAGAGGTCCACCCGCGCACGTCGCAGCCGTCGGTCGAAGACTTCGTGGCCGTATACAAAGAACTCACCGGCCAGGGCCATGAAATCGTGTCCGTGCACGTTTCCGACAAGATGAGCGGCACGATGAACTCGGCACGCCTGGCACAGGCGGAGTTACCTGACGCGAAGATCACGCTGGTGGACACGGGGCTTGCCGCGCTAGCATTGGGCCTAGTCGTCAAGTTCACGGCGGAAGCCGCTGCCGCTGGCAAGAGTTTCGACGAGGTTGTCGCAGCCGCCAAAGAAGCCTCCGGGAAGACACGCTGCTACTTCGTACCGGCCACCCTGGAGTTTCTCCAGAAGGGTGGTCGCATTGGGAAGGCCGGTGCGATTGTCGGCGGGCTGCTTTCCATCAAGCCAATCCTCGCGGTCATTGATGGCGAAGTGCACTCTTTCACCAAGGTGCGGACGGCGTCAAAAGCGGTCGCCAAGCTACGAGAGATTGCTTCAGAAGACGGGCCGTACGCCGAGGTAGGAATTATCCATGAAGGCCAGAGCGAGTCGGCCGCGGCGTTGCTAGCGCACCTCGAGTCCCTGTCTGACAAGCCTGTGGTCTCCGGCCAGATCGGTGCGGTAGTCGGAGTGCACACGGGGCCCGGCGCGATCGGGATTGTACTGCGTAAGGCGTAGGCGAGCTCAGGCCGCCTAGATGGCAGGCTGAGGCACTGGATTGAAGTGTGATGGCCACGACGTCGATGCCCCGCATTCGGCGGTCGAAGTTGTGTTGCAGGAGGTAGGTTTGTGCCGCCAGGAGCAAGCCTTCCAGCCTGCAGGGCGTGATTAACTCCTCAGGCATTAGGAACGCAGATCAGAACAGCGTTGGCTTGAACGGCGAAAAGCTCTTGCGGTGGACCGGGCTGGGCCCCAGTCGAGCGACTGCTTCCAGATGCATGGCTGAGGCGTAGCCTTTGTGCCCTGAAAGTCCGTAGCCGGGGTGCTCTACGTCCATTCTCTCCATGAGGCTGTCACGGTAGACCTTAGCGATGATGGAAGCGGCGGAGATAGCCGTGCATAGGGAGTCTCCCTTGATGATGGGCGTGCAAGGGACGAGGTGCCAGTCGAGCGGGAACGCGTCGATGAGCAGGTGCATTGGGGCCTCCGGCAGGCCATCGAGCGCACGGCGCATGGCCTGCCGCGTGGCGGGGGCTATCCCGAGAGCGTCAATTTCGTCAGAGCTACATTCCCCAACCGATGCACCGAGGGCGATCTCCCGAACGAGGGCGTTGGCACGCTGGAGCTGAAGGCCGGAAAGCGTCTTGCTGTCGCGAATCAGGTGATAGTCGGCGTGCTCGAAACCTTCGAGGTCCGGCAAGACGACCGCTCCTGCGACGACGGGCCCTGCTATCGGCCCACGCCCGACTTCGTCGATGCCAGCGACGGTGCCGAAACCGGCAGCGTGGAGGCGACGCTCTTCGTCTTGCGTGGGGCCTAATTTGCGGGCGGGTTTGCTGGGGGAGTTCTCGGTATCTGTCATACGCTCCCTGGGTATCTACTGGCGTTCTATGCTGTTTTAGGGTACCGGAAGAAAGCAGTCCTGGTTCTGGGGGCCGTCAAGCCATTAGTTGGTGACCTGGCCGCCACCGATGACGCGGTCGCCATCGAAGAAGACGGCTGCTTGGCCGGGAGCGACAGCCCGCTGTGGCTCATCAAACTGCAGTGTCGCCAGGCCCCGACCGCCTGGCGATAAGAGGGCAGGTGCGACTAATCCGTTGTAGCGGATTTTGGCGGTAACCTGGAGAGGCTCGCTAGGCGGTTTCCCTCCGATGTAATTGACGCCCATAACACGCACATCTCGCTGGTAGAGCGCTTCTTCTGGGCCGACGGTCACTCGTTGGCTTTCAGGGTCAACGTTCGTGACGAACAGGCGCTCGGTGACTGGCGCGTTGGGCGTGATACCCAGGCCGCGACGCTGGCCGACCGTGAAGAATTCGATTCCTTTGTGGTCACCCAACACACGGCCATCCACGTGAACGATCTGGCCGGGGTGAGGCTCCATTCGCTTCTGGATGAATTCGCGATAGTCTCCCTTAGGGATAAAGCATATTTCCTGGCTATCTTTCTTGTTAGCTAAGTGCAAGCCCGCCTCGACGGCGAGCTCGCGAATGCGCTGTTTAGAGTGCCAGCCCACTGGCAGGAGTACGCGCTCCAGCAATGAAGCGTTCAGTCCGTAGAGGACGTATGCTTGATCCTTGGAATCGTCCATTCCTTTAAGGAGGGACCGCTCGCCAGTGACTTCATCGGCGACTACGCGCGCGTAGTGGCCGGTGGCCAGGTACTGCGCATCCATCATTTCCGCGCGGCGCATCAGGAAATCAAACTTGATGCGGTCGTTACAGGCTATGCAGGGATGAGGAGTGCGGCCGTGAGCGTACTCCTCAACAAAGTAGTCCATCACGTGTTTGCGGAACTCGTCCTGGACGTTCATTACGTAGTGCGGGATTCCAATAGTTTGGCACACGAGCCGGGCGTCCTCGATATCTTCGATGGAGCAGCAGCCCTGGTGGTCTTCGGTAATGTCTTCGTCGTCCTCTGCCACCCAGAGGCGCATGGTGACACCGACGACATCGTAGCCCTCCTTCGTCAGTAGGTAGGCTGCAACCGATGAGTCGACTCCACCGCTCATGGCGACGACGACCCGTGGCTTGTCTGTTGAAGTGTCCATTACTCGGTAAAGGATACACGTGGGAGGCGAGGAGGGTATGGGGGGCGGGTGGCCGATGGTATAGAAGCGAGAAGTGCAGAGCGAGAGAAGGGGACATGCAATCAAGAGAAATCGGGATATAATGGTCTGGTGACAACCATTATGACTGCACCCGAAACACCTCCAGATAGCCCAATCGAAGTTCCCATTATGCCCGGAAGCCAGGCATCCCGCCTCGCAATTGACGTGGCATCCGATAAGCAGGCGAGCGATATTCTGCTGCTCGACGTTCGGGGGGCCAGCGGTTTCACCGATTATCTCGTAATCATGAGCGGTAACAACTCGAGGCACACGCGCGCACTGGCCGATGAGATCGAGCATCAGGTAATCAAGGCGGGAGGGCCGATTCACCACCGTGAGGGCACGGCCGACTCAGGCTGGATCTTGCTGGACTTCGGTGACATGGTGGTCCACGTGTTCAGCCAGACCCAGCGAGAGTATTACCGGTTGGAGCAGGTGTGGAAGGCGGCTAAAGAGCTGGTTAGGCTTCAGTAATCCAGCGCTGGATGTCACGCTCGTAAGGCAGCAATTCCTCGGGCTTGAAGAAAATTGAGAGTTCACGCTCTGCTGACTCCGGTGAGTCTGATCCATGGATAAGATTGCGTCCCAAATCCTGCGCCATATCTCCCCTGATTGTTCCCGGTAGCGACTTTAGCGGGTCAGTCTCTCCCATGCATGCGCGGACGGCTGCTGATGCGTTGTTCCCTTCAATTGCGAGCGCAATAATCGGGCTAGATGTCATGAACGTGGACAAGCCTTTGAAGAATCCCTTTTCGACGTGTTCAGCATAATGTTTCTTGGCGAGGTCCATGTCCATCTGCATGAGCTTCATGCCAACGATTTGCATGCCTCGGTCTTCCAGGCGGGAGATGATGCGGCCAGCGAGTCCTCGCTGTAGGGCATCGGGCTTTAGTAGTACGAGCGTTCGGTCTGCCAAGTGAGGGCTCCTCTATTGCGGCGGTTGCTCAGAGGCATAATCCCGCCCTTGTTACGTTTTTCGTAGGCTATCACAAGGATCAATCCTTGACTCCTGTACCTTCATGGGGGCGTGCGGCGCTGCTGGCTGCGACGAGTTGCTCAATCGGGATTACGTTCTCGACCGCGGTCATACCGTTCGTGCGAAAACATGGGTTCTCGAGGCCGCTTTAGAGTGCGCGATAAGGCTGCCTCGATGTACGCATTACGGCCATGCCATCTATCTCAATTGAGCGGCTCAGCTCGCGAGCCGGAATGCCTTGGAACTGCGGGAATCCAAAATCAGCTTGACGACAGAAGCGGCATTCAGTTTCTTGGTGCTCGTGGTTATGTACAGCGGTGGCATTCAGGGCTAGCGGCGGGATTGGATGATTGGTTTTGGGAGTTTGGCGGCGGTGATGGATGGCGACCGAAGATAGTGCGGTGCGAGGCTTGCTACAGGGTCGGATTCCCCCGCATTAAGGCGTAGCGCTCCAAGTTCTGCGACACCTGCTATGCGACTAAGCGGGGCCGGGGCAATGGCCATGTGGGCTTTGGCACCGAGCGCTTCGGTTATCAAGTCCGCGTGCGTCCCGGCCCCTTCACCACAGAATAAGGTATGGCGTCCCCGGCTGGACAGCATCTCCTCTAGAGGAGTCACGCGGTCGGGCGTGCGTCGGACCCATATGCCACCCTGCCCGCTCTCGCTCAAGTGGAAGCGCGCCCAACCTACAATCCCACGGCCTGATTCGATGAGCGCGCAAACCGGAATGCCCGCACCTCTGTATGGGTAAGCGCTCGCTTCAACTGTGCTGATTCCAACCAGCGGGAGACTCGCTGCAAAGGCCAAGCCTTTGGCGGCGCCCAAGCCAGACCGCAGAGCAGAGAATCCGCCTGGCCCTTGAGCGACTATGACGCCTGTTAGGTCTGCGACATCAGCGCCTGAGGCATGAAGTGCTGCTTCAATCGCAGGCATGAGCTCCGACGTATGGTTGTGGCGGGAGTACCAGGAGTGCGTGCGCACGAGCGCACCACCAGACCAGAGTGCAACGGCACCGAAGCGGGTAGAGGTATCTATCGCCAGATATAAATCAGTCATCCGTAGCCACCTCGCCGATGTCTTGGTGCTGCGCGAGTTGAGCCATGAGCGATTCAAATCCGATACCGTGTGCGGTGAGCGTTACAATGCGGTCATCGAGGGATTCGCCTTCAATCAATGATATTTCAAGGAAATCTCCAGTGAAGATTTCCGCCGCACGCTCGGCCCATTCGACGATGCACGCTCCCGCTTCCATCATCTCGTCGATGCCTAGGTCCTCAACCTCGGCGATGTCATCGACAGCAGATGCCCCTTCGAATCGGTAAAGGTCCAAATGGTAAATCGGAATGCGCCCCGCGTACTCGTGAACCAGCACAAAGGTGGGGCTATGGGCGTACTCGGTTACGCCTGCCCCCCAGGCGATACCTTGGGTGAGCGTAGTTTTTCCGGCGCCAAGCGTGCCCGCCAGCAACACAAGGTCACCGATTTGTAATGCTTCGCCGATGTAACGACCGAACGCTTGGGTCGCCTCGGCACTGGCAGTGTTAAGGGTGAGCTTGTTCATCGGACCAGATGCTCCCAGCCGGTTTCAGTGACCTCTAGTTCGTCCCCGTTCGTGCCCAGCACAGTGACGACCCCGGGCGTACCAGCAACAATTTCCCCGATTACGGAAGCGCCATTTATAGACGCGATAGCGCGTTCAACGGCTTCGGGCGAGCCGGTGAACAACACTTCGTAATCCTCGCCACCACCTAGCGCGCACAGTAAGGCTTCCTCTTTAGAAAACGACTCGTTCAGTGCCTGCGCAACGGGTACCAACCGGGAGTCGGTCGTTGCAGCAACCCCACTGGCCCGGCAGAGCTTAGCCAGATCAGCAATGAGTCCATCCGAAACATCCATAGCACCCGTGACGCCAGCCTCGAGCAGCGCTAGACCTGTAGAGACGCGCGGCTGAGGATGGCGGTGGGCGCTAATCAGTGATTCATTAAAATCCATCCCGTGCTGAAGGACGCGCAGTCCGCCTGCAGAGCCGCCGAGCGGGCCAGACACGCCCACAAGATCGCCTACGCTTGCGACGTCGCGCCGCAGCAGGCCGCTTTCGCACACTCCGGTGAGCGCAACGGTGACGAATACGTCACGCGAAGAGACGATGTCGCCACCGACTATGAGAGTACCGTAAGCGCGGCACGCCTCAATCAAACCTACGTAGAGGTCATCGATGGCGGTTACTGCGAGTGAGCCTGGCATACCGATGGTGACAACCCCGACCAGTGGCTTACCACCCATGGAAATGATGTCGCTCACGTTAGCTGCCCAAACACGCCAGCCAAGGTCGGCCCATGGAGTGGTTTGTGTGGTGAAATGGATGCCTTCGACAGCAGTGTCTGTGGTGGTGACCTGCACTCCCCCATCTAATGACCACCCAGCAGCATCATCGCCAATTCCGAGCACCAGGCTAAACCCACCAGCGACAGGCGCAGGCAGCGAAGAACGCTCTATCGCGCTCGAAATCCGGTCAATGAGGGGAAACTCGCCCAACTCGCCTACAGTGTTCACGGTAGGATTATAGGCGGCTCAGGCTGAGCGTGGCAGCACTGCCCGGTCACCAATACCAGCGCAATCAAGTCTCTATCCTTTATTTGTGCACCAATCGGCTACGCAAATCAAACCGAGGCGTTCCTAGGCCGTAGCGGTAATGGCAAGGGAAAAGACAAGGGGAATGCACTGCCTCTTGCAAGGTGCGGTGAGAAACACCCCGGAATTACTGTACGCTGCGAATCCCCTATTCCCACGTTTGTGGATCTTCGGGCGGGGCCATGCACGGTGTGGCGTCTTGCGTGGTATTCGCTTAGAGGCACATGGCGGAGAATCAGTTCCGGCGGGTTAAATATGTTTCACCGGAGGGTGTATAGAAACGCACTGGTCATTACTCCCATAACGGAAGACGAGGAGGCCGCTAGCGCCCTCCAATGAACATGCGGTCGGCCAATGCGTCAAGCCCTAATTCTTCTTCAGGAATCACGTCCTCGATGGCTCGCGCTGAGTAGTACGACTCACCAAGCCCAGGCGGGGTATCGCCGGCAGCGACGGTGTCTATCGCCTTGAGTAGCATCCGGCGCGTCATGATGACAGCTCTGTCCGTTTGTCCAAGGTGTTCCTTAGATCGATTCACGACCGGCCCCATGGCTTCCTGCACCGCGCGGTCCTGAGCGTTCACTCCCTGAATACCCGTGAAGTTCTCATAGCGCTGCATGTCGCGGTCGATTAACCAATTGTTTCGCGGGTTCACAGCAGCACGGAAGGTCACGGGATCAACGTACGTCGGGCCGTTCCCGCTGACCTCCTCGTCCTTTTCGCCTTGGGTAAGAGCCTCGTCGAGGCTGTAGAACCAGTTCCACACCATCGTTGTTTGGTCATCTATGGGCACCCAGTGGTGACCAGCAATCTTGAATTTATACCAGTCTCCGTTGTTTTTCAGTTGCGCGGCCCTAATCTGGATATGGGGCATGACGAAGTGATAACCCCGTACGTAACTCTGTCCTTTTCCGGGAAGTCCTCGTGAGTTCGTGTAGCGGTAGCCATAGTCGGTGAGCGCGATATCGAGCCTCCCTGCGGTGCCTTCAGCCCGCAAGCCGTCAAGGCCGATGCCCTTACCCGCGCCGATTTTCCTGTGGAGAAAGGATGAATGGATGCTGTCGATGCCGCCCTCAAGCGCCTGAAGCCAGTTACACTCCTCGACAACCTTGGACGCGCCACGATGGCTCTCGGGCTGCTGCGTGAACTCGAATTTGGGAAGTACAGGCTTCAATTCCACGGGCCCCATGTAAGCCCAGATGATGCCGCCTAGTTCCTCAGTCGGGTAGGCGATCGCTTTTACTTTGTGCTTAAAGTCGAATTCCTCCGGCTCATTGGGCATGTCCACGCAGGAGCCCGTGACGTCGAATTTCCAGCCGTGATAAACGCAACGCAAACCGTCCGATTCGTTGCGTCCTAGGAACATGGAGGTGAGACGGTGGGGGCACCACTCTGAAATCATCCCTACGCGACCGCTGGTGTCACGGAAAGCGACCAAATCCTCTCCGAGGATGCGAACACGGATAGGGTCGCCATCGGGTTCGGCGACTTCACGTGAGAGCAACACCGGCTGCCAGTATCGACGCATGAGGTCACCCATAGGTGTGCCGGGGCCTACGCGGGTTATTTTTTCGTTGTCAGAAGCAGAGAGCATTCAGGAAAACTCCTGCGGAATTCGTTGTTCCAGCAAGCGCTAGCGCCTTTGGCGATAGTAGGTCTGCCCCGAATGAGTGTCAACGCGCACATGGAGGTCACGGGATGAATGGGATTGAGGTGAAGGCTATCGTCTAGCGCAGGTAGTGGTTACCAGACATCCTCCAGCACTACGGGGCGACAATCCAATTGATCAGGGATTCATCGAGGGCTCCTTAATCAATCGATACTTTCGGTCTTCAGGAGCAAGGAATTCCGGGTTCTAGCCCTCCAGTCTAACGAGTTTCTCTATTTCTTGGCTGAATTTACCGAGGCAATCGCTCATCGGAAGTCACTACCTATTGAGTACGACAGTGGTCGCCTTACGGCAGTTATGGAAAGCCATTTCCATAGGCAATATCGTCCTTACCAAGGCCGACAAAGGCTCTCGAGAATCGGCTACTCGCCCGACAATAGCGCACCGAGGACGCGCACATCGGGCACGTCCTGCAGGTGGGCGACGAGGTCTATAACTTTGCGTAGCGACGCTTCACTAAGAGTCGACCCGGCGTGCTCCGCGCAGGTTATGAATTTTTGCTGGCGCTGGTCATCCGTTAGCGGGTTGTATCGGTGGCCAGGGGCTTGGTCGACGCGGCGCGTGAGTACTTCTCCTGAAGTCAAGGTGACTTCAACAATCCCTGATCGTCCGATTGAGTCGTCGACCTCCCACTCAATCAAATTTGCGATACGCACGGCCTGCTGGTCGAACAACCCCTCAGCTGTTGGTTGCAGGTCCCCCAGCGTCATATCACCGGTGGCGAGCGCTTTTGCCGTGGTGAATAAGACGCTGTCTTCCGCCTCCACCGGCGCTTGTGGGTTGCGTCTGATTTCGCTGGGCTCACAGAAGCTCGCGAGATGCCGCTCGCCGATAATGCGCACGCGATGGACGTCAGCCGGCTCTAGGTCGCGATGCAAGTCGGCCGCCGCCGCGATGAACACGTGGGCAACGCCAGTGGTCGGCCAAGGCTTGAAACCAATGTTGGTCAGGAAGAATTCTTCACCCAGACCGTCGACCATAGAGGCACGGTCGAACGCGTTGTCATAGTAGGTAGCGAAAAAACCGGCTTTTCCCTCGAAAACGTTACAGTCTCCGAGCAGGCCGTGTCGAGTGAGAAGGGCTGCCTGCATGCCCCCTTGGTTGCTGAACGCTGCGTAGATTGCCTTGGCAGGTCGACCCTCCAGTACGGGCTGTCGTCCGCCCGAGGCCTGCATGAACGCGAGCCCAAGGGCTGAGTGCGTTTGGAGTGCGTCAAAATCAAGCATGCGGGACGCGCTCAGTGCTGACGCGAAGAAGCCTGGCATCTGCGTGGGCTGCGGCTTGGCTTCTGTGTAGGGCGCCTGTGCCTTGAACAGGCCGGCTCCAATACGTGACATCACCTCTGCACCGGCGGCGATAGAGGCCATCAGGTCTTTTCCGGAGGCGCCACCACGCAGCTCTGCCGCAGCGAACGCCGACGGGAAAGTTACAGGGCCCAGGTGACCGGATCCCACGGCAGTCGTGTCATCGTAGTTGAGGGCGTGGGCCATACCTCCGTTGACCATCGCAGCAGCGGCAGCAGGCAAACGGTCGCCGAAGCCAATCAACGTTGCCTCAGGTGCACCAGCAGCGCCACGAGCCCAAGACAGCAGTTGTGGAATACCAACGCCCAGCGTGTTCGCGGCAAGGGTCGTGGAAAGGGTATCGAGCACTAGCCAGCGCAAGGTACTTCGGACGGTATCCGGAAGATCATCGTAGGTTACACGCGAGGTGTAGTTTGCCCAGATGACGGCGAGGTCTTGCGATGCGTTGATCGCTCTATTCATATTCGGAGCCCCTCTAAACAGCAATGGCGCGGTCCCTGCGCGTCCCTAGCCGCAGGGTACCTTCTAACGGGGCTCGCCGCATCGCGGGCCTCACAGGCAATTCGTACCCTACGGAGCCGAATTCCTGATGGTTTTCCAGTTGAACCGCGACCGCCTAGGCCCAGGCATTATCCACCAATTCACCAGCCCTAATTACTCAACGGTCGCACCAGACCGTCCCTGTGTCTGCTCAGGCTATTGCTTAGATGCCCCCAGGCTCCTGCCGTGGCGGATGTCGTATCACCAATCACCATTAGGATTCGCCGTTGCCAGTGTCAAGCCGAGAGCTTCGCTATATCAATTGCTCGATAAGCAGTGACGCCAATCCCAAAAAGAGGAAGAAGCCGGCGACGTCCGTGGCGGTCGTGACCACTACTGCAGAGGAGACCGCAGGGTCCTGCCGGAGTGTTCGCAGGAGGAGCGGCACACCTGCGCCTACCATGCCTGCTACAAGCATGTTGCCGAACATTGCACACGCCAGGACTAGCGCGAGGATAGGCGAGCCAACCCACGCCAGGCCAACTACTCCAGCGAGTACTGCCAATATCAGGCCGTGAATCCCACCGAGGAGCGTTTCGCGAATCAGCAGGCGTCGTGCGGTTCGCCCGGTTAGTTCACCCAGTGCGATTCCGCGCACGACCAACGTCAGAGTTTGCGTACCTCCAATGCCGCCCTGGCCTGCAACGACCGGCAGGAAAACGGCGAGCACGGCGAGACGTTCTATCGTGGACTCGAACAGCGCAACCACGCCGGCAGCAGCGAACGTGGTCAGCAGATTCACCGTGAGCCAAGGAAGTCGTGTCCGCACGGACCGGCCAAAGGAGCCGAGCACGCGTTCCCCCTGCATGCCAGCCATGCGGAACATATCCTCGGTAGCCTCTTCCGCCGCGACATCCGTCAAGTCGTCCGCGCGAATCACGCCTACCAGCACGCCCTCCTCACCAATCACTGGAAGCTGTGAGAGGTCGTAACGCGCGACCAATCGAGCGCATGCTTCCTGATCCACGAACGTCGAAACGGATACAGCAGGCTCCATAAGTTCACGTGCTATTTGGTGCGGACGCGCAAGCGCGAGTCTACGCAGGCTCACCCATCCCAGCAGACGGCGGTCCAAATCAACCACGAAAACGGTGGGCACGTCGCCGTGCTCCTCGTCGATCAAGCGCAGTCCATCAAGCGCCACTGCGGGGGTCGTTCCGGCCAGCACCGCAACGTACTTGGTGGTCATGAGACCACCGGCGACGTCGTCCGGGTACTCCATCAGCGGTGCAACATCAGTGGAGTTGGCCATCGCCTCTAGCGCGCTTTGAGCCTTGTCATGCGGCATGGCGTGTAGAACATCCGCGGCGATGTCAGGGCTCAATAATTCGAGAACATCAGCAACATCAAAAGGCGAGAGAAAGGCAGTTATCGCAACCGCGTCCTCCGGGTCGAGTTCCTCAAGGATGCGGGAGGTCATTTCACTACTTAGTGCGCGGATTAATAGCGGGCGCAATGTGTCATCAAGTTGCCCAACGACCGCGGCCTGATCCACCGGGTGCAGCATTACCAGCGCGTGCGCCGCCGCATCTTTCGCATCTGCCTCCAGTAGCATGGTGACAGCTGCGGTAATGCCCGCGATACGCGCATTTAGTGCTTCCTCGTCAGGCATTGCTTGCAGCACACTGTCTGCCGTTTCAGTGCTCACCTGATTGAGGGCATCGCCAATATGAGCAGATGCAAGGAG
>Ga0302134_10000880_pt1 | contig 13731 bp, 11 predicted proteins | sample CB9_SCM_MG_FD_203123 | JGI IMG/M metagenome (GOLD analysis project Ga0302134, IMG submission 203123) | Marine microbial communities from Western Arctic Ocean, Canada - CB9_SCM | ecosystem: Environmental > Aquatic > Marine > Oceanic | place: Canada: Western Arctic Ocean | collected 2017-09-19
ATACGCAAGAATACTTCCTGTGCCAAATCCTCAGCCTGTCCTTGACGCCCCACCGTGTTTTCAAATACTGAAATCAGCCGCACTTGATACCGTGACACCAATTCCTCAAAAGCAGCGGCATTATCATCGCGCACTTCTAGCATCAACCGCACATCTGGGTCGAGCTGAGCATAATCAATAATGGCTGAGTCTGATGGTTTCAAAATATAATTTTAAACTTTTCACGGCAACATAAAAGAACAAATAAAAAATTTAACCGGCCAACTGATCGGAGCTACTGTACTTATCCAATCTTGTGTTAAGCCTCTGGTTAAACCAGTTCATTACCCTCTGAGTTTCGCGGTCGTTGTTGTTCCTCGATATAGTTTTGTCGCATTTGTGAGTATTCTTCGGCAGACGGCAACACAGAAGCTGTTTTTCCCTGTTGTACCGCATTATCAAACATTTTCTCTAAAAACGGACGGCACCAACCACAACCCGTTCCAGCACCCGCACAATCACTGATTTGAGAGGCTCGAACCGGTTTTTCAATGCGAATAAAATTCGCAACCTTTCTACGTGATACGTGAAAACAAAGGCAAAGTTCATCATCATTTTGCATTGCAAATCTCCTTAATGATATTCGGCACCAAAGCCTTGCGCAATCGACAAGCCAATATTACAGGCTAATAAATATTGCGGCAAATCTAGAGACTCTGTCACCATATGTGCATTGGCTTGGCCACAACCCAGCGACACCGTCGGGATCCCATGTTCTGTAATCCAATTCGCATCTACGCCGCCATCAGCAATTGCAGATATCGGCGTAGCACCTAGGGCGTAAATCACCGACTCGGCAATTTTAACACACGGTTCCGACGGCTTTAAGCAAAACGACTCGTAATCCAAATGGCCAGCGATCGAGACCGAACCAATTTGCCCCTGCTCATTCTTAACTTGCTTAACAGCTCGCTTAAAAGCTTTTTCAATTTCCCGCACAATCCGTTCACGAAAAGGACGATTGTGGCTACGTGCCTCCACGCGCACAAACACGTGGTCTGTGACAACATTGGTCGCATCACCCCCTCTAATGACTCCCACGTTAGATGTACCACGACGCTTCCCTTTACATATTGAACCGTGCCAGCCGTTTGCCTGTAAATCGGCGATCGCCAAAGCAGCTATTGTAATTGCACTGACTCCGCGCTCAGGGCACACTCCAGCATGTGAAGCAATGCCGCTAACGTCGATGACCAGCCGATAGCCACCGGTCGCGCCAATCGTCATTTTAGCGGGTTGGCCTCCATCCCAGTTAAACGCCATTCTGGGTTTTCCAAACAAACTCGTGGTAGCAAACCGCGATCCTTGCAATCCCACCTCCTCTTGGACAAACCATACAAATGTTAATGGCGGGTGGGGCAAACCCTGTTTGAGTAATTCCATCGCAGTAGATAATACGACGCCACAGCCAGCTCGATTATCAGCGCCCAAGCCAGTATGCGAATCAATCGAGGTAACTTTCTGACCCTTTCGCTGTGGACGACAACCAACACAAATTGGAACGGTATCCAGATGAGCACTAAGCATGCGGTGGGCGGCAGACACTCCGGCAGTACCGGACCGAGGCAACGTACCTGGCATGCGATAGATCAAGTTGCCAACCTCGCCTTTAATCCGCGTACGACGGTGGGCGTTGTCAAATCGAATCGCCGAAGCCTTAGCCCCCGCAGCCAACAATGAACTGCGAATATACTCCGCAATCTCAGCTTCTTGGCCACTGCCTCCAGGAATCGCCATCATCTCGATAACTTGGCTATATAATGCTTCGCGTTCTTTCGCACTACGCTTAATTTTTGGAGTCTGCAAAGTTTGAGGACGCACCACGGTTTTCTATCCCTTAAATTGGTTTACACTGAATACCGCTGTGCGGGCATCGAGCATGGATGTTAATTGTTTACTTGTCTAATAGATTGTAGCCTGAACCCACGAATAAACGAAACCGAGAGCCTTAATGAGATTTTTTATCGCCGGAATAATGCAGGGTTCGTTAATACCTGCTGAGTTACACTCGCAAAACTATCGCGGACAAATAAAACAACTGCTGTTGTCGACCTTTGACAACGCCGAAGTGTATGATCCCTTGGCCAACCACAATCAGTCGATTGATTATGATGACGACACGGGTAAGGATACCTTCTTTAATCATAATCGGATGTGTCGAGAAGTCCATTGTCTAGTCGCCTTTGCACCCACTGCATCAATGGGGACCGCTATTGAAATGTGGGAAGCGTTTCGTAGTGGGAAAATAGTGATCACGATCAGTCCCATGGTGCATAATTGGGTAGTTAAGTTTTGTAGCCATTTGATAATTGAATCCGTCGAACAATTTGAACAAGCGTTAGACGACGGTACGATTAAACACCTTATCGACAACCATACCCAATCTATCGATCCTCGAGTGCAATAGTACATTAAACCAATGCCCCATATTTTCGAATCACAATCTGCTCTTACAACTTGGCTCGCTGACCAACAGGCGCCCGCCTTTCGTGCGAAACAAATTCAGCGATGGCTATTTCAAAGTCGAGCCGCTACCTTCGCTGACATGAGTGACCTACCGCAATCATTGCGAGATAACGCTGCTGCCGAATTTGATATTTGGACCACGACCACAGCCACACACCAAAAGGCAAAAGACGGAACCGAGAAGCTGCTGTTAAGGCTGAGCGATGGGAAAGCCGTCGAGTGTGTACTATTGCGTGATGGCGTGCGACGAACTATTTGCATCAGTAGCCAAGTCGGTTGCGCTATGGGATGTGTCTTTTGTGCAAGTGGACTCGACGGCGTCGATCGTAATCTGACCACTGGCGAGATCATCGAACAAATCCTCGTGCTACAACGCTTGTTGCCCGCCGACGAGCGATTGAGCCATATAGTCGTAATGGGGATGGGGGAACCCCTAGCAAATCTCGATAATCTATTACCAGCATTAGAGATCGCCACTAGTAAAGACGGGTTAGGGATCAGCGCCCGACGAATCACTATTTCCACCGTTGGACTGCCTGCAGGCATCCATCAATTGGCCGAACTCAATACCCGCTTTCAACTCGCCGTCTCGTTGCATGCCCCTAATGACGAATTACGTAACGAACTGGTTCCAGTCAATAAGAAAATCGGTATCGAGTCAATCCTCGCCGCAGCCGACCATTACTTCGATGTTTCGTCACGACGACTTACGTTCGAGTACGTGCTGCTCGATCAAATCAATGACCAAATCGTTCATGCCCAACAACTGGTTCGCATTCTTCAACACCGTAACGCACTGCTAAATGTTATTCCCTATAACCCAGTCGCCGGGCTACCATACAAAAGACCATCGCAAAATTCAATCATGCGTTTTCGTGACATTCTTGAAGCGGGAAACATCAATGTCCAATTTCGACAACTGAAGGGGAACGAAATTGATGCTGCCTGCGGTCAATTGCGGCGGAAATCCGTCGAAATTCAACAAATTGGTGACTAATTGTCCCGTTCACCACCGTCACGACTGTATTCGGTTTGCACTGAGTGATCAAAATTCACTATCATACGAGCAACATCGAGTGCGGATTCTGAGATTTCATCTTCAAATTGGCGAAATCAAACTAAATTCGTACAATTCAATAAGCTCACTCGACTCCAACAGATTGCAGCAATTCCATGGCGAAAAAAAAGGCGACCACAAAAACAACAACGGCCGTAAAAAAGAAGGCGACCGCCAAGAAGAAGGCGGCGGCGGCGAAAACGACCAAAAAACCGGCCACTAAAAAGAAAGTCGCCAAAAAGAAACCAACGGCAGTAAAGAAGAAAACCACCGCCAAAAAGAAGGCGACGGCGAAAACGACCAAAAAGCCGGCCACTAAAAAGAAAGTCGCCAAAACAACTCTGACAAAGAAACAAGCTGTAGCGAAAAAAACGCCCGGCAAAAAAGACACGGTCGCTAAAGCAGCACCCAAAAAACGCCGACCACGAAAAAAGAAAACCTATATTCGCAAAAAGGCTATCTGGAGTATCTACTCGCCGACAATGAAAATCGTCGCGCAGTTTGCTTTTCACGAAGAAAAAGAAGCGAAGGAGAAGCTTGCCAAACTCAACAAAAAAGGCAAAGCCAATCACTGCATGATCCGCAGTAAAATCGAAGAGGAAATCCCCATCGAAGAGATGCCGGTTAAATAGCAGCGACGTGGTGCCGCTTACTCACTTTTGGTTGTTTCAATAGCAAATAAGTGTGTCTTGTTCGCAATAAACAAGGTTCCATTGGCAATAATTGGTGTGCTGTAAATTGAATTACCCATATTGATTTCTTTGAGCGGCTCAGTCGCATCAGCCGCTAAATCAAAAATAGCGATATCGCCATCTTCATCACCAATGAACACATGCCCATCAACGATCAAAGGTGAACCCCACGCGGCAGCAAACATGTCGTAGGTAAAATGAACCTCGCCAGTTTGAGCATTCAAGCAATGCAACAACCCGCTAAAATCTGAGATGTACAGTAAGTCATTTTTGATGGCAACGGTTCCACAACTGCGATGCATTTGTTCTTCGAATCCGATGTCACCATCGCCATCTCGATCAACATCGCTATAGTGCCAGATAACCGCTGAATTGGGATTGTCTCGAGCGATCTGCCCATCTTCTTCAACGACTGCTTGTAAACGCTGGTGAGCAATCGTATTTCCACTGGCAACATCCACGGCCAATTCCGGACTGACATCACCCCGCTTGCTTGGTTCGATACACCACAGGTGCCCAACGCCTTCGCCGTGCTCGGGATCCTGACCAACAGCGATATAGACATTGCCGTTATATACAACCGGTGTAGCAATCAAGTTATTACGAGTACCACGTCCGCCAAGAATCCACTTACTAGTCTTCGGATTTGCATCAAACTTCCATAGTAACTCCCCAGCGCCATCGGCGCCACCATTGGCTTTAAAGCTGTATACCCAGCCGTCACCACCAGCAAAGATAACTTGTGCAACCCCGTCTAACAACGCAATGGTAGGTGAAGACCATTGACCATGCAGAATCTGTGCTGCCGGCGAACCATCTTGCCACAATACTTCACCCGTGTTCTTATCCATGGCAATAAAGCTAGGTGCATCTGGTGAAGGCAGGTTAAGGTGCGACTCATCGAGTCCATTAGAGGTATTAACAAACAGGATATCGCCAAGTGCAGTGATCGAACAGTTACACATGTTGTGTTGCGAAACTTCTAATTCCGCCATCATGTTGTATTCCCACATGGTGTCTGCTTCCGTTTTATCAGCAATCGTGACCACTTTGAACAAACTAAGTTTAGGGCCAATTATTTGAGCGATCATTGTCCGTTCATTGCCATCCACATTCGCCACGATGGTCCATTTTTTCCCTACAGTGTCCGTGCGAACGGTGACTTCCGCCGACAATTCAAATCCTGCTTTAGCCACAGCTGCTCGTATCACGTCAGCAACCGTCCCGGCATCCAATGCTTTTACTGCCGGCGCTACCGTATCTATTGCAACGTCTTCATTGGAGCGAATGTCGGCCAACCGCGCTCGTTCTCCAACAATATCGCCATCATCCGTACCGTCATAATATCCATCTAAATCGGCGCAGACCACTTTTCCTCGACTAGACACAAACCACACGCGGTCTCCTTCGATATACGACGCGCTGCAGATTCCTTGTAGTGGCCAGTCATGCACGCGACCAGTCGATAGTTTTTCACTCGAATGTTGCCAGAGAAACTCACCTGTTTTTTCGTCAAAGCACAACAACACACCCAAGTCGGTTTTGGCTGAATAGCGAGCAAGGTAACCTCCACTATTATTCGTGCCCACAAGAACTTTGCCACCACTAACAACTGGGTTGCCATACGTCTGACTTCCAACAGGCGAAACCCATTTAATATTCTTTTGACCTGTCCAAACTCCTGTTTCACGATTCAGTCGTCCAACACTCCAATCAATTGGAATGCCCGTAGCTTCAGGCGTATTGTTACGATATGAAGTGCCACCCCATTGTGCCCAATCACCACCGTCGATAATAGGATTACCGTTGTCATCAAGCTTAAATGCAAACAGACTTTCTGGTCCATCAACGGTAGCAACTGCGTCTACAGTATCCATTGGATCGACCGTCGGCACAGCAATATCTGCATCCGTCGTTTCATTTGTTTCCAGCGGGCCTGTGGTCGTGTCGGCCGGAATTTTGACACTACCCGTTTCATTCGATGAACAGCCGGCAATGGCGACTACCAGTACAAAACCCGCTAGGAAACAAAAACCTAACAACCCAGCAATTTTAAAATTTCTCATTACTCTATTCTCCGTTCCAATTATGTAAGCAGTGCAGTCCACGCTTCCTCCTGCGGTGGAAGCGTGTCCCCTACGTTATGTTTTTGTCTTTTATTCGTTGGTACTATTCGCCGTCACCAATATATTGTCGATGAATAATTCGGCGTCTTTCGCATTCCCAAATAAACCCGGACTACCTTGAGTATTCGGTACATCGTCAGTCGCTTCGAGCAGCCACAATTGCGGTTCCTCTGCTCCCCGAACCCATACTTTGGCTCGTAAAACCGCTATGCCATCTTCCACAGCGACTTTGAATTTAACTGTATACCAAGTATTTTCTTTCCATGTGAAGTCGATACTTTTGGCCATGCGTTGCTGTGGCACCCAAGATCTGATTTGCAACTTTTGATTTTCACCTTGGAGATCAAGAGCGTAGCCTTGAGCGAGCAAACCTATATCTGGCATTTTATCATTGGTGCGTGCGCCTTGCACGTCAGCGGTAATCGTATAGTTGGATAAATCAGAATGACCCATCCAACTGCGACTTCGAGTACCCTTTGGAATGGTGGTTATTTTCACCATAACATTAGTACCGTCCACTTCACGGACAATGTGTCGGTAGCGTGCTCCCACCCATGAAACCGGTGGAGCTGATAATCCTTCAAAATCAAATTTCCAAGGCAACCCTGGCACAATGCGTACTCTGGCAGTACCTGTTAAATCCCCTGCGGTAACAGTGATCTTAGTCGCTACATGTGCAACATCTGTCGCCGCCGTAAAAGTAGAGCCTGAAAAAGTCCCGTGCTGTTCAGCGGTAAATGACACGGTCTCTGCTTCGCCTAAAAATTGACCGACCGCATTGTAAGTGCGGACTTTATATTGAATCTGCACGCCGGGTTTAACCAATGCATCGGCGGGAACAACTTGCAGGTGAGCAACGGTTTTATCTTCTAATGCAGCCTCCACTCCCTGAGGAGTGCCGGCGCCGATCGCTGATTTTTTCGCTGTATCTTCTAAACAGTACAACCCACCCGATGTTTGCAGATAGATGCGGCCGTGAGAAACGATGGGGGAAGCATCCATACTTTCACCAGCAGGCAATCGGCCGTTGGCTATTTTCACTAAACCAGCATCTTCGTCGGTTTGCATAATTGCCCAGTTGCCAGAATTACCGATCGCATATATTTTGCCGTCGGCTACCAGCGGACTACCACGCATCACTCGGCCCAGTGCGATGCGATCCCCAATCTGTTCGCCGCTATTTTTGTCGTAGATATAAATTTTCGCCCGATCATCAAAACAGTATATCCGATCGCCAATACTGATTGGTGACGATTTTCCCATCATGACTTCATCATGTTTCCATACTTCACCCGACGATGTTACGTCACCTTTTCCGGAAGCATCAATTAACACAACCGCTCCCATCGTCGTCCCCGTAATATTTTCTTCGCTGTGTCCACTAAATACTTGATCACCAATGACAAGTGGTGATACGTTAAGCCCGCGTCGGGAAAGCTTGTATTGCCAAATTGGTTGGCCGGTTCGAGGCTGGAAGGCCCAAACGGCTCCATCGCCAGAACCAAAAACCAGTGCTTTCTGACCAGCCAACGCAGTGACGGTAGGACTACTGTAATTCGTGTCATAGGGTAACGGTCGCGTTCCGTTGAACCACACAACCTCACCTGTGTTTTTATCAAAGCCTATGAGTCTGTGTGCCGGCTTTGCCATGTTGCCATAACCAATCACAATTGAACTAATAATAACAATGTCATCGACGATCACCGGTGTGTTCGTACGACCACCATAAGTGCTCAACAAACCAAATCGCTCATGCATTGGTACTGACCAAATCGTCTTGCCTGTTTCACCATTAACACATTGAAAATAGCCGCATACGCCGAGAGCATAGATATTGCCCGTCGCAGGATCTGCCGTTACGTTACTCCAGCCGACACGAGTATCGGGTACATCCGACAACCACACGTTAAAACGATTTTCCCAAATCGTTTCGCCGGTAAGTGCATTCAAACATACAATCTTTTCGCCTTCTCTGGATGTCTCTCGTTCCGCTCGCGTTAACAAATACAACCGTCCATTCATAACGACCGGCGTACTGCGACCACCAATATCCGTCCGCTTCCAATTGACATTACTGCCGGCACCACCGGCAGGGTTCCAGTCATCAATCAGACCAGTTTCGGGGGATGTTCCGTTGTAAGCAGGGCCGCGCCAAAATGTCCAATCAACACCCTCTGCCTCACTCGGATCGCCAACTAATGTTTCCGTCGTTCCTGCCGTTGGCTGAGTCGCTGTAGGGCTCGCCGACAGCGGGGCTTCAGTTTCAGCCTCAACCGGTTCTCCGATGGGTGCTAGATCTAACGCTGGTAGCGGTGCAGGAGTATTGGACGGCGCTGGGGAATCTGAACAACCACTAAGACCTATCAGCAAACCAAAGCCAAGAGCGATGACAAGGTTCAAGCTAGCTGCACTCGGCCGGTAAAATTTTGTCTGTTGTCGCATCTCTGCTCCCTAAGGATGAAATCAATATAAAAAGCGGAATTCCCAACCATCTAGGATAAGACGCTAAGCTGGTTGATTCAAGTCTACGAGCGCTGTTCCACTACGGATATTTTATCACCAAAGTAGGTATTTTTTTATTCGATCAGCACAACCGCTATGTCTTGTTACGTAAAAGTGGGAGCGGGCCCGCCAAGATGGCGAAAACGACCAATTTATAGCGATTTTCGATTTTCACCCGCTGAATAAGTAATCACCTAAAAATTGGCCTGATAATTATTGGGACTTATCCATTTTTCACATGCGTGTTAATTCGTGGTTGATAATTAATCAAACCATTCGTCTGTCGGGTCAAATTTCGGCAAGACCAAAATCAACACTTTCATCTTCCCCAACGCACGATGTCGAGTACGAGGGCGAATCATAATCGACATTCCAGGTTTAACGTCGATTATCTCATCATCTAATTGCATTTGAGCGTCAGATTCACATTCCAAGAAATAATACGTTTCCGTGAGTTGCTTGTGATAATGCAATTTCGCAGAGATGCCTATTTCAGTGACATGTACTGTGCCTGGAAAATCCTCTACGTCAGCAAAAGCTCGGCGGGCAGTACCGCAGGGACAGAGAACCCCTTTGATTTTCGAAAAATCCGCTAACTCATATCCGGAAGCCTGTGATGGTTCTGAATTATTCATTTTCATTCATCCTTAATCGTAGCCCACGGGTTCTTCCAATCACCCCAATTGTTTAGGTACTGCTCGAAAATCGCATTATCAGTTGCTTGTGATTCTAACCAGCTACGAGTTTGCTGAACTAAATGTTGTTCACGTTCGAGCGACAATTTCCCAATCAGGACATTGGTGCGCAAGAAAACAAAATAGGTGTCCAAAACATCGCAACGACAATAGTTGTTGATTTCCGGGAGCGCACCTTGTTCATACAGATCCTGAACCATATCCCCGGCCACATCCATTTTTCCTGGTTTGCCAATTAGATTCGCAATTAAGTTCAATCCGCCATTAAGCCTTGCGGCACCGAAATTAGAAAGAACTTCTTGCAGATCCAAATGCGAGTGATGATTGAACCGGTAACGTGGTTGGTCAAAGTTCCGAGCATTCCACGCAAACCACTCTTTAAGACTCAGGCCATACCTAAAAGCAGCAAGTTCCAGGACAGGAATATCAAAAGAACGACCATTGAAGGTCACCAATGTCGGTTTCTTGTATGCTTCCCAACCAGACCAAAACAAGCGAGTTATTTCAGCAGGGCGACATTCTGATTCATCTAATGCTACTAGGTCCACCAGTTGAAATTCCGCGTTCACTTTACCGACTACTAACGAAATCGGCAGATGATAAGTAGGCGGAATAAAATCTGATCCCTTTTCTTGTAGCAACTCTTCTCGATACTGAGCAACCGCCGCGGCGGGAGTAAGATCGGCCGTCGGATATCTTAACCGCGAGATTAATTCACCATCGGCAATCGACTCAATGTCGAAAACAAAGTATTGGATGTCATCCATAGAAAGTTTTCACTCCAAGGCCATCATAACCATTCCGGAAATCCGGCAATCTAATTACTTAGTTACTACCGTGGTTCTAGGTGTTTTTAATCCCCGTTATTTGCGTCTGCATGGCGTGCCCACAACATTGTCGTTTGAATCAATACCTGCCCCTGCAACACCATCTCATCTAAACAAGCCCACTCCAACGGCGAGTGTTGCATATGCTGGCCACTGGATAGATTCGGAGTAGGCAACCCTTTTTCGGTAAGCATGGACCCATCAGTACCACCACGAATGGCGCTCAATCGGACGGGCACCTCTAATTCTCGATGGGCTTGTTCCGCAAACTCAACCGCCCGAGGCTCTACCCCTAAACCATCTGCCATATTGCGATATTGTTTCTGGTGCTCAATTTTAATCGTAATTCCTGGATAATCCTGTTCGACGTTCCGAGCGATCGCGGCAACCAAATCTGCTTTGACTTGCAAATGCTCCGTATCAAAATCTCGCAATAGAACATCAATTAGTACTTCAGCCACTCCACCCTGAACAACATAAGGATGCACAAATCCCACTCGATCACAAGTTGTTTCAGGTGCTTGGTCCGCCGGCAACCGTTCGAGCAATGCTCCTGCCGCGCGGAGGGCATTAACCATCCGGTCCTTGGCAATTGATGGATGAATATTGACGCCTTGTACCGTGATCTTAAGTCCATCGGCCGAGAACGTTTCAATGTCAATATCCCCCGCTCCACCACCATCAAGTGTATAAGCTGCAACCGCTCCGACTTTTTCGATGTCAACGTGATTAACACCGCGACCGATTTCTTCATCGCACGTAAATAGTATACGAATAGGGCCGTGAGGAATTTCTGGGTTCTCGAGAAGATGTTGCGCGGATTCCATAATAATTGCGATGCCCGCTTTGTCGTCACCACCGAGCAACGTCGTCCCATCGGTCGTAATTAACGTCTTACCGATTAACGCTTCAAGTTCAGGCGATTCCGCAACTGTAATCACTTTAGACGTATCACCAGGCAAAACAATATCACCTCCGCCATAAGATTCAATGACTTGCGGCTGCACATTTCCGCCCGTAGTTTCAGGTGATGTGTCGAGGTGAGCGTTCCAAGCGATTGTTTCCGCATGCGGAACGTTGCCAGGAATCATCGCCCACACCAATGCATTAGCATCCACATGTACATCATCTGCCCCAATCTCATTGAGTTCCACAAGCAGGATTTTGCCTAACTCCCATTGCCCTGCACTGCTGGGATACTCATCAGTTTGTGCATTGGCAGTCGTGTCAACTCGTACATATCGCAGAAAGCGACTCAGCAATCGTTCGCTATTAAGCGTTGCTTTTTCAACCATCGGTATTTTGTTCTCTTGCTATTGAAACTACATAAATCGTACTCGCGAGACAGTTTGGATCATGTTGAATCATTCTGTTTTCGCCTGCATCAAACCGGTGGCAAATCCCAACACGTCATCAGCTCCCCGACAAGCGTCCATCAATGGGGAATAATTGCCACTGCGTTCACAGAGTTCGAGCAACGAAGGTGCTAAACCCATTGTCCGTTGGCCGGGTTGTGTTTTCTCAATTGTAACGGCAATGGCTTCTTCAATTTTTCCGACTCGCGCTAGCAAATCAATATAGGTTTCAATACCGACAGTTCCCCATTGATTGGTGTCCACGTTGTCAGATCGATCTTTAAAATAAGCCAACGCTTCGTCCAAGTTTTCACCAAGCAGCGCCTGAAAGTAAAAAGCGTGGTCGCGATAAATGTCCGTAAATGGCTCGTCCCCTTCGTATTGAAACTGCTCATGAAGCTCTTTACCGTACTGCGTTAAGTCCAGAGCTAATCGCAAACTCTCTTCGTCCTCGAGTATCCGACTAAATCGAGTGGTTGACGCCAAATGCGTTGTATCAATATGGTAGGAGTGTTCTCCGAACATACCTTCTTGACCGGCGATCAACTCAGCGAGCGTCGTGGCGGTTGGTTCACTGTCTTGGCGACCAGCAACATCCGCTTTCACATTTGTAAACAGTTCTTGATGCACGTGTCTGAGCAATAACTGAGCAACTGCCCGTTGATCCGCTTTACCTTTTTGCGGCATCACTGATTCAAACGTCGTAATCGCATTGCACGTACCGTAATTTTGCAGCACAACCGAAAAACCACGAGCGGGATCCACTCCTTCTTGCAGCAAGACTTCGACCATTTCATCAATATTGTCATCTTGGACTTCAATCTTATTTATCATTTCTCGAGCAGCGGACATATCACCGACTGGACGCATGTACATCCAACCTTCGGAAACACGGCCATCCTCGAGTAATCCAGTTCCAACTTGTCGGCAAGCACCAAGCAGCCCATCTTCTAATAATGTCCGTTGTTTGGAATCGAGGTCATCACCTGATTCACCATAGAGCAAAGGCAAGCCGGCGCGGTGTCGCACTTGCATCTTCAGAGCCTCGAACAACTCGTGGTGTTTCTTATCCTGTTGCAAGCTAGTTATCAAGTGTTGCAGCACTGCGTCTACTCCACCAGAAGTGCTTTGTTGTTCGAGTTGATCAAATAGAGAATCAGCTGTTACAGCCATAATTAAATATGTCCTTACTAGAGTTTTTTAATGGGACAGTGCTAAGGATTGGAATGGTGAGAGCTTTTACTAACGCTGTGCTGCACCATAAAACAGTCGCATATCCATACGTGCATCGTAGCACGAGCGAAATGCCAGCCCAACCCCTCCGCCGTTGTAGGCCCAGTAACAAACCAACCGTCTTACCGGCTACTTATTTCATGCACTGCATCAACCAAAGCGATAACATTATCCACGGGAGTTTGTTGTAGTACACCGTGGCCAAGATTAAATATATGGCCATTGCGACCATTGGCTTGGGCTAATACCATTTCCGTGCGTTTGCGAATGGTCGGGACATCAGCCAATAATACTAATGGATCGAGATTACCTTGGACACTGCGATCGTGACCAATAATGTCCCACGCATCATCCAGGCGAATCCGCCAATCCACTCCGACGACGCAATTGCCACCCTCAGCCAACATTGGCAACAACCCAGGGTTACCCGTCGCAAAGTTGATGACTGGAATACCTGGAACCAACCCAGCAATTATTTCTTGCACGTAGGGCAAAACGTATTCTCTATAGTCGTCGGTTCCTAGACAGCCAGCCCAAGAATCAAAAAGCTGAACGCATTGTACACCAGCGGCGATTTGTGCATTGAGATAACGAGTGATTGCTCGCACAAAACGCCCCATCAGTTCCTTCCAAGCACCTGGATCTCGATACATAATTGTCTTGGTGTTTAAGTAGTTACGGCTCGAGCCACCTTCGATCGCATAGCTAGCCAATGTAAATGGTGCGCCGGAAAAACCAA
>Ga0302134_10000886_pt1 | contig 13674 bp, 15 predicted proteins | sample CB9_SCM_MG_FD_203123 | JGI IMG/M metagenome (GOLD analysis project Ga0302134, IMG submission 203123) | Marine microbial communities from Western Arctic Ocean, Canada - CB9_SCM | ecosystem: Environmental > Aquatic > Marine > Oceanic | place: Canada: Western Arctic Ocean | collected 2017-09-19
ACCGCGGCGAGCTTGACGACACCAAGAGTGAAGGATTTCCAAGATCTGGAGGCCAGTGCCGTTTAAATGCGTCGCCGCTAGTATTCCCGCCACGACTGAGCCCCTTCCACGCAGCAGCAGCAGCAGCAGCCGTCATAGAAAGGGCATGGTAGCAACGGCCCATGTTCGTTATATAGTGTTGCCTCGCGTGCATGCCACTACCAAGTCGGCTCGAAAGAATCAAAAGAAAATAGCCAGGAGCGGCTCCTCCGCCTCCATTTGCTCGACAAATAATCGACAGTATTTAAACACCTCGACCGCCTCGTCGGCCGCCTCGGCCGGCTCCTCGGTCGCCTCCAGCCTATGGTCGCTGTGCGACGAGCGAAGCTTCGACGCGTTCTCGGTGCGGTCGGATTGGTCGGGGTCCAATTAGTGGGGTCGTTGCGTCTGTCGTACCAAACCATATTTCAAATCACCAAACCCCCTCTTTTACACAACGCAACGCTAGACGCCCCACCCCGCGCCGTTGGGCGGCCCCAGGCTCGTCAGAAGTCGTCGCCGAGGTCCGCCTAACTGTAGGGTAGAACAGGCGGGCATGGAGCGCGCCTCGAGTGGAAAGAAGAAGTCCAAGGCGGACGAAACGAACAAGGAAAGCAAAAAGGAAACCAAGAAGCCACTGTCCGGAGAGCTCCTCGAGGGTTCGATCGGCTCGAAAGGGCAAGGCAACACAGTGCTCAACACCTCGCCGGCACAGTTTGACGCGGAGGCCGTAACGGCCACGCGAAACTTCCTGCTCGCACCGACGCACGAGTTTTACAGCAGGCGCGACTGGACCTCGCACCGCACACTCAAGGAAGCCGACTTGACCGAGCAGCACGTTGTTCCCTTGCTGCTGAGAGATACCACCGGCCACCACCGTCCTATCCTGGCCATGACCTCTGGGACGACCCTCACGTACGTAGCATACGGAAACGGGTACAGCAACCTCGAGGAAGGGCATGTCCTCTACGAGCTTGGACGCGAACACGGTAAGGCCCTTTCGCTGTACATCGACGCCTCCTTCTGCGATGTAACTCGCGACAAAATCGACTACCAGTACCGCTTTATAGCACAGCGATTGGTTGAGATTTATGGGACCTCCAAGATCAAGCTCGCTACGAACCCGTCCACCTGCCTGTACGAGGGCGTGACCACTGCCTCATCTACAATCGAACACGTTCGCCTGCTCGTCGTGGACGGCCTATCGAATGAAACCATGAAAATCCTCAAGTCGCCCACCCTGTTCTCCCAACCACCGAACCTGCTCCTGCGCGTCGCGGATTGCTGGGAATTCCTCGTAAAGCTGGCGCACGCCAGCCGGTGGAAGCCCAATTCACGCACCGCGGGTGGGGATGCGTGCGCCGACCTTCTGCCGCCGGCGGCGCCGGCGGCGCCGCCGGCCGAGTCCGTAAAGACGCCGCCGCCGCGCGAGGGGGGTGGACCGCGTGAGGAGGGCGAGGAGGGCGAGTCGGCCGAGCCGCCCAAGAAGAAGAAGAAGCGTGCGCCCTCATCGGACTCCTTGTCGAGGGAGTCGGAGTCTCAACTTTCCAGCTCTGGGTCGGACGAGGGCTCCGGCTCAGAGTCGGAGGAGGAAGACGAGGAGTCTGAGGAGAACTCCGACTCCGAGACCAATGACGACGCCTCTTCTGACGACGACGACAGAGACCTAAAAAGCCTCGCCGCAAAGATGCAGATGCCGGTCCCCAAGCCGGTCCCCAAGCCGGTCCCCAAGCCGGTCCCCAAGTCGGCCCCCGAGCCGGCCCCCAAGTCGGCCCCCGAGCCGGCCCCCAAGCCGGCCCCCAAGTCGGCCTTCCACGCAATATCCTTTGCTCCCGCGGCCGCGGCCGCGGCCGCCCACCCTCACAAGAAGTCGGGCCCCCGTCCCAAGGACCCGGGCGAGAAAAAGAAGCCCGACACCGCGGGCTCGCAGAGACGACAGATCACCGAAAAGCTCGACACCGTGCTCAAACTAAAGGAGCTCTTCGAGGACTCACTGACAGCGAAGTTCAAGATCGAAATTTGCTCCTCAATTGACAAGGTCCAGTCCATCGCGCGGGAGTACGCGCGAGAAGGAAAGGTTGAGAACGCCCGCGCGTTCATCGATGCGCATTCGAATCTGACGCGGGTCCTGATGAAGACGCTGGCATCGGTGTGCCGCGACAACGATGAAAGCGGGAAAACCGCGCACCGCAAGGTCGCGATGGTCATGGCCAAGCTCTATGAGACCGACTCCCCTCAGTTTGAAAGCCTGGCCCATCAAATTGTTTCCATTGGGACTGAAATGGCTGAAATGATGAAGAACCGCGCGGCGGCGGGGCGGGACGCGGAGGCGGCGGCAAGCGGGCTGGCGGGGTCGATGGGGTCGATGGGGTCGATGTAGATCGGGGCGTGCGGCGGTGTGTGCGTGTGCTTGTGTGTGTGCTTGTGTGTGTGCTTGTGTGTGCGTGCGTGCGTGTCAAAGTAAAGCTTTCCTCTACACGATTCCCAGCCTCACATCTCCGCCAACTGCGTCGAACCAGGTGATTTCTGGGACGCGTGTGGGCATAACGAGGCCAGTGCCGCCTCAACAAACGAGGCGGACGCAACCGCCCGCTCTCCCGCGGCCGACTGCCCCGGCTGGGCGAGTGAGCGCTCGAACAGAAAGCGCTGTCGCTCCGCCACTCTAGCCGCGTTCGCCTCGCGATCCACCTGCTCGGCGTGCATTTCCTGACGCAGAACATCCTTCTCAACAAGGAAGCGCGCGCGGCCCATCTCGGTCCGCCGCGCCTCCACCTGCACGAGGAGGTGCAATTGCTGTAAATCGTCTTTGAGCGACGCCATCAAATCGGTACTCGGATGGTCCCCAGCGTCGTGAATACGGACGCAAAGCGCTCGTGCAAGCGCCATCGCGTCATAATCCACCTCAATATGCGTGGTGGTCGACGAGGTTTCCTCCATTCACAACGGCAGAGTTGAGGGCGCCGCTATGAAAAACGGTTGGCGGGGGCTCGCCTCCGTTAGCGCTCGAAACGGCAGTTGGCATGCGCGTTCGCAAACCTCCGCGTGGCGAAGAGTATGAGTGGGCGTCCCATGCCAATCATACGAGAGGCCGCTACCCCAAGAAGCTGCTCACCCGTCGTAAGCAGCGCGCCTCGATGCCATCCGCCAAGCAAACCCAATCCCCGCAAGCGCAAGTCGACCTGTTCGGAGGTCCCGACTCCGAACATCAATACACCCTCTTTCCAATCGACTTGGTCTCTGACGCGGAGATCATCGATGCCTTTGAACAAGCCACTGAGGACCCAGCTCTGATGGAGGACTTCTCGTTCGAGAGCATCCTAAGCCTGGGGCCGCTCCCGCACGCCTCACAACATGAGGTGTCCTACCAGACCCCCTCACCGACCACACTGAGCGCGCTTCCCTCGTTCACCGCCGCGGATCTGGCGAGGGCGATTGGAATTCCCGCTGAGGCCGAACCGGCCGAACCGGCCGAACCGGCGACGCCGCCTCCCAAATCACAAAAGCCGCGCTTTTCAGTGGTCAAAAAATGCTCCTCGCCTGAGAAGGTCGCCATCGTCTTGCCCCTCAGGTCGGTCTTCGAGTTCAGGCCGGAGCGGTCCAACTTCGACCGCCCCGGTCTTTTTACGAACAAAGAAGTGTTCAATCGAATCAACTCGATTATGGCGGGCAGGCCGACGAAGTCGGAGATGCGCAAGGCCAGACTGGCGGCACGACAGGCGACACTCGGAGGGTTCCGGCAGCGAAAGCCGGTGGGCTCAACGGTGGTCAAGCCGGAGGTGGCCAGGCCGGAGGTGGCCAGGCCGCCGCCCACCCCGCGACTCAACACAGCCTCCTCCGAGGTGGTGTTCAACCGCATGTTGGTGTGCGCTGCGTGAGCGCGGGTGGTGTCGGCACGGCGGACGTGTAGTGAAGTCGTGTGGGCGGTGCTCGTCAGAAGTCGTGTGGGCGGTGCTCGTCAGAAGTCGTCGCCGGGGTCCGGTCGAACGTAGGGTAGAACAGGCAAGCAACTGCACGAGCACAATGTCAAAGCGTGCCTCGGTAAATGAGCCCCAGACGGAAGACGAAGGGGTTATGGCCTTTCTTGACAGATTCGAGCGCGAGAAGCAGGCGAAGAAGGTTCGTTTCGAGGAGCCGTCGACCGATATGATTGGCAAGACCGTGGTCATCGTCGACGGGCGCGACCGTGTTGCCACTCCACTCGTTGTCGGGTTTGTCATTGACGAAGCCATGCCTCTGCGTTTGCGCCAGAGCATCCGTGTTGCGGGTAACCACTCGTTTTGCGTTACCACATGCAGCCGCTTTGGTTGGACTGCGGATAACCGCTCCGTTCTTTCAGACGATGGTGCCAAGACAGCCGAAGGGCTGGTCCAAGAGGCAGACTCCGAAGATGCAGATTCCGAAGAGCAAAAGCAGGAGGACAAGGACTGCGAGGAGCTCAACGAGTTCCTCACGAAACAGCTGACCACTGACAAGCCCCCCCTCCTCCTCTCCAAGCCCAACTTTGTGATCTACTTGCAGTGAGAAAGAGGTGCGGTGTGCGGTGTGCGGTGTGCTGTGGCGTGTGACGTGCTTTGACGTGTGACGTGCTGTACTGTACTGTGTGAGTCAAAAATTTAAACTCGCGGGTTGCACAGTTTCAGCCTTCTCCTTTATTCACACCCAAAAGCGGGTGGTTGGTCGCCCCCTCTCCCGAAGTGTGTGTGTGTGGGCGCGGGAGTGAGATCACCACAAGGTTATGACACAATCGTAATTTTCTACATCTTAATCACCTTCGCCACCTTCGCCACACTGGTCTCGAAGGTGAGGCACAGTGCAAGGCCTGCGTTTCAAAAGCTCAACCCTTCGACCCTTCGACCCTTCGACCCTTCAACCCTTCAACCCTTCAACCCTTCAACCCTTCAACGAGGTCAGCGACAGCCTAAGGTTCTGAAAGCCCACCTGTGGTCGCGGCGGAGCAGCTGACAACACCCGGAAGGACGCGCGCGGCGGCGAGTTTGAGCCACGGCGGTGGCTGCCGCCGTGGCCGCCACCCTGTCCACTGTGCCGGTCCAGCGAGTCCAGCGGCTCCCCCAACAGCGGCACCCGCTGCGCCAGCGTTTGCTGCGACTGGCGGTGGCCGATCACCGAATTCATGCTCAGATTGTTGGACTGGCGAAGCATGTACGGGTTGGCAGTGGCGGCGGCCTGTTTAGAGTAGAGCTTGTAGAGGCTGTGTGGCGTCGCGGAGCCAGGGTTGCTGTCGGGGCTGAGCATGCCACCGGCTTTCAGCACTGCGGCGACGAGTTCTGCGGGCGGAGAGGTGTTGGGGTTGGGGTTGGGGGTTGGGGTTGGGGGTTGGGGTTGGGGGTTGGGGGTGCAGGGTGTGGGGGTGGGGGGTTGTGGGGTGCCGCTCACCCGCGCAATAGAACGACTTGTTGTCCGTCCGCCGCGGGAAGAGCAGCGATCGCGCCATGGCCATGTTGCTGAAGGGTTTGCCGATCTGCTGCCGCGCAAAGGCCAGCATGCGCTGCTCGGAGTTGCGGGAGCATCCTAAGGAAAGGTACGTGTACTGGAGAGCAGCGAGCAGCGAGAGCAGTGTGAGGCGTGGGGTGAGGCGTGGGGTGGGGCGGTGGGGCGGTGGGGCAAGATTTGAGACGCGCCTCTCGACTCACCTGCGGATTTCTTCCTGTGCGCTCGCACAGTTCCTAGGAAGACGAAGGGGAAACAAGGTGTTAGTGTGCTTTGCGAGTGGGGAAGTTGTCATAGGCATTTTTCTCACCACGCCCACCGCGTCGTTATAAATACGGACAACGTTGGCCATCTGGCCTCCGGCGCCGGCCACCTAAGTGCAAAAAAACAAGCGAGTGGTGCTGTCAGCTCGGAGCGAGAGGTTTGGGAGTGAAAAATAAAGTCTCTATTACCTCCCCAATGGACAGCTCGACGTGCGTGTATGTGCTAAGCTGAGCGGCAGCCGCGATGAGGTTAAGCGCCGGTTCCTTGTACCACGCTGAGCCGATTCGGTAGAAGACCAACGTCACGCTCGAACCTTCGGTCATCCCTCACCGTTACTGAGTGAACGCATGCAATGGTGTTATGCTCAACCGTCTGGCCGCTCTCGTCAGAAGTGGCGGGTCGCCCACCCCCGACGGTCTACTACTGCGCAGGGCATGCAGGATACAGGCCCCGCTTGTGCAGACCTGCTCGAGGACAACCTTGGACCCGAATTCCCAAAGTCCCCCAAAACGCGGTTTTCCCACCAGCAAACGCGGAGTTTTTCATTCACACCAAAAAGTTACACATTTTGGTGTGAATCACACCTCCAATGTGTAACATTTGCTGTGAACAGGCACCACAAAACCGAGCGGGCATGGTGCTCGCTTTCATCACGATCGTATCTCCAGGAAAGCAAGCGCTTTTTGTTCACACCAAAAGGTTCCATGGTGTGAGCTGTGAATAGGACCACGTGCCTCCAACAACCCGCAGCGCTGCTCAGGGCGTGCAGGACACAGGTCCCACTTGTGCAGACCTGCTCGAGGACAACCTTGGACCCGATTTCCCAGAGCCCCCCAAAACGCGGTTTTCCCGCCGGCAAACGCGGTTTTTTCTATTCACACCAAAAAGTTACACATTTTGCTGTGAATCACACCTCCAATGTGTAACATTTGCTGTGAACAGGCACCACAAAACCGAGCGGGCATGGTGCTCGCTTTCATCACGATCGTATCTCCGGGAAAGCAAGCGCTTTTTGTTCACACCGAAAGGTTGCACATTTGGTGTGAACCAAACACCTAAACACCATACCGCATTTTTCGGTCGGGAAAACGCGGTTTTCGGGAACTCGGCTCCAAGATTGACCGCTTGGTAGGTCTCTCCTCCCCGGACCACTGCTCGTCAGAAGTCGTCGCCGAGGTCCGGCCGACTGTAGGGTAGAACAGGCAAGCAAGCCTCCACACACCCTCCCCGGACCACTGCTCGTCAGAAGTCGTCGCCGAGGTCCGGCCGACTGTAGGGTGAACCCGACAGTAGAGAGCGGCATGCCCAACCTTACGATGCAGTGCTCCCTGAGCGTAGAGCCTGACAATGGGAAGGGGTACATGACCATCGAGACGCCGTGTCCCGATTCCTCGTTCTATCAGGACGAAGCGAAGCTCAACGCGTTCACCAAGGCCTTGCTGTGCGAGCACCTGAGCAACCTGGCCATGCAGTTCTCGAAGCTCCAGAATGTGATATACGTCCCCGACTTGGCCGACGTCCAGGTGCAGGCCAGCACCACGAGCCATACCATTCGCATTTTCGTGGCCATCACCACCGTCCTCGTCAAGTTTAACGCGGCGAAAGAGGGGAAGTCTGCTGGGACCGGGACCGTGGTGCTTGACTCCGCCGCGGGCGACCAGACCCACAGGGCCGCATCGAAGGTGGCCAGGGCGCTCGAGGCCCTCCAAGAGAGTGGTGACCTGTAGGGTGGGTCCGACCGGACTGGTCCCGTAAGGGGTAGCTCGCACGCACGTCCGTGCAACGTGCAAGAGGTAGTCCACTTGCGTTTCCAGCCCTCGTTTCCGATCGGGTGCACTACAATGTAACGGCCTGTTTCTTTTGAAAGATCTTCAAAGAAACCAATAAATGCGGTTTTCCCACCACCAGGCGCGATTTCCTGTATACCCTCTACCCCGAAAACCCCTCCGCCCTCAGCACAGGCAACGCCGACGGAAGGATCCTCGCCAGTTCGTCAGCGACCTCCTTCACAGACTGCTTTATCAAGTCGCGTGCCTCGTCTTCCACATCGGGGAGGAAGGTCTTGAACCGTTGCAACATCTCTTCGATGTTGTCTTGCTCCATCTCGGCGTACAGTTCGTTCACGATTGGAGACCACTGGCTGAAGTCCCGCGCTTCGGTCGTGTAGTACTCGAATGCCTTGACCTGTTCGTCGGATAGGATTGGGTTGCTGTTCATTGCAGACAAACTTTTGTGCTTCTCAACCATATCGATTGCGCGATCGAGTCCTGGCAAGTCTGAGCCCTTCTTTTCTGCCATCCTATAGGTGTGCATCCGGACGCGAGGTGTGGAGGTTTTCGTTACGTGGATCAACACCCTTCGTAGTTCGATGAGATCCATGCGCAAGAATAGCATGGCGTTGTCAAACAGTTCGAACCAGTCAAACATTCGATCTCGGGTGCGTTGGGGCCACTTGTTCACGATGATGTAAGACGCGCGAAGCGCGTAGGCGTGGTGCCAAAGCTGCCGCTCTTCCATGACGCCTTCGTGGTCACCAATCGAAGATGTTTCGAGCAGTGCCGCCACAGCGTCCAGGCCGCGCATGAGAACCGGAGGTCGTTCCGTACCGAGTTCCGAGAGGTCTTCGACCATGTCGACCAGCCGGTTCAGATCCTTACTCAGCTCGCCTTCTACAAGACCATCGACCTCGTCCGCAGGGTCCGGATTAGGGTTCCGCATTCTTTGGTTGTTCTCCTCGCCGTAGAAGTCATCGTAATCGCGTAAGTCCCGCTGTTCGTCAGGGCCGTCGAGCTCGGAAAATCCATACCCAGGCGCAACGTCGTTAATCACGGACTGCTTAATCGGTGCCTTGCATAGAGGACACGTCAGTCCACCCCTTCGAACCCACCCTTCGATGCACAGCCGATGGAAGACGTGTTCACAAAGAGGGTTCTCCACGAGAACTTCAATCTCGAGTGCTTCTGGAGTATCCGCTTTTTCTTCGCCATCCTTAGTCAGGGGGTCTTCGTCGAGCTCTCCTAAACAAACGCCGCATTCCATTTCGTGGTGGTCCCACTTGAGAGCGACCGTGCGCACACGTAAGTCGGGGTGGACGTCTCCGCTTCGGAAGTCCTTTACTTTCACCCCGGTGCTCTCATTCAAGGAGAGTAAGTGCAAGGAGGGAAGCGCGCTGGATCGGGCCGCGCAACAAGGCGGCATGGAGACAGACACTGTTTACTTTTGTCGACGAACGTTGGGGTTATCGACCACAACCCGGTTAACCACAGCCCGGTTAACCACAGCCCGGTTAACCACATTCACACACTCCTTCTAACCCGCTCCGGAAGCTCAACGCACTCCACGGCGCGAGCACCGAGCACCGATGCCGCCCCGTCGCGTCACTGTGCGTGTACACAAGCGGGCTCATCGCTCGCTCCCAAAGTTTGCTACTGGTAATTTCATGCAACTCGATCTCAATCCCAGACAGTTTGCGGGTAGGGTGAAGGGTCCTGGGCGGTTGCACGGAATGGAACAATGGCAGCGTCTCTTGCGAACGATTTGTTGACGTTGATAGGGTTGCCTAGTTCGTCCTTGGCGGTCCCAGACGGGACATACGGATAGCAAAAGTGTCCGAGAAGGCGCTTCAACTTGACAATGTTTGTCTCGTCGCCTGAGGCAACCTCTTGTTGGTACTGCGAAAGCATCTGCAGGTAGGGCATGTGGGACGGTTTGAAAATGTATGGAATCTCCTGAAGGAACCGAAGTTTGTTAATGTCTCGGTTGCCAACGACATTGTTTTCACAGAATGTGTTGGCCCAGTGAACGCACATAAACTCGTGAATCTGCTCCGTGCCGGACACCTGGTCGAGGTTTCCCTTGCCTACTGGGTCTCCAATCACGTCTCCAATGCAAGAAAAGGTTGCAATGCCAGACTCTCCAGATTCATCGACTGTTTCTGACAGATCTCCTGACAGGTACATAATTTCCTTCATCTTGTTGGAAATGGACTTTGCATCGAAGCCAAGAGAACCGTCGTATGGAAGTCCGTATTGTTGGATATCGTGAACACCCCTCTCCCATTTGTCATTCATAATAGACAAGTACATGGGGTCGAACGTCTGGTTGGTTGCCATCTTGTAAGAATGTAAGATGAATGCATGCAGGAAATCGACACTCGCCTCAATGTCACCGCATACAAAGGTCCTGAAACGGTTTGCAATGCCGGTTTGCGTATTGGGGTTGTCTGTCATCTTTGAGGATTCCATTCCGTTGTCGATTCCAGGCAGTCTTGCGTGATAGTAACCATTGAGCGTGACAACGCCAGTCGTCAGAAACGTCTTTTTGGTGACCCGCACAATTTCCATGTCTGGTTGCACGACCTTTGCCTCAAAGGGTTCCATATCGCTCTTCCTGGAAAAACTTACGAGACACACTGTCGTAAAGCCAGGCCCAAATACGTTCTTCTTGTTGAGTGCGTAATTGACTGCAATGTAGACCGGGCTCGCTTGGCCTTTCACTTTCGCAATCACCCGGAAAAACGGAGTTTCGTGCTCATGGCTTGTCATTTCCGAGCTCTGAATCGTTATCTTTTGACCAATGTGAATGTCGTCGCTCCTGGCCGAGTACTCAAGCGCATCCATCCATTTTCCAACGAGGCAAAAGGAGCCGTCTTCAAACAGACCAAGTGAATGCGTATTCTTCTGACGGTCTGAAAATTGAGTATCCAATGCGACCAAGAATTTAGCATCGATCGGAGTCTCTCGGATGATGGTCGGGATCCCGATCCATTGTGGGGTGTGGCCTACCACAGTCGTTCGCATCAACGGATGCATCGCATTTAGTGCCTTGTCGGTGCCGGTGCATGCCTCTTCTACGGCAAGCCGCCCAGTGATGACACTGCCTCCGAACCCGAGTTGGTGAATGTCGTTGAACTTGGCAAACGGACTGACGTCGGTTGCCTTGATTTCTTTGCCGCTCATGATGGACTGCATTGCATTGGGAATGCACCGTTCAAAGATGGCCTTTCCATTGGCATCCAATGGCAGCCCTCCGTGCATCAAGCAAAACTTGTTGATTGGTTTGAAGATGGAACCCTTGTCAATGTACTCGTAGATGCACTTGAGGGTGAGGTTGCAGTATGCCGACGCAGCGGACTTTCCAGCTACAACCAACCGATTCTGGTTTCTGAACGGGCCAACGTTAGAGCCCAGTGGCACCGACCTAGGAGCAATGTCGTTGACCGCCACAACCTGTTCATGACTCGTGAAAATCTCACTCGTCTTTCCAGTCTCGCCCATTGTATGCTTCTGAACCGCTTCCAAGAAGTCTTTAAGAAGAATGGAGTTCTCGGCGTTGTCTTTGTCGTCCGCCTTGATTATAGTCGTATATTCAATGAGTGATCCATCCAGTGCTTTCTTGTACCTGACTCCTGTTGCTGCAGCAGCATTGCTTGCATTGTTTGCAGCATCAGCAACATGGGCCCATGCTAAAGAGGTCGCGTGTTCAAAGCCAACGAGAGTCTGAACTGAAGCTTGCAGTGCAGCAGCAGCATTGTTTGCAGCAGCATTGTTTGCATTGTGTGCAGCAGCATTGCTTGCATTGTTTGCAGCAGCATTGCTTGCATTGTTTGCAGCAGCAGCAACATGGGCTGCTGCAAAAGCAGCAGCCTCTTCAAAGCCAGCGAGAGGCTCGTCGGGAGCCTCAATGTTGCGAGAAATGTCGAGATTTCCAACGGGGAGCATGTGCAAGGAGGGAAGCGCACTGGATCGGCCCGCGTAAAAAGGCGGCATGGTGACAGACGCTGTTTACTTGTGTCGACGAACGCTCGGCTTATCAACCACAGCCCGGTCTATCAAAAGCGAGAAGCATCGACCCCTTTCGCCCCACCACTTCCCGAGATGGATGGAGCTGCCAATCGGATAGGTGGAAGACCTCCCTGTTGCCGACCACCACACCACCGCCCAGTTGGGTGTCAGGCGTTCGCCAATCTTGTCCGTTTTATAAATTCGCCCCGAGTCGCAGCCATTCAGGACCCCGAACCCATCGACAAAGCCAATCACAGTGCCAACACACCCGGCGCCCCCATCGTCCTTCCATTTACCCCGCCAGTGCAACGGGTTCCGCTGGACTCTCATGCCAAGGCACACATTTTCGACGGTAACATGGGAATTCATTTTGGTGAGCGCGAAGGTCGGCTGTTAGGGCAGTCGGCCACGGCTGCTTATGGCGGTTGATAAGTCTGCACTGGTCGGCCTCTCTGCACAATGCACAACACTTCTCGAATGTTGTTTTCTGAAAGTCTTACCCATTTAAAATTCTTGATTTCGCCGTCGGATGCGTTGCGCGCTGGTATGCCGTTCGCGGAAAGAATTTGCGCAAGCGGTATTGCCTGGATTGACTGCCGCACCCTCCCATTCCATTTACGTGCAGCACTGCCCACATAAGATCGCCAGCGTTTGCTACTCTTCAGGTCGTAAAAAGTGGTAATCTCATGAACAAGCGGTCGGTCAGCAAGTGAAAAAGCCACATTCAACAGTCCGGCGCCATGGTACCCAACCACTGTATCTGCACCACCAAACATACGCAACGTCTCAACGACAGATTCAGTACCATGATATGTTAGCCAACCGCGTCCGTGCCCCTGGAGCCTGCGGACAATGTCATCTTCATCTCTGAAACGGCGAGTGCGCTTACGAAACACAATGATTGAGAACCAGCTCTTCCTTACGTTTATGACGGTTTGCATGTAATATCTCAATATATTTGCACTGGTTTTCGCGCTATTTTGTGTTGCGCGTGGAACAACAAGCTGAACGCAACGACGAGGTGGCGGGGCTCGGAAGCTTGCCGTATTGCGATTCCATGTGAGCGTGTGTGAGTACAGCCGTGCTCGAGATTTTGGGAATGCATGGAGCAAGAAAGCAGCAGCGAACGGTGCTGAAACCCGATCATCGGCATGAATGCAGCCATTATGTAATGCTGCTTGATGGAAGGCATGCAGCATGGGAAAAAAGCAGTTGTTCAATGCATGGAAGGGCGCGTCCCGAAAACGATTTGTACAACCGAGGTCAATTGCCGCCGTGCAGTTGCAGTGTGAGGCACTCGCCGTTTGTGCACGAAACATATCGAATGCGTGTGTTGCCATACGTGCTACGCGTCCAATAGCGTTGATAAGGAGCACCCTACCCAATTGGGTGACAGAGCACCGCAATGTTACCCAATCTGTCTGGTCTGCGCTCAGGTGGCACCGCGCCAAATGCTGTAAGATGTACACCCGTGGGCGAAACGTTTGATGATTACGATTCCGCCCTGGGCTCGGCTCCATGGTGGGCCGAAAAGCGTATGGACCCCAACGAGTCGTGTGCCATCTGCCTTGGTCGTCTGGACCAAGAATCGCAAAATGAATACATTCCCGCGGCTTACAACCTGCCCAACTCGAAAGAGGTTGAGTCGCTCTTTGAGAACCCAGCCTGTGGCCATAGCTTCCATCGTACCTGCATTGAAGCCGCGATGCTGCAGGGCCAGCGTAACTGCCCTCTATGCCGCACCCAAATCGACCGGACCGTACTCGAAACCGTGTTCACCGACGAAGCCCTGGACGCAGAGGAAGCGGTCCAAGCGGTCCAAGCGGTCCAAGCGGTCCAAGCGGTCCAAGCTGTCGATGTGGTGGACCAGGTCCCGTCGGAGGACTGGGATATGGACGGTGACTGGGACGACGACAACGACGACAATGCTTACGAGGTGGACCCACGCCTCGACCAGTATGGAATGGGGAACTCCGGGTGACGTGCTACAGACCGGGAAGCTTCCAAAAATGTTCGACTTCCAATTTCAGGTCCACGAAGAGCGAGATTCCACACTTTTACACAGTCGAGTAATACGTCTACTCCTCACGCGCGCGCTTGAGCGACGGCGACGTCGCCCCCGGGGCCCGGGGGGGCCCGCGGGGGGGGGCCGGCGCGGGCC
>Ga0302134_10000887_pt1 | contig 13662 bp, 11 predicted proteins | sample CB9_SCM_MG_FD_203123 | JGI IMG/M metagenome (GOLD analysis project Ga0302134, IMG submission 203123) | Marine microbial communities from Western Arctic Ocean, Canada - CB9_SCM | ecosystem: Environmental > Aquatic > Marine > Oceanic | place: Canada: Western Arctic Ocean | collected 2017-09-19
AAATCACGCACCGGTGTTACTATAGGTGACATCCAAAGCATGGTGTGGTTACAGCGTTGTCGTGCGAACACCTCCATTATCAACCTACGCTTTTAACAATGAGAGTAATTCAATGAAAACATTTTTCAATAACTCCGTTAATCTCTATCGATTGATAAATCGGTTAATTCTGTTTATGGTGCTGGGTCTGAATCTGGCCGGAGACGCGAACGGCCAGGTCTATAAAAGTCAGATTAAGCCGCAATGGTCCGCCGACAACTCCCATTTCTGGTACCGCAATGATCTGGCTAAGGGTCAGCAGGAGTTTATTTTGGTTGACTTGAAGAAGGGCACCCGTCGTTTAGCATTTAATCATTCGCAACTGTCCACATTACTTGAAGAGGCGGGAGTGAATGGTGTAAAGGCGGAACGACTTTCGCTGGAGCAACTAAGCTTTGATCTATCAAATCACCTAACTACATTTCACATCAAGGGCACATATTTTCAGTATCATTTGAAAACTCAGAAGCTTACAAAGATTGACAAACCGAAGGACGCACCCGAACAGGAAAAATCGGAATCGAATCATTCGCAGGTTCCGCGGGTGGAACCTGCCAAACCGTATCACGCAAGTCGCGACATTTCAGCGGATGGGAAGTGGCGGGCTTATATTCACGAACACAATGTTTATGTGCGGGCTGCATCCGGAGAGGAACAACCGATTCAGCTTAGTACCGACGGCAAGACAGATAACCGTTATCAATCTGTGTATTGGGCAGCGAACTCAAATAACCTCATTTCTTTTCGTGTTCAGCCGGATAAAGTGGGGCAGGTTCATTTGATCGAGTCAGCGCCGAGCGAGGGAGGCCGGGCGAAATTACAGACGCGGCAATACGCGTTACCGGGTGATAAATTCACCACGCATGAAATGAATTGGTTTGATCTAAAAAAACAACTTCAGGTTAAACCGGCAGTCGGCCTTATTGATTTTCGTAATCCACGCCTCCGCTGGACCCCTGACGGGCGGTTCGTCCGTTACCAGAAAATCGACCGTGGGCACCAACGTTTGCGGGTCATCGAAGTTGATGTGTTCAGTGGTACGACGCGTAATATTATCGACGAGGTCAGCGATACATTTATCTGGACCGAGCATGTTCAAAACCTCGGCGTGCCGCTTGTGAACTGGCTCAAACAGACGAATGAGATCATCTATCTCTCTGAACAGGATGGCTGGCGACACCTTTATCTGATCGACGTGGCGTCGGGTAAGACGAAGAACCAAATTACCCAAGGCGAATACCTTGTACGTGCGGTTGATCGCATCGATGAAGAAAAACGCCAGATCTGGTTTCGCGGCTCGGGCAAAAACGCAAAACAGGATCCGTATTTCATTCAGTACTATCGAGTTAATTTTGATGGCAGTGGACTAACAGCATTGACGGAGGGCGACGGTGATCACCAGATTGCTTATTCGCCGGACCACGAGTTCATCATTGATTCTTATTCCCGCGTTGACATGGCGCCCGTACATGAACTGCGGCGTGTCAGGAACGGTCATCTGGTCTGTCAGCTTGAGCAGGCAGATACCCAGGCATTGGAAGCGACTGGCTGGAAACCTCCAGAGGTTTTCTCAGCCAAAGGTCGAGATGGCGAGACAGATATCTGGGGGGTTATTTACCGCCCCCAGGATTTCGATCCTAACAAAGTCTACCCAGTACTGGAGCATATGTATGCCGGTCCGCACAGTTCCTATGTCCCCAAACAGTTCAGTCCTGGAAATCGTTATTTGTCCATGACGGATTTGGGATTCGTCGTGGTGAAAATGGACGGGATGGGGACGGCCAACCGCTCTAAAGCGTTTCATGACGTATGCTGGCAAAATCTCAAAGATGCCGGTTTTCCGGACCGGATCTTGTGGCATCAATCCGTCGCGGAGAAATATAGATGGTATGACACTTCCAGAGTGGGAATTTATGGGGGTTCGGCCGGAGGACAGAGCTCTACCGGTGCGTTGTTGTTTCATCCGGAATTCTACAAGGTCGCTGTTTCGTCATGTGGTTGTCATGACAATCGGATGGACAAGGCCTCCTGGAATGAACAGTGGATGGGCTATCCCGTCGGACCCCATTATGCTGCTTCCTCGAATATCGATAATGCGCATCACCTTCGTGGGAAATTGATGTTGATCGTCGGCGAGCTTGACAAAAATGTACCTCCTGAATCAACGATGCGGCTTGCCGCAGCGTTGATTCGCGCCAATAAAGATTTCGATTTGATTGTTATTCCCGGCGGAGGACATGGTGACGGTGGACCGTATGGAGACAGACGCCGCAAGGATTTCTTCAGGAAACACCTGCTCGGGCTAGAGTCTCCGGATATTAATGCGGTTCCATAAGCCGGACAGTCCGGAAGTTGCCGATTCCACATGACACGGTTAATTAGGGGTCGCGAATATTTGCGTCTCATCTTTGAACGCTTTGAACTCCAATGCATTGCCGCTCGGGTCGTAAAAAAACATCGTTGCCTGCTCGCCAACTTCGCCCTCAAAACGGATACACGGTTCAATCACGAACTCTGTATTCTCTGACTTCAATTTGGCCGCTAGGTGCTGCCAAGCATGCCACTCTAGTACCACTCCAAAATGTGGAACCGGCACAGCATGTCCGTCCACTGCATTGGTCACGTCCACCGCTGGGCTACATCCATCTTTGCCATCATCAACATGCACCACAAACTGGTGCCCAAAGAAATTGAAGTCGATCCACCGTTTCGCACTACGACCCTCAGCGCAACCAAGTAGCCCCCCATAGAATTCTCGAGCAGCAACTAAGTCATGCACACCCACTGCTAAGTGAAATGGTTGTAACTTCATCCGCATATACTTTCTAATTAAGATGAAACATTAATCGTGTATTTTTGATTTAATGTCGTCTGGCAACCCAACCCATATCAGCAGGGTGCTCCTCACCCGCCGGCTTGCCCGTAGTAATAAACGTCGCAAGCGTTGCTGGCACGGCCACGCGGGGACTTCCCTGACCTAACCAAGCAACCCATTTGACCTGCAGATCAGATGCTCCCGTAAACGGGTAGTGTTTATTGATCGCCGAATCCCAATTACCCGTGGACATCGCATCCTCGAGAAAATTGATAAATACCCGTTTTCCATGATGTGCAATTAAATATTGCGAAACGGAAAATCCCTGAGAATAGAGCGTCATAATATCGCGCGGATATTCTTTCATCCGCAACATCGTGTTAAACGGAATTCCGCGATCAGTCGTCAGATAACGTAACAACAACTTGTGCTGCTTCTGCTTCTCGGAATTATGCTCAACCGTAGTGCAGGCACCTTCATCGGCCCAACGCGGCAAAGGCCTGCCAAAGTGAGTGGCAAATACCGTATGACTTACTTCATGTGGCAACACGCTATCGAGCACGCGTTGACGACTGCCTTGAACCGTCATCTGCCAATGTTTAGGAACCCCTGCTTCGAAAATGAAACTCGTAACACCGCCAGCTCCTAAATGAGGCGCAACATTTACTTGAATCGGTACCGGTGCAGACCATGGCTTTAAATCATATCCTAACCATTGCCGAGACAACTCACGGCGATAGGTTTCCGCTGCTAAGGAAACTTCTCTAGCCAAACTCGGAGAATCCGCCGTGACCATAAAATTCTGCGTACGGTAACTCGCTCCATTCGCGGTTAAAGGCAAACATAATCCACCTATTACCACAATCATGGCAGCTATTCGAGCATCCATGCTCTCATCCCCCTAAAAAAATACTCTGTCCTTCGATCCATGAAGAAACACAACTGCGAACATTAAACTACATTGGCGATTTTGGGCATAGACCGATTTTTTTACGGGGAGGCGTATTGGGGTGTATAGTGCCGGGTCTCGGCTTCAGCGGGTAAACTCGCATCGCTACTAGCTCCTACCCTTGCCTTTGACTAAATATCCGATCAGAATAGCAACAGCTAAGCACGCGTCGATGTATGGAATCACCGGAGGGTAGGCGAATTGGCTAGCAATCTGATTCGAAATCAGACGTCCGCTTGCGGATTGCGGGTTCAAGTCCCGTGCCCTCCGCTTTTTTTTGCTCAGCTTCTCTAATTTCTATTTGCGGCGCGGTTCCAAACCCCGTACGCTTAACATAAGACAAACAAGACATTGCCAACGAGGTACACAAAAGATGGCTTCCGAACTAAGTCAAAAAGAACGAAACGCTCGTATCAAAGACGAAGTACGGATTTATCATTACCCCAAAATCATCTTTCTCTACCCCACGCTGATCGCTAGTATCGTTGCTGCCCTAGTGCTCTCATTCTCCGATGGTGTTTATGAAGAACCTACAACAGCGACCGCCGCTGAGACTCAGACGGATAGCGTACCACCGACCGACAGCAAGTCGCCCACACCCGATAAACGACGATCGGCCGTCTTAGTCACCGTAATCTTCCTTTTCCTTTTCACATTCAACCTCTTCGTCATGGCGTTTGACTTTCCACAAAGCAAATTTCTAGCGGTCGTCTTCTTCATCTTTGCTGTCGTCTTAGGACTCGTGGTCGTCGGAGTAAAGTCACCCGAACTCATGGGCAGTTTTGGGGCTTTGATTTCCCGCATTAATCCCGTTGCCGACAAAGCATTTTACTGGACGATGTCAGGGCTACTAGGATTTGTCTTCATCGTGATGTACCTCTCACGTTTACTCGACTATTGGGTCATCCGACCCAACGAAGTCATTCATTATCACGGTCTCCCTAGACATACTCGTCGTTTTTCCGCACCCCACATGCGTTTTGAAATGGAAATCAACGATATCTTTGAACATATGCTGCTCAAATCAGGCCGACTTTACATTCGCCCAACCGGCGAAAAAGAAGAATTCGTGCTCGAAAACGTCATCAACGTCCGCCGCAAAAATGAACGAGTGAACCAAATCCTCAGCGCCCTGCAAGTGCAACTCAAAGACGACGCTGAGATCTAACGGCGGCACTAAAACGGAAATAGCTTCTGCGGCAAGTCTTTAAACTGCTGTAATACGTTTGGCATTGAAGGCCATTGCGGCGTTTCAGGCCTTTTATTAATTGTGTCATCTAACCGTCTGGCAACCTCTGGAAATCCCGGTGGCGTGTAGCGAGAAATGTAACGCGGCCAAAATGCATTTAGAAACTGATAACTATCTGCCACTCGACCTTCCTTCTGTAGCGAATACGCTAGCGAAACCTCTTTCATCAATTCACGGTACTCACGCGGTTGAAACCACAGATCGTAAACCTGCAAATTGTCGATTTCAACTTGACCTGCTGACATCAGATCAAAGCCAACACGTATATTAGTCAAGCCTCGCACGGGTAAATCGTCTACCACAATAACATACTTCGTCCAATTCGCATTCAATACCGCCGGTTGCTGATTACTGGGCCGACCTGTCTGTAGCCTCCCAATCGTGCGCGGTCGATAATATGGTTGGCCATAATAGCGACCCTCAATTGCCAAACGTACCGTTGGTGCCTTAACGGCGTCTTTCGTCCTTAACCAAACTGAAAACGCAATCCGCCCCGTCGTTGGCGCAGCAAACGGTTCGCTACGTACCCACAGGATGTTTTGCGAAGCAGTTGTTCGCTGCAGTTCTAAGTACCGTTCCCCTTGTTGAGCAAGATCGGTTCCGACAGTCACAAGATTACCCGCACTCTTATCAAATATCCAACCGTTAACCGATGAGGGAACGCCGCGGTCTTCGAAGTCACCGTTGCGAATCAACAGTGCCGTTGGTTGCTCTAGGCGACTAAGTTGTTGATTCACCGCCAATATATTTTCTTGTAATCTTGGGATCACGTCTTTGTTAAATTGAACCGACGCTGAAACCACCCGCGCTTCGACGCGGTCAATGCGAATGGCAACTAAGTCAAATGGTTCCATGACAACTTGCCAAGTCGCACCATTAAGGTGCCACCGATAACTCGACTTAGATTTCCGACTAAGCGAAACCGGCACACCATCGGGTTGCATGTTGATATCGACTTGAGCAGTCACTGCCCAAGGTGAATTGTTTAATACGTACAAGTAGGTCTTGGTACCGTCTTTGAGCCCACTCTCAACGTAACGACGAATCACTAAGGGTTGAGGAACTGGGTTCGATTTGCTTTTAATCGTCTCAAACGTTACATCAGGTAATTGTTGGTAAGTGGCGAATAAATTGCGTACGTGATCCTCCTGTCCTAAAGGCAAAAACCAACCACCGTCAACCAAAACTCGACAATCCGTCTTTGCAAGTTTACTAATGAATCGGTGGCGATTGTAGAAATGCGATGGGGTGATGGTATTGGCAAACCATGTCTGCGTATTGACAGCACCCCACGGAGACTTGGCATCGAGTTGTGGGAGTTGAGCGGTGGTGGGGGCATGAAAGAAAACAGCGCCATGCAATTCAGATTGTGAAAACAATTGATGAACGCCATCCGATTGAGCCAACTCAATATCAATATTCTGTAATGCGGGGTCAACAACTGGATTGGCTTTGTGCGGAGATAACCACACTAGGTTTTCTACGCCTCGAGTAAGCGCTGGGTTGATCGACATATTGCGAGTGATGTTTATCAACATATTCTTTGGTGGCAATGTTGGAAACGCCTGCTGTTGAATCTCCACCGTCTCATACAACTCGGCTGTTGCGAGATATAACCGTTGGGGATGTCGGTTATCGTTCCCCGCTGACATTTTTGAAAAACGGCTGATGTCAGCAGCAATGTCTTTGTACAGTTTACTTAACTGTTGTTGTTTCCACAGATTCCACTCGTTCGCCAAGCTAGTCTGAACCGCATTTACATTATCTACGTGCAAGTCACTCGGCTGAATTTCTTGGTCTTGGAAAAACCAATGTAACGTCGTCGGATCTAAGCCCCAATTTGAATTTGGTAAATGTGTGTACGAATCGGGAATAAGCTCAATGTTAATGCCTGCGAAACTAGGGTGTTTATGATATCGTTGCACCATCTCTTTGATTAGATTTCGTATCGCCAATTGAACACGTGGATCAAGTGGATTGTAACGCCCAACGGTACTAGCGTCAGTCTGACCCGCCGCGGTACTAGTTAATCGTATGCCGATCGCTGAATCAATCCCCCCGCTGCGTGGCGAGTGTTGGAGTTGCTGTTCCAATTCATTGAGTGGCATGTTTAGCTGAATCGATGGTATCAGCACTAACTGATGTTCATCAAACATTTGGTAGAGCATTTCCAGCACGTCTTTTTTCAGCGGGTCTTGCCCATTGTCAAAAAACGCTCCACTATCATACTTGGGGGTCGCATGAAAAAGATCACTCGGAAATAAACTACTGCCTTCACTTAACACATTAACAACGGCACCATTGTTACCAGCGAACTGCAAGTACTGCACTAACCGCTGACCGCCGTCGTAAAACGTACTCCAGTCATCCAACGTTGCCACGCGGTCGGGCCCTACTGCTTCGCGACTACTAAAGTTCTCCGCAAACAATGGTTTTTTATAGTAGGCTAAGGCCAAACGATTAGATTTTTGACGTACCAATTTTGGATAGAGCTCAGCCAAACTTCCTTGTAATTGTTGAACGCGAATTTTACCAAACACGACTGGTTTGCTAGAAAGCTGATTGCGAATCACTAACATCGGCGTGTTCGTATTGGGCCAGAACAACACCTTATGCGTTAGAGTCTCGGGCGTTGTTTGCCAGGAAGTATCATCCAGATTCCAACCAGTATCAACTCCTAATGGTCCTATTTTCCCCAACGCGTTAGGTTCTAAGATACTTACTGCTGCCGTCTGTTGAACATTATTAGGATATTCGATTTCTAACAAGTGCGGACGCTGCGGGTTTTCAATTTTCAGCGGCAACGCTTGCCACCCCCCGCTCCCCAGCCGAGTCATCATTTTATCGTGATACTGTATCTTCTCTGCGCGGCGGTTGCCGAAAGGTGCAAAGCCAATCGACGACGGACTTGACCCCGCCAAATATTTAATTCTATTGGTCGGATCAAGTTCCCGCAGTCGTTGCCACCAACTCGGATTGGCGGGATTATAATTCGTAACTTCACGCCATTTCGTCGCCACCGCCGGAACAGGGGATTTCCCACCAACCACGACAATTTGGACTATTCGCTGAGCAAGCGGCGAAGTTCGCACTAACGTGTCTGTAAAGCGTTTAAAAAGTACCGCGAAACGAATATTGTAAATGCCCGGCCGAGTTGGTATCGGAATCTTGACCTGCTTCCATGCGGGAAATTCATCAGCCGTTGTAACTTCAACCGCTCGCTGCTGATGATGTATGTTAAGATTTTCAGCAACTGCAATAACGTCTAATTCGTATTGATAGTTACCAGTTTTGTTTTCACCCAGTTGATGAGGCACGAGTGCTAGTTCAAATAACTCCTGTGGCTGAAACACCAAATGCACTCGCTCGGTGACAATTCTCAAACGATCACCAGCAAGCCGCCGCACCTGGCCACGATTGCCCGTTTTGTCTAACTCAACTTCAGCGTCACGCGTGATAAAAAACGCCAGCGGACGCTGCAGTTGAAAATGAATACTTGAATCTGAGAGAGCAATCAGGTCCACCGTCAAAATCGCTTGTCGCGCGGCAGTCACGCTGATGTCAAACGCGTCGAATTGACTTGGTGTTTTTTGTTGCACAAACACCGTCTGCGACTTAGATTCTCCTCTAGCTGGAGCGTCCACTCGAATGAGTGGATCACTGTTGTCCGTTCCGACAGCTGTCGAGCCAACTGCGGTAAGTAAATGAGCGGAATTAATTGGTTCGATACTACGAGGCACCAAATCCTCTAGTTCACCGGCAGAAATTGTAATGGTTCCCCGCCATTGTCGAGCAGCACCACCACCCCAGGCAATTCGCAATCGCAAATTTAATGGTTTCGCGTTAGACCCATCGTTTCGGAATCCGGCTGGTTGCACACTCGCTGAAAAAGGGCTCGCTTGAGGGGATTCAGCTAACTCTTGCGAACGTAACATCTCGATATTACTACGCTCGGGACTAGTAGTTCGTTGCCCAAGTGGCGGCTGTGCGATGATGAACGCAGCAGTCCCTAGCGTCAGCATAAAAATGCTGAGCGTCGCTATTCTCACAGCGCATCTAGAACACTTCCGCACAATCAATTACGACCTCCAATGTCTGTGATTGAAACAACTTTGCTATACGATTTTGACCCTCGATGGTCAACAAATATAAATATGTGTATAGCGGCAGCGAATTATAACGGTTTTGTTGATGGCCTTGAAAGTGCAATCGAGCATGACTCGCCGGACCAATTGGCACGGCACAAAATGACGCGACCCTATTTTTATCGTAAAATCTGATTCCACAATAACTTAGGCAACTCGGCGGGGAATTCTTGTAAATCGCCAGCGATGAACAATCCTTCGATCGCGGACGTCACATCACGACGTTTATCCGCAATTTCGTTGATATCCCAGCGATCATCGGGCTTCACAAACAACTCCGTTACTTGATCTCCAACAACCTTAGCGAACCAAGCGGCCGTTGTAATGGCTATCTCGTCAGATTGGTCGGTTTTTGAAATGGCCACCGCATTGGCAAGATCACAAACCCCTACGCTGCTCTCAGCAACCATTAATGGGAAAAACGACTGCTGACATTGTGGCAATTCATCGCCATCTGCTTGCGCACAACCAAACCATTCAACCAATGTTTGATAAATCGATTCAGATTGCAACATCCGTTGGCTACGTGAAGATGTAACTCGAGACGCAGATGATAATATCGATGCAAACAACGGCACGTGTAACTGTTCGCTGTACAATGCCGCGTGTTGATAACCGACCGTGCCATGCTGGCCAATCGGCATTGCTCGCGCCGCAGTCACTATCAACAAGATTGGCTCGGACGGATGCCCCAGAGTATAGTCTTCAAGAAAACTATGCAGCGCGGCTAAACAAGTATCCGCCACACAGACTTGAGCGGCATAAGGATAACTAACCTGTAGTTGCTCATCCGGATCCAATGGCTGCTGCTGATGAGTAAACGGAGGAACCGTGACTATGCTAGCTTCCGGATCCTCGTCGCCACGAAACATCTCTCGCAATTCAGTGGGAGCGTCCCAACATTTACCGAGGCTGTCCGCATGAATCCACAATAAGTCTTCTTGGTCCGCCACTTCCGCCGTTTCTAGCCAATTCAATACTTCACCAAAGAAACCTGCCATCATCGTGGATTCAATATCGGCAGCCGATTCTACATTATCCGTAAGCGGAACGAGAACCTGTTGTGTAAAGGCATCACAACACGGCAATTGCAGTACTTGCTCGCTGCTGGAAATCAAAGTGCTCGTCGCACCTTTTTCACTCAGTTGATCCAATAACGAAACTCGACTGCGCCCAGCAATAACGGGATGTTGTCCCCGTAAAAAACTCGCATAGATTTCCGCAATATCGGTACTACTAGCAATCATTGATTCAGCCAATAACGAGCAAGCACCTAATTGGTTAAATCCAGGCGTGGGAATCCAAGTGTTGCCATACGGACCTATATATTTCGCTGCTAAGTGGTCTAAAACCAAAACGATTGCTCTTGCCATGGGGTTTAATGTACCAGAGATTTTAAATAACTGCTTTTCCGCCCGTGGTGGTGGTTGCCTATTCCGATAGAATATAGAAATGTTTTCTTTTCTTGAGTTTCCCAAATCATGCAATTAACCAGTAAACTTCTTGTAGCGACAGCCAAAATCATAAGTGGCTACACGATACGATGGGTGGATTGTCTGCCAGACACGTGCCAACGTATCTACTTTGCGAACCACACGAGTCATCTCGATGCACTTGTATTATGGGCTAGCCTACCTCGCGAAATACGCGAACTCACGAGGCCCGTCGCTGCTAAAGATTATTGGGAAAAAGGCTGGTTACGACAGCACATCGCCAAGACATTTAATGCCTTGCTGATCGACCGCAACGAAGTTAAAGTGCACCAAAGTCCAATCGATTTAATGATTCGAGAGATGAAAGATTGTTACTCATTGATTATTTTTCCCGAAGGCCGTCGTAACCCGGCTGAAGAAATGCTCAAATTCAAAAGCGGCCTATTTTACCTAGCTAAAAAACGACCCGATTTAGAATTAGTTCCTGTATATTTGGACAACATGAGCCGAGTATTACCACGTGGTGAAATTCTACCTGTCCCCTTATTGAGTCACATTACTATTGGTGCACCAATTTGGTTGGAAAAAGGTGAGACAAAACATGAATTCCTCAACCGCGCCCGTACGACCATTATCAACCTCAAAGATTGTTAAGGAAAGTATAATAACCTGATGCTTAACTTATTCAATCAATTTCCGTGGGCCTTTGTCGACGTTAAGCGCGTGTTAAACCTGCCATTTGATGAACCAACCGCTTGGCTCATCGCGACAGTCATGTTGCTGCTAATTCTAGCCTCGGCAGCCGGAAAATTGCTTGACGGTAGTTCCGAACAACGCCTGAACACCGCTATCGTGCGTTCTTTTAATCAACGCATCCGTTCGTGGTGGCTAATGTCCGCCGTGCTAATCGCCGGCTTGTTCATTGGCAAACAGGGAACAGTCATTCTATTCGGCTTGATCGGCTTCTGGGCCCTCCGCGAATTCATTACCATGACGCCGACTCGACGCAGTGATCATCGAACACTGTTTTGGGTTTTAGTTGTATTTACGCCATTGCAGTTTTTTCTAGTAGCCATTCAAGGTGAACTATTTCTCATCGCGATACCAATCTATGCATCGCTCTTCATCCCGGCTCGAATTGCGATGGCAAACGATGCAAAACGTTTCTTAGAACGATCCGCGAAAATACAAATTGGATTATTAATTTGTGTCTATGCTCTGAGCTTTGCTCCCGCCATTCTTTACCTCGATCTCGAATCTGATAAACAATCAAATGTCGAAATTGACGCTCCTGCTACAATCGAATCTGCGGCGAATGAGACTGCGCAGAGGACACCTTGGAGTCGCGTCAAAGACAGCGATGGACATGACATCAACCGCAATAAGGGCTTGTTGTTTTTCTTTGTTTTGATCACTCAGCTTAACGATGTGTTGCAATACGCTTGGGGAAAACTTTTGGGCAAAAACATCATCGCTCCACGAATCAATACTAGTCGTACGTGGGAGGGTGTCATTGGCGGAGCGGCAACTTCAGCATTGCTCGGCGCCCTGTTCTCATGGGTGACTCCCTTTTTGTTTTGGCAAGCAGCGATTATGGCGATTGTGATCTCGTTTATGGGCTTTGCCGGCGGGATGACAATGTCAGCGATCAAACGTGATCGAGGGGTCAAAGATTATGGCACTTTGGTACAAGGCCATGCTGGCATCCTAGATCGCATCGACTCATTATGCTTCGCAGCCCCAGTGTTCTATCACCTCACCAAGGTATTCTTCGCCATCTAATCTTTGTGAGCATTGCCAGCAGGATGTGCTTGGCTCAGCAAGTGATAATGCAAATGAAAAACCGTTTGCCCAGCTCCAGCACCACAATTTGTGATTACTTGATAGCCGCTATCGATTAATTCAAACTCGCGCGCTAAATCACGGATCACGAGTTGTAAGTGTCCTAACAGTGACTCATCCTCGGCAGAAATATCATCGAGTGATTTGATTTCTTTTTTGGGGATAATCAAAAGGTGTGTAGGGGCTTGAGGCTTTACATCTTTAAATGCCAAACACCGCGAGTCCTCGTAAACAATATCCGCTGGTACTTCACCATCAATGATGCGTTGGAAGATGCTCTTTTCCATTATTCAGAGCCCTCTGTAGTTTCCTCGTCGAGTTGCCCCAGCTGCTCCAGAGCTATCGCATCGTCAGGATTCATATCAGGGATGTTTTCGTACACGGGCATCAACAGTGATTCATCTGCATTTACCAACCCACTGTCGAGAGGCCGCGTTAGCGTCTCCAAAACTTGCGACTGAATCTTTTCCACAGCGATAGCCGCGTTAACCCTTTCGATCATCGCCTCATCTGCAATCTGCAAATGTGATTGCGTTGTAGGACAACGTAGAATGGAGAGTAATTGCGGGTGAATCATGGGGGATTTGTTGTTGAATTGCGGTTGATCATAGAATTGGCTAACAATATTTAGCACATTGTACTCTAATCCACAGACGTTGCACGAAGCAAACAAAAAAGGGACACCAAGGCCGCAGAGTAGCGGTGGTGTCCCTTCATGTACGAGGAGACTAATCAAGTAAGAGAGAGAGAAGTAGATCGTTTTCCGTCGTATTGCGTGTATACTGCTTTCGTTAAACTTGCATATCAAGCACAACAAAAAGGCTAATGGGTCTCGGTAGCTTCCAGCGAATCATGTTTTTTGCGTTTTGAAGTGGAGCTATACGACCACTCTTTGGTCATCTCCTCGAACACTGTCGGGGTTTCATAGCGAACGACTTGCGGGCCATCGGCCATCGGCCCAATAAGACCACTAAGAACAGGAAGACCACGGAGCGTTAAATCCGTACTACAGTCGTCCATGCCAATTTGGTCAAATGCTTTAGTAAGTGTACGTTCACTGAGAAAGTCACTCATTATTAAAGAATCATTAGGTCCACTAGAAACTACTCGAAATGTTTTATTCATCGTTTTACCCACATCAAAAATACTAATTCGATTTTCGCTTAACTGAAACGTTTAAAAGCTTATTG
>Ga0302134_10000888_pt1 | contig 13656 bp, 9 predicted proteins | sample CB9_SCM_MG_FD_203123 | JGI IMG/M metagenome (GOLD analysis project Ga0302134, IMG submission 203123) | Marine microbial communities from Western Arctic Ocean, Canada - CB9_SCM | ecosystem: Environmental > Aquatic > Marine > Oceanic | place: Canada: Western Arctic Ocean | collected 2017-09-19
ATACTCCGGCAAGAGGTTGTAATTCTGCAGGGTCAATTAGATCCGTCTTGTTGAGGCAGACGATACTGTGGCAGCCCACGCGTTCGGCGGTAATTAAAAACCGATCAATAAGATTGGGTTTGAGGGCAGGTTCAGCGAGACTCGAGACAATCACGATTTGATCAACGTTGGTGACGATGACGTGTTGTTGCCCTCTACTCGTACGACTGATGACGCCATAGCGGGGTTCGATGCGAACGATGAGTCCTTGCTGAGTGTCGGCTGAACCAGTGGCAGGTTCTGGCCGGATGGTCACTAGATCTCCAGTCGCGACGACGTTGCGTTGGTCAGTTTCCATGTTTTTTAAGAGCCCGCGTATGGCACAACGATATTGAATACCGTTTGCGGCAAGCACCACGCTTTCGAGACCATGTACTCGCAGTACTCGTCCGGAAATCGTATCAGAATCATCGACGTTTAAATGAACCGGTAGTCCGGTGTCATCAACGTTGGCAGCAACACCAATGACGGTTCGGTGCCTCGTGAGGTCGCCTTTACCGGAAACACGCTCTCGCTTTTCCGGCGATTCGTCTTCAAAACCGTGTTGTTGAAACTCTCGAGTAAGATTTCCCGTGCGTTGGCGAGTCTGATGTCGCTTCTTAAGTGCGGTGCGGATCTTTTTGGAGGTTTTCTTTTTAGCCATCGATCACACCTTTAGCACATTAAAGGACCAAGCTGTTGCTCACGTCGTCGTGGGGCCAGTCGTGTCGGACTCATCAGTATTGTACGTGTCCGACGTGCGCGCAATTTGCTCGGTCGGATCTAGTTCCGTGTCAGGAGTACTTTGCGGCGTGGGGGGGGTTGGATGTGCTGTTTGTTTGTCGGTATTAACGGGTGAACTTTCATCGTCAGTGATCTCGCCATCAGTCGGCGAATTGTGGCTCTCGGCGTCATCATCAGATTTGTTCGTAGAAAGAGGTTCTGGCATGGGGTGAGCCGACGGTCCGATGATTTCGGTAAGTTCGCTTTCAGATAATTCTTCACGGTCAAGCAATGCCAAGGTTACGGACTCAAGTTGTTGCCGATACTCAACCAGGAATTCGCCCGCTCGTTGGGAGGCGCGATGTAGAAAACGCGTGACTTCTTCGTCAATCAACTCCATCGTGTGTTCACTGAATTGTCGTTGCGCGTGGATTTCTCGTCCTAAAAATGGATCTTCGTCAGAGAGTTTGTAGTTAACGGGTCCGAGTTTTTCGCTCATGCCCCAACGGGTGACCATTCGTCGAGCCATTGAAGTTGCTCGTTCCAGGTCGTTCTCAGCACCAACGGTTGTCTCGTCATAAATCAGATGCTCGGCAGCGCGACCAGCAAGTAGTACAACCAGATGATCTTCGAGTTGCGTCTGTGACATTGAGACACGATCTTCTTCAGGTAACATTTGAGTTGAGCCGAGAGATCGCCCACGGGGTATGATCGTCACCTTATGCACTCGATCAGCGCCCTTGAGAAACCATGAAGCAACTGTATGTCCGGCCTCATGGTAGGCCGTTTTTTCCTTGTCTTCAGCGGTCAGTACTTCTTCGCGTTTGGCGCCCATTAGGATCTTATCTCGAGCATAATCAAAATCAGACATGTCTACGGAAGTTTTGTCGTGCCGAGCAGCCCACAATGCAGCTTCATTGACAAGGTTGCGGATATCAGCGCCGGTAAGCCCCACAGTACCAGCGGCTAGTCGTTCGATGTCGACGTCGTCGTTAAGTGGTACTTCGCGGACATGGACTTTGAAAATGCCAGCGCGACCTTTTTGCGTCGGCATTCCTACCGTGACATGGCGATCGAATCTACCCGGGCGCAGTAACGCGGGATCTAAAACGTCCGGACGATTTGTCGCGGCGATTACGATTGCGGAATCGGTAGTAGAAAACCCATCCATCTCACTGAGGATTTGGTTTAGCGTTTGTTCACGTTCATCGTGCCCTCCACCTACTCCGGCGCCTCGTTGCCGTCCCACAGCGTCGATTTCGTCAATGAAGATGATGGCTGGAGCGGCATCTTTAGCTTGCTTGAATAGATCTCGTACTCGACTAGCCCCAACGCCAACGAACATTTGAATAAATTCGGAGCCATTGATTGAGAAAAAAGGTGCGTCGGCTTCCCCAGCTACGGCCTTTGCTAACAGAGTTTTACCCGTCCCAGGAGGTCCGTTTAACAGAACGCCTTTGGGTACTCGTCCTCCAAGTTTTTGGTATTTCTCGGGGGATTGGAGAAACTCAACAATTTCTAATAAGTCGGCTTTAGCTGCTTTTTGACCGGCTACGTCTTTGAATGTAATGGGGTGAGCGTCTTTGTCATATCGCTTAGCAGTACTCTTGCTAAATCCAGATAAGAAACCCCCACCCATAAACTGGCTTTGACTACGACGGTAGGAAATCCAGAAGAAGATCAATATAACGATTGGCAGCATTACTGCGATCATTAATAGAAACGACGCAGTATCGTCAGGTGGTAGATAGGCATAATTTACCGGCGGAAGTTTTTTACCATCGCCGATATTCCCTTCTAGCAGTTGTTTCAGTTGGTGTCGTGAACTGTCGTTCGCAGCGATGTCAACTTGGATCGTTTCCTGGTCCGCAACCGCATCACCGTTGATGTTTGTGACCGTTTGTTTACTCTTAAACGTGATGGTTGCATAATGAGAGGTAGAAATTTCAACAAGCTGGATGTCTCCTCGATCGATTTGGGTGGTGGCATCGTTTGTGCTCACAGCAGCGCGAGTCAAGTACTTACGGAAATCACTGTAACGCACCTTGGATGGTGCAGCCGTTCGCAACACAAACATGCTGATCAGCAGAACGATAAAAACGATCACCCAGATTCTAGGCAAGCGACCTCGTTGTGTGGGGTTCTGTGGGTTCTGTTCCATCTTGATTTAAGATTCTCGTGTTAAATGAACTACAAAAATGACCGTATCGATTGTGGTTCCGGTAATTTGTGAACTAGGTGTAATAATACTGGATAAGTATGACGATTGCTAGATTTGCCAAGTAAAGGGGAGCGGCGATTTGGTTAAAAATGGGAACAATCCACCAAAATGCGCTGAGTTTCTCATGCAGCATATGGCGTGACTAATGTTCTAGTATGATATGAAATCGCTAGTATGCCAATAGGCAGCGATTGGCGTATCGTTCCTACCATTAATACTTGTCAGAACAGCGGGTTATCCCCGACTTTTGCTAGTCAGCGATTTAGGTGTAAAATCCGATCGCTAGGAAGAAGGAAGTTACCGCCGACAGCGGGTGTTAGGTTAACACGTTGTGGCGGTGGGATTTTCATCGTGCCGAGAGTAGGCCCTTGCATTTCTACGGGGAGTACTACGCCAATCCCTAAAGTGGGTTGGGGTTGCCGGGATTGAATCCACTGTTGCAGCTCGTTGGGCATAATGTGAGGACTAAGTATTGTTGATGGCGAGTCGGAATCAGGCGTCAACATTTTAGCGGCGCGTTGGGAGTTCCCGTGTTGGTACATAATCGGACCCGGTGGAATGATCGGTTTCATTAAGTCTGAATCTAAGTTGTGTTTTGGCGTTGTTGCAACGATTCGAACCCAGTTTACGAGTTCGTTTATTTCCTGTGGGGAATCGATACCCAGTGTAGGTTGGCTCTGCGGTCCGTGGACGCTGGTGGCTGCAGTGAGCAGCAAACTGTTCTCAGGCTGCACCATGTCAATCGTTGATAAAGTGTTATATAAATTTCGTTGGCTGATGCGTTGCGGTACAACGCGTTTGGCAGAGGTGCGGAAAAGTACGAATGTTGATTTGGGACTGGGCCCATGACAACCTGCAAGCGCGCAGCGATTAAGTAAGAGAGGTTGGACTGAGCGGATGAATCGGTGAAAAACGACATCAGGGAAGCGGTCGATTCGTTGTTGGACGTGATCAGCACTAATGATGGTCGTTGCCGCGGCACTGACGATCGATTGGCCGCTATGATTAACTGGCGGTGAACGTAATAAGTCTAAGCGAATTTCAAGTCGTGTGATCGTCGCGGTTCGACCGTTAATGGTGACGGCATTATCAATTTGTTCCTGAGCCTGATCAAACAATCGCGATTGCATGCACCACTGCGCTAATGCGAGGTAGGCAGGGGCGTTATTACGAATCTGAGTGCCACGGCGATAGGCATAAATTTCCAGAATCGAATCACTGACAAACTCAACCTGACCTTTAGAGAATCGCAGTCGATTGCCTAAACTATCGAACAAAGTATATTGAGTTTGAGTTCCGGGAGAATTGGTTATCACACCGGTGAATGTCTGCCCGTTGCGAAGCAAGAGCACACTGGTTTTATTAGCATTTGGAATTGCAACTATTTCAGATTGTGCCATAGCAATTAGCGGGCAGATTGCCACAACGAGAATCAGGGCTAGGCATTTTGGTAGACCGCGCAGACTAGGGCGCTGAGCTAACGACGAACTTGTCGGAATGGATTTGTGGTGGAAAGCGCAGCTGGAGCGCAAAAGATGGCGAAGGGCTAGTTGCATGCAACCAACAGTACTGGGTTATGTTGCGAAGCGTCAATATCATTGCGATTGGTATAGACCGCAAAACGGGACCGCGCCAGAGTCTTTTTCGAAGTACTGGGAGTGCCTTGGGCAGATTTCGGTTATTCGTGAGTGACAATTAAACAGATACACTTGTCTGCCGTTGGAACGTTCGCCCATTAGATTCTGAAATGAGGACGATTTGCATCACGGCATGACTTGTTTTATCCAAAAGTATGTATCATAAATTCGCGAAAAGGCCAGAATGTGGTTCGGAATCGAGTGATCTTTACAGGGCGTGTTCAAGGGGTCGGGTTTAGACATGCTACAAAAATGCAAGCAAGGTCTTACCGCGTATGCGGTTTCGTTCGTAATTTAGGGAATGGGACCGTCGAGTTAGTAATTGAGGGTGATCGTAAAGAGATAGCGTTGTTTATTGCGTCAGTCCAGAAACAAATGGCTGGTGTGATTAAGGAAACCAATACGATGATAGAGGTAGCAAGTGGCGAGTATACTGAATTCAGTGTTCTTTACTAAGCGCGGTTGAACGAAGTGGGTAACGACTGCGTATAGTTGTTGATCCGAATAAGAAAATTCAAATCAGTACGAATCAGAATCTTTTTAAAGACACATTGGAAGACGAATGAACGTATCAATTCAAATGCTCCAAAACCTGTTGAATCAAGTCGGAAATTACTCACCTTTGGCGTTGGAAGTATCGCCCAAGTTGACAAGTTGGTTGACACCGTTGTGGATCATTGGCGTCGGTTGTATCCTCGGTTTGATCCTGGTTAGCTTGAGTTGGGCGATATCGAAAGGGCTCAGTCGGATTTCTACCCTTAATCAACTTGCTGCAACTCCGAGTAAAGCTGCGATTGTCGTGTCCATTTTTGCCTTGGTACTATGTGCCGTATTAGGTCCCATCACTGTTGGGGCGGAAAAAATGCCATCGGCAAGTAGCAGTGGTGCGGACTCTTGGGGTGACTTGTTGGCCGCAGTCGTTGGCCTTTATTTGGTTTGCTGGTTGGTGGGGTATTCAATTGCTATCCTCGCTTGGAAAAGAACCAGCCGTGAATTTGTTATGATACTTCGTGAAGGTTCGCTCTATCCGATTTTGTTGATAGTGGTGTTTTTGGGCGGCGTTGGAGTTGTGGGAACGTTGGTTGTGCAAGATCCTGCGGGAATCGTGCAGTCGGCACTCGGTGTCCCTTTAACCGGCACCACTAAATTTGAATTTGAGGCGGCCGCCGGAGATACCGCGGACGAATATCGAACTTCACATAAAATTGACTTCCACGCGAGAGAAGTGGCGGCTTTGGAAATCACGACCAATCAAAACGTCAAGGTCGCGTTTACTCCGTTTGACCAACTCGAAGACGGAATTGTTCTAGATGAAATTGCCAGCGGAGATGTTTACCGTGTTGATGCAAAACAAGCAAGTTTGTTGCTGACGATTCCGCTGCGGGATGCCGAAGATGTTTCCCTAGGCCGGGAGTCACATATCACAAAAGTTTATATCGAAAACTTGGGGATAAGGACAGCTGAAGTCGGAGTTTATATTCGCACAGGAACGGAGTATGTAGAAGCAGAAACTATACTCTTAACTGGATTTGGAATATTGGCACTGTTTCTTACCTATTTAGTACAGCGGATGGCGATGCCCCGACTGTTTGCAGTTGCGTTATCGACCTATAAATCAGAAATTGCTCAACCGCTGTTCGCTTTGATTATTACGGTGGGCATAATCGCGTTAATCGGTTTCGTCTGGATTCCTTACAACACGTTTGGTGAAGACATCAAGATGCTCAAAGACGCAGGCTTGACGTTGATTCTTATCCTGAGCATTATTCTGGCCTTGTGGTCAGCTAGTACATCGGTTGCGGACGAGATCGAAGGGCGTACAGCGTTAACGGTTTTGTCCAAACCACTAACTCGTCGATCATTTGTGATTGGGAAATTCGTCGGAATCGTTTGGCTGTTAGCTTTGGTCTACATCATCTTTGGCGTGGTGTTTATCGCTGCAGTGTCATATAAGCCCATTTATGACGCAACTGAGTCGTCGTTAGGCGTCCCGGAGTGGCAGTTATGTTTCATTGAATCGATTCGCGTCGTGCCTGGCTTAGTGTTGGCGTTCTTTGAAGCAATAGTCATCGCTTCACTTAGTATTGCGATTTCAACTCGCCTACCGCTAATGGCCAACATGACTATTTGCTTAGTGGTTTACGCTCTGGGCCATTTGACTCCATTAGTTGTACAAAGCTCGTTGTCAGGTTTTGCCATCGTGGAATTCTTCGGGAAATTGATCGCGACAGTTTTTCCCAATTTAGACCATTTTAATATTCAAGCCGCAATTTCTGCTGGCGTGGACGTACCCTTCGCATATCTTGGCTGGGCGTTTTGTTATTGTGCGATCTATAGTCTGATCGCAATGCTGCTAGCGCTCGTTATGTTTGAAGATCGCGATTTGACTTAGACGTCATTGTGTAACATGTTTAGTATTACAACACAGTTATACTCGAGTCTTGGCAGTGTCAGTTGCGAAGTGTGGTCCCTTGATAGCGTGTGGGACAGAAAAGGACTTGTTGCGTATTTGATTTGCAATTTCAATAGCCACAGCTAAGGCATTACGTCCGTCTTTGCCGGATACCTGAACCGACCCGCCGTTGATTATTGCGTTCGCAAAATCCTGTTGCTCCAAACCGATCGGATTTCTCTCCGGTATTGTAACGTCCGTTTTGGGAAGGTAGTCAACAAAGAAGCGGGTTTGCAGGTCTTTGAGTTTTTCGTCGTTTGGTAAATCCATCTGCAGCGAGTTTGCTCGTTCGCTTACGTCAATTGTATAAGCCGATTTGTTTTGAAGATCGATGGTCGTGGAACCTTGTGCCCCTTCGATCTGCATCCTGCGCTGAGGCTCACTATTAACACGCGAGGCTGTTAAATTGGCAAACGTGCCGTTTTTGAACGTCAGACGTGCGTTGGCGATATCTTCGTGCGGGCCGATAACAACGGAGCCGACAGCGTCAATCGCGGCAATCGGGCTGTCGACTAGCGATAGGATGAGATCAATATCGTGAATCATCAGGTCTAGCGTGACGCCGATGTCCGTTGAGCGAAATGAATAATTACTAGTTCGTATAGCGTTGATGAAGATGGGCCTGGCTACGTGTTTGGCGACCAAGCTAAATGCGGGGTTGAAACGTTCGACATGGCCTACTTGCAATATTAAATTGTTGTGTTCAGCCAACGAGATTAGTTCGTCTGCCTGAGCAACCTCGACTGAAATTGGTTTTTCAATGAGAAGATGCTTGCCTGCCTTGAGCAGTGTTTGTGCGACTTCAAAATGGTAGAGTGTCGGAGTGGCGATAATCGCGCAATCAATGCTATCGATGATCTCTGAAATGTGCCCTACACCGAGGACGGCGAAGTCCGTGGTTGCTTTATGGCGAGCGGTTGCAACTGGTTCGACGATGGCTATCAGATCGAACAGCTCTCCACATTTAACGAGATTAGTATGGATAGAGCCTAGTTTGCCTATTCCAACAACTGCGATACGAGGCTTGCTCATGCTGCATCCCTTCGGGCAGGACGCGCCCGGCCATTGCGCCCGTCATTCATTTTGTCGATAAAATTGAGGATGTGGTTTACGCTCGGCACCAACTGGTCTTGTCCATTGAGAGTGTCGAGGACAATCTGTTTGTCGACTTTCTTACGGAAGATGAGTTTGAAGGCGACGTTGAGTGCTTTGATTTCTTCAGCGTGAAAGTTATTGCGTTTCAATGCAATAACATTCACGGCTCGAGCTCTAGCTGAATTACCGTCGACCATCGTATAAGGTGGTACATCTTTAAGCACTCGACTCATGCCGCCAATAAAGCTGTAGGCTCCCACGGTTACAAAATGATGAATGGCTACGGCGCCTGAAATGTTTACATGGTCGCCGATGTGGACATGACCGCCGAGCAAGACGTTATTAGCCATGATGATGTAATCGCCTAGGCGACAGTCGTGAGCCACGTGACTACAGGCCATAAAATAGCAGTTGTTGCCGATGGAGGTAATGCCGTCTTCTTTTTCCGTAGCGCGATTTACCGTAGCGTATTCTCGAAATGTGTTATTATCTCCGATAACGACCTGCGTCGGGCTGCCTTTATAGGAGATGTCTTGCGGTTCAGTGCCGATAACCACGCCGGGAAACAAATGATTGTTGCGTCCCAGAGTGACATGACCGGTTAGCGTGACATTGTTCTCCAGTACGGTGCCCTCACCAATCTTTACGTGGGGACCGACCACGCAAAAGGGGCCAATGGAAACGTCAGTTGTAATTGACGCGGCAGGGTCTACTTGGGCCAATTTCGAAATATTTTGTGTCATAATTATGTTTTCTAAGAGTTAGGCACATTCAGCCAACGTATTACTTAAGTCGTATTGGCAGAGTATCTGCCGCACTAACTCCGCATTGAGTCGGTGTCCCGTACGATAAGCCTCGAACTCGCCATGTAGATCTACACCCGCGAGTGCTAGGTCACCGATCATGTCGAGTGTCTTGTGACGCACGCACTCGTCCTCAAAACGGAGAGAATTGTTGATAGGGCCATTTTCATCAAAGACGAGTAGGTCAGCGGTAGTCACTCGTAAACCGAGACCGCTTGCTTGCATCTGATCTGCTTCTGACTGCAAAACAAAGGTTCTAGCCGCCGCCAATTCTGTTTGAAAAGACGTTGGACAGACATCGATGGAAATTCTTTGCGAGGTAATTGGACTGTTGCTGCCATAATCGAGTTCATAAGATAGAGACATTGTCCGAGCGGTTTTAGGTGGTCGAACCTCAATCCAAGCATCGCTATCAGCAACGTGAATCGTCGACTCGATGGTCAGTGCGGGACGCATGTTCTCCTGAGGAACGACGCCAGCGTGTAACAGGGCGTTCACAAACGGCATGCTGGAACCGTCAACGCCCGGCATTTCACTCGTCGAGGTCCAGATAAAACAGTTGTCAATTTGCAGCCCAGCGAGTGCTGCGACCACATGCTCTACCATGTCAACGTGAGTCCCATTTGCGTGAAGATTTGTACGTCGGGGTACTTCTTCGCGATATTGTACGTCAACGGGTATCGGCACTTCTTGACCATCCTCAGTTCGCAGAAAAACCAAGCCTGTCTCCACTGGGGCGGGACTGAATTCCAGTGTCACATCTGCACCACTCCAAAACCCAAAGCCGACCACGGTAACCGTAGAGGCAATAGTTTGTTGTGGTCTGTTGTAGGACAGGTGAGGATTCATACGTCAGTTAATAATCTGTATTCGCGTTGTCTGCCTGATTTGACCTTGCCCGATATTCTTTGCGGCCACCAGGCAATAGGTATTTGGCATCGTAATATTATTACACTTTAGCGAGGAACTGTTGTCGCAGGATTGCTGACGTTGGCCGGAGCAGCGGTTACATTACCTTTATTGACAGCTTCCACAATATACTTGGTGATATTGAGGCTGCGTTGATAGACAATATCGCGATTGACTCCCTTAAGGACTGACTCGCGACTTTGAGGATTGATCGCTTTACTGTCATAATTGAGAACCAAGCTGATGCCATTTTGTTCGCAAAAAGTGGATATGGTCTTCTGTACTCCGATGTAGCATTCGTGAAACACCTTGGCTTCTTGTTGCAAAACATTCTTACGTTTGATCTTCATTTGCACTTGTACATCGGCTTGTATTTTCGCAACGCGTTCTTCGAGTTGCGAATAAGCGGTTGTTCCAGGATTGTAGCCCTTTAGTTCTTCGACCAGCGCAGTAACTTGCTTCCGAGCAACTTCGAGCGTAGCGTCGAACTGAGTGATTTCCGACTGGATGGAAGCGAGCATCGATTTGAACTTGGTGTTGTTTTCCATGACGACGGCAATGTCGACAACGGCCACAGTTGTTCCGGTCCGGGCTTGTTGAGCCTGAGCCGTACTGCCAATATTACCAATGAAAAAAGTAAGGCAAATAGCAGTTGCAGTAGTTAGTAGTAGGTGATTTTTCACGATCAGCACTCCTTGCTGTATCTTTGTGTGTGGGCTGTGGAGTTTCCCGTCCTTAGGAAACTCGCTGTTATGTTTATTGCTAATCGCCCTAAATGCCAACAGATTGAACTGTTTTGTTAGGAAAACAACAATTAATCGCCGGTGTTTTATATAGACGAACTAATGGTATTAGTCGTCGCTGAAACGCCAACGAGGGTTATTTTGCCGAGAAACGGCAGATGGGTAAAGACCAATCTGCAAAGAAAGTGCGAGGTACCCACGAATTGGTATGAGAAATCAACTCCTAGCCCGCCTAATGCGTTCGTCTTAGGCGGGAAAGCGGGAGACGCTAGGGGATTTGAGTGCGTTAGCGTGGTGAGCCAAGTGTGATGGTGAGTGTCAGTTCTTTTCCGGCCCGTAGCACTTTCACGGGCACCTTGTCGCCTGCTTTGAATTTCCGCAGCGCGCTGTCGAAGTCTTCAATTCCGCCGATTTTGTATTTCCCGAGTCCAATCACGACATCTTTGGGTTTGATTCCCGCCTTTTCCGCCGGACCGTTTGTTGCCACTCCGGTTAGTGGCAAACCATCGGTATTATCGGAATAGTCTGGAATGCTGCCGAAATATGGACGATCGCCCCCTGTGTTCTCTACATTGCGTTTCTTTTCAGCTTTTTTGAAATTCGGTCGTTCGTCGGCCTGTGCGATGGACACAATGATTTCAGTCGTCAAAGCGGTTACGCGGTCCATTCCCTCGAAGTTTATCGTCTTAAAATCGTCACTAGGGCGATGATAAAACTCATGCAAGCCTGTAAACAAATGTAAAACGGGAATATCTTTAAGGTAGAACGATTGGTGGTCACTTGGGCCTACGCCTTCTGGCTTGCGGGTCATTTCAAATTTTGCGGTTTCGTTAAGTTTGTCTAACAACGGTTCCCAAACGTCAGACGTACCAGTACCGGTTACGATGAGTTTATTATCTGTTAGTCGACCGACCATATCGAGATTTACCATCGCGATTGTTTTGTGTAAGGCAATTAGTGGCTCTTTGACATAACGATCACTCCCGATGAGTCCGCGTTCTTCCGCGGAAAATGCTATAAACACGATTCGCCTACGGGATGGCGTTTTACGCGAAGCAAGTTGTTGGGCAATTTCCAATAACGCCGAAGTACCGCTACTATTATCATCCGCTCCATTATGGATTTCCTTGGTCCAAGGAGCTAATGAGCCAGATCCACCATAGCCCAGATGATCATAGTGGGCGCCGACTACAATCGTTTCATCTTTAAGCTCGCCGACACCTTCGAGTATTCCCACGACATTCTTAACCTCAGTCTTCGTCTGTAGCAGCGAAGCTTCACCTGTCGCAGTCCAATTGGTGATGGCACCAACGATGGGTTTAAGTGACGCGTCAATTTCCGTTTCAATTTCCGTCAAGGATTTTCCAAACGCCTGTAGGATCATCGGTTCAATCACTGCCCGTCGAGCAAAAAACACAGGCATGCTTTTACGGGTGGTGTTATTTCCGGCGGTGTCGAAGGTGAGAATTGCATCGCCGTCGCCATTTAATTCGCTAGCGGTGTCCGTAATGTTACTCGATATTTCTGCCAATGCTTGATTGTGTTTGGTGAGGTCATCCTCTGTTGGGTTTTCATTTTTAGAGAAAAGTTGTTGTTCTGCGGCAAGCTGCCCCGCGTATTGGGATAAAGCGTGTTTCAATCCAGACAGGTGTTTGGCAGATTCGGTGGCATCGTTTACCATGATGACGGCGCTAGCGCCATGTTGAAATGCTTGGGAAATCTTCGATCGAAATGTTGCATGTCTCGATGACTTCGTGCCATCAAATGGACTGTCGGCGTCTGATTGTTGGGGCTCTTTTCGCAGTATCACCACGACTTTACCTTTGACCTCTAAGTTCGCATACTCGTCGTAATCTAGTTCCGGAGCTTGGATGCCGTAGCCAACAAAGATGAGGTCACCTTGACACTCGCCACTGGCGCCAATAGCCAATGGATTGAAGTCAAAGCCCAGTGTCAGGTCAGTTGCCTCGGTGGTTTCGTTATCATTTGAGGGTCCCGTCAGCTGCAATCGGTTATCAGCAGGTTTTCCAAGTTTGATGTCGGTTGCTATCTCAAATCGCTGGAAAGGTGTGCCATCGTAAGAGTCCGTTTTTAATCCAAGTCGGCGAAAGTGTGAGGCGATATAGTCAGCAGCTTTGTTGATACCATCTGTGCCAGGGCCACGTCCTTCGAGTTCGTCAGAAGAAAGGTACTTGACGGAATTTGTAAGCCGCTGCTGAGACGACAACAAATCGGGTTCTTTTTCAGCTGATTGAATATCCGAAATTGCGCCAAGGAATGTGGCGAATACAGACATCAGCAAGGCAAATAAAAAATTGAGTTGTTTAGGGTTCGGTAAACGGCGTATGCGATGTAGGTCAGATGGATTGCTGTTCATTGCGGATGGCTTTTACGTTGTTAGGGTCTAAATTTAGATGAAGTTGTTTTCCTGAAAGCTTGTTAGGTATAACTAATTTTCGTTGCTGTCGACGCGAGCGTCAAGTAACTTGGTTGCGTGAAATGTCTTTTCCCCAACGACCATCTTTCTTGCTTGGACGATTTCGGGGGCGTACAAATGTGAATATCGGGTTATAATATCGCTGTATTTAGTAAGAACTCGCAGTGATTTCACTGGATGCAGCAGACGGTGACGCTTTAGTTTTGAATAGGCTCGTACATGTTTTCGATTCACATAATCCAAGGATTTGACCAAGGCGTACGTCTGGATATAGCTAGCAATAACTTTCGCTTTGGCCGCGACAGTAATAATGACCTGCAATTGCATGATTCGGAGGTTTCTCGCTTTCACGCCGAACTACGACAGGATGGTGCGGGCATTAAAGTTGTTGATCTGGAAAGTTCCAACGGCACTTTCGTCAATGGTGAGCGGACAAATTCGGCGCCCCTTAGCAGCGGTGACCGAATTCAATTAGGCAAGACGCATATTGTCATGAAGGAATACGACATTGAGGACGTGACCGACCATTCTGCGGAAGTTCAGTTTGATGACAACACGTCTGTTGAATCGCAGATCCTTGAGACGGTCGCTCCACAGTTCGGCGGAGGTGGTTCACCA
>Ga0302134_10000895_pt1 | contig 13619 bp, 10 predicted proteins | sample CB9_SCM_MG_FD_203123 | JGI IMG/M metagenome (GOLD analysis project Ga0302134, IMG submission 203123) | Marine microbial communities from Western Arctic Ocean, Canada - CB9_SCM | ecosystem: Environmental > Aquatic > Marine > Oceanic | place: Canada: Western Arctic Ocean | collected 2017-09-19
ATGTTATCAAATTCGGCCTGACGGAAAAGCTCCTTAGTCGAAACAACCGTTTTTTTAGAAAAATTTATGCTCATTCGTCAAACTCTAAATCATAATATGGAGCAAAAAAAACACCTGCAGGATCAAGGTGCTTTTTAAGTCTCTTTACCAAAGAATATCCACTGGCCACACCAAATTTACCCAGATCCATAAAAGAGCATTTCGGTGTAGAACTCACCCACCTGAGCTTGCTGTCAGCATGAATCAGGTCTGATTTTATTTTTTCAAGATGCTGAAGCTGCTCTTTCCGTTCTGTGCTTTTGTGCATAAAATGAATATCACCTCCTGTAGGATGAACTGCAATTTTAAAATTTGCTTTTCGGAAAGTTTCAAAAGGGAAGGTAAAGATTTCTTCAGTCGGCAAAGTTGCAAAAACATGAAAATGTGATTCTTCCATTTTCCATACATTACGAATCGAAGGTAAAAACCCTGTAAACCTTTGTTCTCCCGGAGTGAAAATCTGTCCTGAATATGATTTGCTGTCAGGCTGAATAGTCAGAGTATTACCAAAAACTTCACGTATTTCACCTTCAATTCGGTCTCGATTCAGCTTGTTTCCGGAATATCCCATACCTAAAACCCAGCTTGAGTCTGAAGTAGATAAAGCCTGAATCCAATTCAATGGAATCCTGAGTTTGCGTAGCTCCTTGAGCTGAGACAACCATGCTTCATTCCGGAAAATTCCAAACATCCCATGCGGTTCTACAGGCCGTGGCAAAACCTTAAAATTAACAGCAGTTATAACACCCAAACCGCCTTGACTTCCTAACATCATTCGTGTCAGGTCATAACCGGAAACGTTTTTTACCACCTTACCGCCAGCCTGTACTAATTCCCCTTTCCCGTTAATATATTCGATACCGATGATACAGTCGCGAAGCCCCCCCATGTCCATTCGGTTTGGTCCATAATCATTGCAGGCTACTACAGAGCCAACACAAGAATCTGGAAACCATGGATTGACAGGCAGGACCATATTTTTCTCTGCCAGCATCCCCTGTAGAGTCCGGATACTCATTCCTGCTTCCACACCAACGACCATGTCATCCGGATCAAAAAAGCGTGTTCCGTTGAGTTTTTTCAGGGAAAGGATGTCGCCTGGAATGTCTTTCTGGTTGCCTGAAATTGTACTCACAAATCGGGAACCATTTCCGCAAATTCTGAATGGTACTTGCGTTTCAATACGGGAGTTAACCCAATTTTGCAATTCTTCCAAGGAGCAAGGTTCTATTTTGCTCATACTGCTATTCCAGATTTTGCGGCAACCAATTTTGTTTTATTAACGGCAGACAGATTTGGCGGAGGTGTTCCTGCTTTTGACTCAGCACAGCGTCCGGGATGCGGAAAAATCTTTCCCGGATTGAGCAAATTCTCAGGATTAAAAAAAACACGTACATTCTGCATATTAGCGAGCGATGTCTCTGAGTAAAGATCAGACATCCACTCGGCTTTTTCAATACCAATTCCATGTTCTCCAGAAAGCGTACCGCCGTAACGGATACAGGCTGATAATATTTCTTCGCCAATTTTATGAGATTTTTCAACTTCTTCAGGATTTTCATAATCATACAAAATCAGCGGATGCAAATTACCGTCTCCTGCATGAAAAACATTGGCTACAGTCAAACCGTGTTTTTTACCAATTGCTGTGATTTCATCGAGTACTTCCGGAAGTTTGCTCCGAGGAATTACACCGTCCTGCACATAATAGCTCGGTGAAATTTGACCAATTGCGCCAAAAGCTTCTTTACGTGCACGCCAGATTTTGGCACGTTCTGCCTCATCTTGAGCTCGATTGACTTTAGTTGCTCCAGTTTCTTTGAGCAATTTTTCAACTGTCTCTGCTTCAGCATCCAGTCCGTCTGCCAAACCGTCCAGTTCCACAATCAGCACAGCTTCCGCATCCAAAGGAAAACCAGGTTTGAGTGCTTTTTCAACGGCAGAAATTGTGATTTTGTCCAGCATTTCCATTGCAGCCGGGATTATACCGTGACGAATGATGCTTGAAACAGATTCGCAGGCATTGCGAACTGAAGTGTATATTCCAAGCAAAGTTACCGCTTTTTCTGGGTTTGGAGTAAGACGGCAAATGATCTTACTGATGATGCCAAAAGTACCTTCAGAACCAGTTACCAAACCCAGCAAATCCGGTCCTGGCATTCCAAGATGTTTTCCACCAAGTGTGACTAACTCACCGTCAGGCAAAACCATTTCGATACCCAGCACATGATTAACAGTTACTCCGTATTTGAGTGTGTGCGGCCCTCCAGAATTTTCTGCTACATTGCCGCCAATGGTACAGGCTTTTTGCGAAGAAGGGTCAGGAGCATAGTGGTAGCCGTGAGAGTGGACGTTCTCAGTAATATGTAAATTAATTACTCCGGGACCGACTGTAATTGTGCGGTTAATCCAATCTACTTCATGCACTTCCTTGAAACGGGCCATTTCAATAATCACACTTCCTTCCTGAGGAACTGCGCCTCCCGAAAGTCCGGTGCCAGCGCCTCGTGCGACAAAACTGATCTTGTATTGATTGAGTAGTTTGATGACCGATGAAAGTTCCTGAACTGTTCCGGGAAACAATACACCCATAGGTGGTGCAGTATAAAGAGCCAGACCGTCGCAACGGTAAGTGTAAAGTGTTACTTGATCATCCTTGACCCACTCTTTTCCAAGAATCCGGACAAACTCGCTGCGGATATTTTTTTCAAATGACATGTTCCACGCTCATCAATATTAAAATAATTTTGTTAATATATTGTGATTAAAACGATCTTCATTAAAATGTTTCGCAGGCTTCAATAAAGTTGTTTGGGATGTATTGCTGGAATTAAGAATAACTTATTAAAAACACTCTATCAAGTGGTATAATTGTAAGACCAATTATTAATTTTGTCATAAAACAGAATCCACTTGACCATTGTACTCATAAAACAGAGGATTCATTGCAGGAATTGATGAGCTTTGCTGATGTCTTCCTACGAACTCGTCATGAAAATTAATTGTCTTTTTCCAAAACAATAAATCACCAGTTGGAATAATCAAATGCTCCTGAAAGCAGTCCGCTCACAACGTCGTTTTGAACAAGTTGCAGAACAAATATCTAAATTAATCCAAAAAGGAAAACTTAAACCGGGTATGCGTCTGCCACCTGAAAGGGAACTTGCACTTCAGCTCGAAGTAAGTCGTCCGACGGTGCGTGAAGCAATGATTGCACTTGAAATTTCTGGTTTGGTTGAAGTCAGGGTTGGTTCTGGGATTTACGTTTTGGACACTTCAAGTCCAAAACTGAAAATGTGTAAAAATTCTGTTGACATTGGGCCGGGTCCACTTGAATTAATTGAGGCACGCAAAGAAATTGAAGGTGCCATTGCAGAGCTTGCCGCGCAGCGTATTGACACGGGCAGCCTGGAGCAACTGGAGCAGGCAATAGATAAAATGGTGCATGAAAACAAGATTGGTGCTGACGGGGACCGAGAATTTCATTTGCTGGTAGCCAAAGCTGCCGGAAACAGTGTTTTGGAAACAATAACTGTATTTCTCTGGGATCAGCAGCAGAATTCTCCGATGTGGACAAAATTGATTGAGCGGATGAAAGAGAAAAAGCTGCACACTACCATCCTGGATGACCACCGATGTTTACTAGACTCTCTTCGTCAAAAAGATTCCAAAGAGGCTAAAGCTATCATGAGGAATCATCTTAATCATGCTCGAGACATATATTTTGATTTAATGGGAGAAGAAGAAAACTGACTGTCTCGTCAGGCAAGTTTAATTGATTATTTTGTTAGATTTAAAACATGGCTTAGTATTTAATAAAAGAAAAATGAGTATTTACGGATATACACGTTTAAACAACCACCGTCCAACTCCTGATAAATTGGACACACGAAATCAGGCCAGGATAATTCGAAAATGGTCTGAAGAAAAGGGACTGACACTCAAAAAGATTTTCCGTGATATTGAATCAAACAGTGCCAGCCTGGAACTGCCGAATTTAAAAAAACTTATCACCCTGATTGTACAGGATAAAGTCGGAGTTCTCATTGTTGCTCGTTTGGATCGGTTAACTAGGTCAATTCGTCTTTACAAACAATTATTTAATTTATTTGAAAAACATAAAATACGTTTTGTTTCTGTAGCAGAAGGTTTGGATTCGAAAACAAAAAGTGGAAAAATGGTTTTAGATGCACTCAGTATAATGGCACTTTGGGACGCAAAATCAATTCCTGACCGGACCCGCGAAATGATTGAACAAAAACGGAAAATTGGTGAACGTGTAGGCCATGCTCCTTTTGGATATACGTATCTTAACAAACGACTGACGCCTGTAGAAAAAGAACTGGCTATTGCCAAACTCATTCGGGAAAAGCGGGAAGATGAAAATTTGAGTTACCACAAAATAGCCAGGTTCCTCAATAGCCAGCGACTGAGGTCTAAGCGTGGAGGTCGCTGGTATGCAGAGACGATAAAAGGAATTTGCAAAAATTCTCTGTACAATCGAATTTCGAATATCAAATAAGGAACTGTTTAACGATAAGGTGAGTGTGGAGTGAATTCTTCAATACCTTGATCAATTGCCGCCTTCTCTTCTTCCAGAAATTTTGAAATTGAACTCCGGAATCCTGGATGCTCCAGCCAATGCGCACTGTAAGTTAGTTCCGGAAGAAAACCGCGCTGTATTTTGTGCTCTCCTTGAGCACCAGCTTCGAACAAACTAATTCCTTTCCTGATAGCATATTCTATCGGTTGATAGTAGCATAACTCAAAATGCAAACTCCGAAAATTTCCTTTACAACCCCAATACCGCCCATATAAGCATTTTCCATTTTTAAAATTTATTGTTCCAGCAACACAATCTCCATCAACATAAGCAAGAAAAAGCACCATCTTATTGCACATAGTTTGATGGATACGTGAAAAAAAGTCTTTTGAAAGATATGGATGTCCCCACTTTTTTTCAGATGTAGAAAGATAAAATTCATACATATAATTTATATGTTCAACCAAAATAGCCTCTCCCTCCAGTACTTCCACCTTAATCATCTGCTGTTGAATTTGCCTGCGTTCCCGTATAATTTCCTTCCGGCGTTTACGTTTTAAGTTTCCAAGGAATTCATCAAAATCCTTGTAAAAATTGTTTTTCCAATGGAACTGGAAACTGTGCCGAATTAGAAAACCCATGGATTCAAAGACTGGCAGCTCTTCTTCAGTAATGAATAAAAAATGGAGAGAAGAACAGTTTTTTGAACGCATGCAAAGCAACGCCTCTTCTAAGAGTTTCTTCCTGACATTACTGGTATCTGCTTCCGGATGCACAAGTAATTTTAGGCCGGTTGCCGGTGTGAAAGGTATAGCAGAAACTAATTTTGGATAATAATTCAGGCCATACTTTTCATAAGCATTTGCCCAGCCCCAGTCAAAAATATATTCGCCGTATCCGTTATATTTTTCGTACAGGCAAACTGCTCCCTGTAACTGCTTTTTTTCCCACAGAGTCAGATGGCAAGGCAACCATCCGGATTCTTCGCCAACACAGTTGCTTTCTTCCAGAGCATTCAGATAATTATGCTCAGAAAAAGGAAACTCTGTACCCTTCAAGGTACTCCACTGTTTGGGAGAAATTGCTTCTATCTTGGACTCAAACTTGGATTGCACAAATTTTATTTTGGTAAAATTGTAAAAATCAGCAGGACTGTTCCAGCAGGAAAATTCAGGATATTTCCCCCAAACTCGTTAATCACTAGAGATTTGGAGCATGTACATAAACAATCTTGTTGTTACGTACATAACTTATAATTTGAAGTGATGTATTTTTTATGGTCGGAACAGACTTTATAAAAATTACTTGGAAAGGGATCAACGGGTCTTGAGGAAGGCTCGTATTCAATAAATCATTTTTGTCGTTCGTTAAAGCAGTGGAGTCCTGAATCCCAAATTCGGAAGAATGACGCAATGCTTTGATATCCATGGGATTTAGTGATTCCAACTGTTCGTCTGACAATATAGTTCCGGCATAGGTGAAATGGTTTGTAATCAACTGTTGATCGGCATCAAATGCAAAAGCTTTCAATTGTATTTTTTTAATCTGGTCTGACTCATTGAAGGTGTTCCGAATAGATCCTTCGACTACAAATACCGGCAGACGATTATATCCATTTTCTACCAGTCTTGCCTCAAATTCTCCTGCAAACTCCAACTGATGCACATTACCGCCAATCAACTGGTAAAAAATAGCTGTATCCAGTAATTTAAGATGTCCTCCGATAATAGCAAGAGACGCAACACCCATTACCACCAACATGGAAAGCAAAACAAATTTTTCATGAAAACCGAATTTAACTTCAGGCTTTTCAGCCGTTTTTTGGGCAATCGAATCGATTTTCTCAAACTTTTTCTGCTCTGTCTTTTTAGTCGCCGATTTATTTAATATTTTTGTTTTAGTATGTGATATTTGAATTTCATGGTTCTTGAGGATTTTTCTTTCCCAGGATTCCAGTTCTTCGGGTGCTTCTTTTTTTTGTTCAGCTTTTTTTTGAATCCCTAGCGGATTTGTTTTTTTTGATCTGACTGAGGAAGCTCTTTTAACTCCGAGCTCATCAAGGATAGAAGTTGCAGCATCAGCTGCAGACTTTTTGCGTTTTGGTTTTGGTGAGAGCAGAGACAAACCTTCTTTGCGGGTACTCACAGAAGGACTATCTTTTGAATATTTTGATCTGACTGAGGAAGCTCTTTTAACTTTGAGCTCATCAAGGAGAGAATTTTTTTTTGGTTTTCTCGACAGCATTTTAAATCATTTTACAATTGTATTAATCGTGAGTCATGAGTTAAAGTAAGGTGCGAATATTATTGACTTTAATTTGTCATCTCGGCCGAAGGAAGATATCTGATAAAGTGCTGATACCGTAAAAGATCCCTCACTTAAGTTCAAGATAATACTACAAAACTAGTGACTGTCCAGTTGAAGTATTTTAGTGTATGTTCCACGTCAAGTAATTTCAGTATTAAATTATTGTCGCATATCTACAAGAAACGTCCAGTGGATGCTGATTTTACCTTTAAAATAAAAAAAGCAAGGATACCCTGAAATATTATACGTATGTATTTTAACTTCCTGTGAGGACACCCAGGAAAATGAACTGTGGTTTTTTATAATCAGGATCATTCAACGGAAAGGCTACTTCAATTTTCAGAGGTACTTGAAACAGTGAAGCAGTATCCAGCGTCCACTCAATACCCATTCCGGCATTTTCCAGGTGTTTTGCTTTTTCATATGAAATGTTTTTTGACCATATTTTACCCTGGTCATAAAACACAGTACCTTGTATTTTAAAGGCACTCATCATTCCCCACAAAGGTTTAGTGATTAAGGGAAACTTGAAATTCAATCTTGAAGCCAACAGATTGTCGTCACTCAAATTAGTTTGTTGAGGATATCCACGTAATACAGCGGGACTTCCCAATTGAAATTTTTTCTGCAGCGGAGATTCCCCTGAAGTTGAAGCGTGTATGATATCGAACTCAAACCATTTCCTATGTCCAACGCGTAATATTTGTCCAAGTTTTGCTTGCCAGCGTACATAAGAAAAATCGCTTCCTATTTCCAAAGAGGGCTGTTCGTTCCAGATGTTCCAATTAATTTGGTAGGAGTCTATGGGGCTGACAGCACCCGTATGTTCCAGCAGAAAAGTGTTTGATTCTCCGGTTTCAATTACATCACTGTTCCCAGGATTGTTGCGAGCCGAAAAAAGTACCTCCCGGGAAAAACTGGTGTGGAACTTATATTCCAGTTCACCGGGATTATTAGAGGGTTCGTATGTTGCCCGGATGCCCTGGGAACGTACTCCACCATACTCACTGGCACTAACTCCAGCCTCCAATCCATGCAATCCCAGGTGTTCACGGTCGAGATTAAAAATGTAGAGTCCTCTTTTATTTTTTGACCCGTATCCAGGAATTGCATAAATACGATAGTCATCAAACCTGTATCTTATTCCTACACCAACAGAATTTCCATCTAAGGCATTGTTCCCAAATCCAGGAACTAAAAGCACCAAATGTTCACGCTGTTTTTCCCAGTCGAAACCAAAACGTACACGAAAAAAATTATAAGAATGATTATTGATTTTCGATGTTTCCAGCAATCGTTCTTCTGGATCAAGTGAAACTTTATCCGGAAAACCCGCCGTTTGAAAGACTACTGTCTCCTGCTGTTTAATTCCTGGTACCAGACTGCGAAACTGTTTACCGTCTTTTGTGATAAGTGAAACTACCAGCGGCATTTGAGCAAGTCCAATTTTATTGACACTTACTTCAGTCTCATACAATCCATTGGGCAGAGTTCGAGTAGTTGAATTTCCAAAACTGTAATCCAAAGTTTGTACAGTCCGGAACCACTGTGAAAAAAACCATTCCAATGAACCGTTTCCATCCATATTGTAAGGGCTACCGGAAGGAAGTAGAGGAGTTCTGAGTTGGTAATAATTAAACTTCTCCATTGCCTGCTGAAATTCTACCAGTTCAATTACATTTTGCTGATAATTTTGGGAAAAGTACTGGATAGCTTTTTTAAATGCCTTGTCTCCCAGTGTGTACTCCAACATTGAAAGAACCATTGCAGTCTTGTAGGTAAGTGTCTGCAAATATTTTTGAGAGTCAGGATTTTTTCGGAAAGATGAGAGAATGGGATATCTCAATTTTGGTGAAACAGAGTTTGCCATTTTTTCAAAAAAATGATCCCGGTAACGTGGATTCATCCAGTCAAGACTATCAAAAATTCCTGCATCTGCACCAAAATTATGTTGAAAAAAACGTAGTCCAAAAAAAGCAGGAATCCCCAAATTGAGCCACTGTTGAGTATCCTGGTTACTCCAGATTGACTCTCCAAACCAAAGTTGCGCCAGTCGCCGTGTCAAAAATCCAAGAGACTGCCGGTCCAGAAATTCTGACCTTTTGTAGTTCGGCAGGGGGACCAGGATCAAATTGTTTAAAACGTCCACCTGCTCATATTCTGCTTCAACTGCAACTATCCTAATTGATTCCCAGGGCGATTTGAGTCCATAACGTGAATGCATAAATGACAAAAAACTGGCGCTCCAATTATGCAGAAGTTCAGCTCTTCGTTCATGACCTTCCAAGTAAAATGAAGTCAGTTGGTAAGAAGTTTTAGCAGCTGTAGTGCTTGTATTTTTCACCAACATTGTTCTTCCTTCATTTCCGGAAAATTGTTGATGAACTCTGGAAAAAATCAAGGGGAAGTATTTAATCGGTCTCTTTGTAACAGAAAGAGTTACAACTTGCCCCGCCAACAATTTTTGATGACCCGGGGTCGTGATTAATGTTCCCGCCTGAACTGCTTTCCAGGTAACCTCAAATGTGGCAGGTGAGGGATTATCTTCAGTAGTTTCCCATTTTTTCTCATGCAATCCAGGTATTTCATTCCAGGTTAAGAGTTTTGGATGCCAATTTACTGTCACCAACATTCCATTGGCCGTACCTTCTTGTGTGTGTTCGGGAAAATTTGTAGAAAACTCGATCAGAACAGTGGACTCTCCAGGATAATTTTTTGTATCAGGAAGATTTTTTGGCAACAATATTCGCAGCAGACCATTTGAAGTTGAATAACCAACCTCCAGGTCGGGATTTGGTTCCAGTGAATATTTCAGCGGGTGTTTTTCTATTGATTGATTTTGAGTGAACGCACTCACGGAATTGATCTTTAAGCTGCCGGTACTGAAACCAGTTGGAGTTTTTGGATCTTCGAGATTATCTTGAAAGCGTTTCAGAGAAAAGACAGGTACTATTTTGTGTTTTCTGGTACCCCGTTCATCTGGATAATTGAAACGGTTTCCTGGTAGAGAAAAAAGTAATTCATGAGTCGGATAAGCGTTTCGAGTGAAACGGACTTGCATTTTTCCCACAAGAAGTGTCTTATCGTGATCATAAGAAACGTCTATTTTGTAGTGTGGGGCCTGCGTTTTAAAGTGGGATTCTGCAGATAAAAGCTGAGTTGAAATTGCAATCAGTACTCCGTGAACAACTAAAAATAGCAACGGTAAACGAAAAAAGAAGTACAACAAACTTCGTACCTCGAGCCTCAAACCTGAAACTTTTAAACTTAAAGCTGAAACCACAAAATGGCTTCGATCTTCACCAAAATTATCCAAGGTGAAATTCCTTGTGAAAAAATTATTGAAACGGATTCAGAAATTGCATTTTTAGACATCATGCCCTGCGCTGCAGGACACACATTGGTGATCCCAAAACTTGAAGTTGAGCGCTTAGAAGATTTGCCTGCAGAAAAGGCTCTGTCGTTGATGCGTACAATGCAACAAGTGGCAAAAGCAGTTAGTACAGCATTCGATGGAATTGACTATAACCTGATTCTCAACAACGGTTTAAATGCCGGACAAGAGATAACGCATGTCCACTTTCACGTGCTGCCGCGCACCAAAGGCAGTCCCAGACCTTTCCGGGAACATGTCCAATATGCTGAAGGAGAAATGCAAGAAGTGGGAGCAAAAATACGAAACTGTCTCTGATGATCTCAATTTTATTACTTTTTTTCAAGAGATGAGTCCAAAGACCTTTGCCTCCATAGAAATTGGCAGTAATGGAGTACGCATGATTGTAGGAGAATTGAGGGGTTCCTGCAGATTATAAGTACTTGAACGGTGGAGTGCCCACTTGCGTTTGGGGGATTCAGTTTTTGACTCCAGAGAAATTTCTGAAAAATTATTTCGACAGTTGCTGCAGACAATTCAGGGTTTGCTAAGTAAGGTTCATAAATATAAGGAATCACTACTGTTAAGCCTGGTTTCAGAGGTAACGGAAAAACCTATTGAAGATTTCACACTGGTTCTGATTTATGGACCTCCAAAAAAGTATAAAATTGGTGCATGAAAAAAATTAGCGTCAACAGGCAACAAAATGATGAAAAAATAGAGAAAGATCAGCGTTGTGGATTTATAGGATTAATAGGCCGTCCAAATGTTGGTAAATCAACTTTACTGAACCAACTGGTTGGACAGAAAGTTTCAATCACTGCACACAAAGCACAAACTACCAGAAATCGCATTCTTGGTATCCGGACTGTAAAAAATACACAGATGGTTTTCATTGACACGCCTGGAATCCATCCTGCAAAAAAGCTGCTGAACCGTAAAATAGTGGCATATGCGACAGAAACTTTGCGGGAAACAGATTTGAATTTGTGGTTAATTGAACCTTTGCCTGAAAATTCTTTGAAAAAGGATGGTCTCTCTGTTTTGCATCGTGAAGATCAGGAAATACTAAAAATGTTGTCCGGAAAGGAAAAACGGACCGTCCTAGTTTTGAATAAAATTGATACAATTTTACAGGAACAGGCACTTGTCAGCATCGACAAATTAGCGAAATTGGGAGACTTCGCGGAAATTGTTCCAATCTCAGCGCTGAAATCAACTAATGTTGAACACCTGGTTGATACCCTGAAAAAATATCTTTCTATCCATCCATTTTACTTTGAAAACAAACAGGTTACCGATGTGTCAGAACGCTTCCTTGCCAGTGAATTTGTACGTGAGGAACTGTTTATGCGCCTGCAGCAGGAGATTCCTTATTCGGTTGCAGTTGTAGTGGAACAATTTGAAGAGGATCAAAAATGTATTAAGATTGCCTGCAATATTTGTGTGGAGCGAGATTCACAAAAGGGAATTATCATTGGAAAAAAAGGTCAAATGTTGAAAACAATCGGGATTGCCGCCCGGAAAAAAATCGAGCGATTACTTGGAAACAAGGTTCATTTAGCACTTCATGTGAAAGTTTTAAAACAATGGTCCAGCAATGCACGGCATTTACGCAATCTTGGATTTAACTAACTTGCAGGTAACAAGAGTCAAAATTAATATTTTCAGTTCCTGATTTCAGGCCAAAACTTCAATATCAAAAGATATGTGGAATTTAATAAAATTACTGTTTGGCATAGTTATCATTATTTCAGTTATTTCAATGTTTCAAATATCGTGGGAAATTGGTCTAAGTGTTTTTGTTTTGATCACTGCAACATTTTGTATCTGGATTATACTGAATAGAATTACAAAAGTTGTATTTTATCCTGATCTTGTTCTTTCTTCAGAACCGTTTCGTGATTCAGTAACTTCTGGCGGCAATGAAGAAAATTTAGCTGATAAAGATACTTCTGAATCAGAAAATCTAATTTCTGGTGTTGACGAATCTATTTTTGAACAATTCAGAGAAAAATTAAATTTAAACCCTCCTTCCGAATCTGCCGGAGATTCAGTTATATCCTCTGAAAAAAATGTAAATACAGGCTTGGTTGCAGAAGCATATGAAAAAGCCAATTCAACAAATGCTCCTGATACTTTTTCTGAAGAACTGGAGGATGTAGAACAAGTGAAAGTTACTTTGAGCAAAGATGCAAAAAATCTTCAAGAAGAACAGGATGAAGGTAACGCAAAAGACACAGTTGGGGAGCAGAATGACGATGCAGCGGAAGAACAAAACAAAAAAGTTGCTGAAAAACAGGAGACAAAATACAAGGAAAAAGAAAAGACAGGCCGCAAACTAGGTACTGGAGAAGAAGCTCTGGAAATTCTTTCTCGAAAACATCAGGAAATAAGAAGACAAACAAGAGATATTGCTGCAGAGCCCCAGGAAGAATTCGATGAGGATCTTTTTGCAGATGAACTGATTCCGATTCCTGGTGGAGAAACCCTTGCTGAACCAGAAGAAAGAGAGTTCAGTGATGAAGACTTATTTGCCCCGGCACCAGCAACAGATAATCTGGAAGATGAGGACGGTTTGGTTTCTTCTTTACGGAAAACGACTCCTCGGGCAGAAAAAGATGCTGAAGCGGAAGGACTGCTGAAACTTGCAACAATATCATGCGAAGCAGGCAGAATGGAAGAAGCTGGTGCCAGTCTTAAAAGTTATCTGGAGCTTCTCAAAGAGCTTGGTCAAAAGCCAAGTTCAGATGTGCTGCATTTAGCTGAAAAGCTTGGGGTTCCACTTGATTCAACTTTGAATCCGGAACTTTCTTTGAAAACTAATGAAACAAAAACAGAGACTGAAAAAGAACTGGGAAAAAATATTCAGGAAGAACCAGAGCAAACCAATTATGAAAGTGTCATGGATGGAATAGTGAAGACTCTTGAAGAAAAAGATTCATATGAAGAAGCCTTGCCTCTGCTAAAGGATCTGCTTAACTACAATCGGCAGCGAGTGAATATTTCAGCAATGGATCCCCTTTACGAAAGGATTGAGCGTGCACACTCAACAATGGAAAATGATGAAGAATTAGTAGCTACCTACAAAGAACATCTTGCAATCAAACAACAGTTGGATGACATTGAAGGTGAGTTGCACTTGCTTGATTTGATCAGTGCCCACTATACAAATATTGGAGATCTTACAGCATCAAAACGCTATCAGTCAGAAATTTTAAGAGTAAAAGACGGATTAAGTGGGTTCAACCGACTAAAATAAAATCAGGAAAAATGTACGCACCCGTCTGGAGTACGGGAACTTAGCTTGTAGCCGTGGTTTCCTGCTGCAAATTGTATTTCAGCCAGCAGTCTGCA
>Ga0302134_10000896_pt1 | contig 13609 bp, 10 predicted proteins | sample CB9_SCM_MG_FD_203123 | JGI IMG/M metagenome (GOLD analysis project Ga0302134, IMG submission 203123) | Marine microbial communities from Western Arctic Ocean, Canada - CB9_SCM | ecosystem: Environmental > Aquatic > Marine > Oceanic | place: Canada: Western Arctic Ocean | collected 2017-09-19
AGCGTTGGCCAGTGATTTCAAAAGCCAGTGGCTGGGCTGGCGCACCTGCACCTGTTTCTTGTCGCCCTTTCGTGAGAGCCAATCATTCCGACCCAGCCACCAGAAACCTTGGCACTCGGTTAACCCTGACAGCCATGCGTCCGCGTCCTTGACCTTTCGACCATTCATCCAGTAGGTGTACTTTTAGCGGTAGGTGGATTTACCACCATTGCCCTGCTCGGCTTGACGGGTAAGAAACGCCGAATCGAGATTCGGGCTGGGCTCGACGAAATCCGCAACGGCTGCGTCTAAGGAATTATCGTTTGCAACATTACCGGTGTGCGGTTGATCGTCCATTGACCGTTCCTCTAAGATCGACCAGGATTTGCAAATGATACGCGCTGCATAGGATCGGTGTTAAATTTGCAAGCTGGCCCGCGAGCGCTGCGCGTTTGTATTATCACTAACCAATATTGGGCAACGTGACCAATTGGCCATTGTTTGTCCGCCTGCCTAATGGGAGGCCTGCTATGCAAGCGCCGAAAAATGAGCAAGAGCTTGAGTTGCCAGTGGTGGCGTTGGTTTTCCGAAATGCCCTGAGGATTTTTCCTATGCTAAAGCGGATAGCATTGCCGCTGGCGGTGGTGATGGTAACGACAGGGTGTAGTCAGGTGCCCGATGCCATCAACCCGGTCGAGTGGTATAAAAATACAGCCGACTTGTTTGTCGACAAGGATGAGAGGCAGACGCGAGGGGTCACTCCGTTAGAAGGGTCTCTTGCTGCTGATCGCCTCAGGCCGACGCAGGTTGGAAATGAGCCGTATCCCGACCTTTCCCCCGTGCCAGCCCGCCCTCAGGTAGCTAGGGCCGAATCCAGGGAGTGGTATAGTAGTCTAGCGGATTTTTTCTTAGATGATGATGAGCCGTATCCCGACCTTTCTTCCGTGCCAGCCCGCCCTCAGGTAGCTAGGGCCGAATCTAGGGAGTGGTATAGTAGTCTAGCGGATTTTTTCTTAGATGATGATGAGTCGTATCCCGACCTTTCCTCCGTGCCAGCCCGCCCTCAGGTAACTAGGGCTGAAACCAAAACGCAGATCGCCGAAGGTCTTGTCGCAGACACACCACAAGCGGGTTATTCTTCCGAAGTCATCCTTCGCCAGGGTGCAACCGCCGGTTCGCTGATGGCGTTAGCCCCTGTTGCGCAAAGACAAGTTGCACCCGAAATCGCGAAAGGTATTCGGCCACTGCCACTGCCTACTGTTAAGCCTTTGCTAGCACGCCAGCGTGTGGCAGCCCTGCCGGAAAAGCCGCGCAAACCTGTGGTTCAGGCGTCAGCAGTGGCGTCGAGCGTTGCCGATGTATTCCGGGCGCGTGTTGCTGAGCAGAGCCGTCTGCCGTCGCAAATGACTTCTGAAGCCGGCGTGGGCGTTCAGGCCGGGTTAGGTGTAGTTGGTATTCTGGAGAGGCCGAGTGCACCTGTGGTAAGCTCGACAGCAGTGGCGTCGAGCATTGCAGATGTATTTCGGGCGCGCATTGCCGAGCAGAGTCGTCTCCCGTTGCAGGTGGCATCCGGAGACGGTTCTGGCGTTCAGGCAGGGCTCGGTGGCACGGTTTATATTTCGTCTGCAGGTGTCGTTGGACCTGCTAATGCCGGTCGCCAGGTATCGTTGCCGCACTTTGGCATGGAGAAAGTTGCTACCATTATTTTTTCCAACGGTTCATGGAAACTTAGCGAAACTGACTTAAAGATTCTTGCTGATGTGTCGGCTCTGCATCGTCTGCGTGGTGGGGCCGTGAACGTCGTGGGGCATGCCAGCAGTCGAACGAAGACCATGGATGAAGGCCGCCACCATCAGGTGAATTTAAAGATTTCCCTTTCCCGTGCCGATAGTGTTGCGCGTGCGCTGATTAGAATGGGATTGCCGCGCAATGCGATTAGTATTGATGCGCGGGCGGATTCCGAGCCGCTATATCATGAGGTCATGCCGACTGGCGAAGCAGGCAATCGGCGCGCGGAGATCTACTTAGAATTGTAACCTTCGAGGCGGAATTGCTAAACCCCGCCGGAGCTGGACACCATGATGGAGCAGGAATTTCACTGCATCCGGCGTCTCCCGCCGTATGTTTTTGCCGAAGTTAACGAGATGAAAGCGCGAGCCCGTGCCGCTGGTGACGACATCATTGATCTGGGTATGGGCAATCCAGATGTACCGACGCCCCAGCACATTGTCGACAAACTGACGGAGGTGGTGCGCGACCCTAAAACGCACCGTTACTCATCATCGCGTGGCATTACCGGCCTACGGAGGGCGCAGGCGGCCTATTACGGGCGGAGATTCGGCGTTGATCTTGATCCCGATAAAGAAATTATCGTCACGTTGGGATCCAAAGAAGGATTGGCGAATCTGGCAACGGCGGTCACCAGCCCCGGTGACGTGATTCTGGTACCAAATCCCAGCTATCCGATTCATCAGTTTGGCTTTGTTATCGCGGGCGCCGTGGTGCGCAACGTTCCGGTGAAGCCGGACGAAGACTTCTTGTCAGCTCTTGATCGCGCTGTCCGTCATAGCGTGCCGAAGCCCACGGCTTTGGTGTTAAACTACCCCAATAACCCGACGACGGAATTAGCTAGTATCGATTTTTATCGTGATGTCGTTGACTTCTGCCGACGCCATGAAATTTACATTTTTTCGGACCTAGCTTATGCAGAAATATATTTTGACACCCCTCCGCCACCGTCGATTTTACAAGTGGCTGGCGCGCGCGAGATTGCCGTTGAATTCACGTCGATGAGCAAAACCTACTCAATGCCGGGGTGGCGGATCGGATTTGCAGTCGGAAATAAAAAACTTATCTCTGCTTTGGCACGTATTAAATCTTACCTCGACTATGGTGCGTTCACACCGATCCAGGTGGCGGCAACGGCGGCTCTCAATGGCCCGCAGGAATGTGTCGATGAAATTCGCACGCTCTATCAAGAGCGGCGGGACGTGCTTATTCACGGTTTGGAGGCGGCAGGTTGGCCGATTCCGTCACCAACTGCGACGATGTTTGCCTGGGCCCCACTGCCACCAGGAATGCGCGATCTTGGCTCTCTGGAGTTTTCTAAGTTGTTATTGCAGGAGGCGAAGGTGGCGGTGGCGCCGGGTGTCGGTTTCGGCGAGCACGGCGATGGATATGTTCGTATCGCTTTGGTGGAGAATCGTCACCGTAGCCGTCAGGCTATACGCAATATCAAGCAATTCTTATTAAAGTATCAGAAGGGCTTGGATGTTCCAGAAACAAATTGGGTTAAGGCGGGCTGATATTGTGAATACCAAAATGAATGCAACGGATGCCCGACCATTGCGTCTTGCCATTGCCGGACTTGGTACGGTTGGTATGGGTTTGATCAAATTACTGCGTACCAACCAGAGGCTGGTAACTGCGAGGGCAGGTAGGTCTATTGATGTCGTAGCCATCAGCGCGAGAGACCGTAACCTCGATCGAGGCCTGGACCTGTCCGGCCTGACTTGGTTCGATGACCCCGTTGCTATGGCATTGGATGCAAATATAGATGTTTTTGTCGAATTAATTGGCGGGTCGGAAGGTGCGGCCAAGGATGCTTGCGAGGCGGCGCTGGCCGCGGGGCGCGATGTAGTCACGGCTAACAAGGCTCTCATCGCCCATCATGGAGCTAGTTTGGCGGAGCTTGCGGAAAAGAATGGACGCGTTGTCGCGTATGAAGCGGCAGTCGCCGGTGGTATTCCCATCATAAAATCCATGCGGGAAGGTTTATCTGGGAATGCGTTTAGCCGGGTCTATGGGATTCTGAATGGTACCTGTAATTATATCCTTTCAACCATGCGCAAGACCTCGCGGAATTTTGATGACGTGCTGTCGGAGGCACAGTCGCTTGGCTATGCCGAGGCAGATCCCAGCTTCGATATCGATGGCGTGGATACGGCCCACAAGCTAGCCATCCTTGCTAGTCTTGCTTTCGGTTCCCCCGTCAATTTCGATGCGGTTCATATTGAAGGCATTCGCCATATCTCTTTGTCGGATATTCATTTTGCAGAGGAGCTGGGTTATCGGATCAAACTGCTCGGCATCGCTTCGCGTACAGACCACGGTATCGAGCAACGAGTCCATCCATGCATGGTGCCTGTCGATGCGCCGATTGCCCATGTAGAAGGCGCCTTCAATGCTGTGGTCGCACATGGCGATTTTGTCGATACCGTCATGCAGGTCGGTCCTGGCGCCGGCGCTGGGCCAACGGCTTCTGCCGTGGTTGCTGATATCATCGACATTGGCCAAGGCCGGCGGACGCCGACCTTTGGCGTGCCGTTCGGCGCATTGCAGGTAAAAAGTTCAGCGGATATGGGGAAGCATCATGGAGCCTATTACGTTCGCCTGATGGTCATCGACAAGCCGGGGGTTTTTGCCGACGTTGCGGCAGCGCTGCGCGACAATGAAATTTCTATGGAAGCGGTGCTGCAACGGGCTCATAATCCAGGTGAAACCGTCCCGGTGGTCTTAACTACGCATGAAGCCAACGAAGCAGCCATGCGGCGGACGCTGGACGCCATAGGCGCGCTTGATGCCGTTCCTGAGCCGCCACGACTGATCCGTATCGGGCCATTTTAAACTATTCCATGGGTACTAACGGAAAGGAAACAGCCATGCCTGTAAGCCATTCCATAGGCCGTAATTTGGCTATGGCGGCCGTCCGGGTCACGGAGGCAGCTGCTCTTTCGGCTTCACGATTCCTTGGACGTGGCGACGAGGTGGCGGCGGATATCGGCGCTCGTGATGCGATGCACCGAGCTCTTTCCGGCCTCGACATCAATGGTGCCATCCGTATCGGTGAAGACAGCTCGGAACACGGAGAGCGGCTCTGTGCCGGCGAGAAGGCTGGAACCGGAAACGGCCCATCAGTTGATGTTGGCCTATTGCCGTTGGAAGGCCCAACCATCATCGCCAAGGGAGAGCCTAACGGTATTTCGGTGATCGCCATGGCCGAATCCGGCGGTATTTTATCGGTTCCAAAACTCTACATGGAAAAGATTGCTGTCGGCGGCGGCATGCCTAAGGACTTGGTGTCACTTGAGGCGACGCCGGAAGAAAACTTGGTGGCGCTTGCCAAGACTAAGCGTGTCGAGGTCGCCGACCTCGTCGTATGTATTCTGGACCGGCCGCGACATGCCGAATTGATTGGCCAAATTCGCGCTGCCGGTGCCCGCATCATGCTCATCGCCGATGGCGATGTCAGCGGAGTTATTGCGACCACGCAGCCAAGCAGTGGCGTCGATATCTATATGGGTATAGGCGGCGCGCGCGAGGGCGTGCTCGCGGCCGCGGCCCTCGCCTGTGCCGGCGGGCGTATGCATGGCAGGCTTGTCTTGCGCAGTGAGTCCGATCGAGCACTTGCAATTAGCAGCGGGATTAAGGATCTGACACATATTTATGATGTTAATGATATGGCGAGTGGCGATGTCACGTTCGCTGCGACCGGTGTCACGCCGGGTGCCATGTTACGGGGGGTGGTGCGTGTTCACGGCTGCCCGATAACCCACTCCATGGTCATGCGGTCAACGACTGGAACCATGCGTTATATTGAGGCACACCATGATTTTTCCCGAGAGGCAGCGCCCCTGCCGCTAGCGTGATGATGGCAATAGCTTGGTTCCGATAGATTCCGTAGATAAACGTCCTCCACCTGTTCTGGGTGTCGCTCGTTCAGTAACCGGCAAGCGCTGGGTCGCCCGGCCGGCGCCCGAGCGATTAGCACTGGCGCTGTCGCAGAGGTTTTACTTGCCTGAGGTGGTTGGCCGCGTGATGGCGGGTCGTGGCATTGGCCTCGACGAGGCAGCTGGGTTTCTTGACTCTCGATTGCGGGATGCGCTCCCCGACCCCAGTCACCTGAAAGATATGGATGTTGCTATAGGGCGATTGATGAGTGCCATCGTGCAAGACGAACAGATCGCCGTTTTGGGGGATTACGATGTTGATGGTGCAACGTCCACCGCTCTATTCACCCGCTACATGCAAGCCGTGGGAGCCCGCTGCCAGACCTATATTCCCGACCGATTGACGGAAGGGTACGGTCCCAATGCCGTTGCCCTGCTAGGCCTTTTGGCGGAAGGTGTTTCGCTAGTTGTCACGGTTGATTGTGGCACCACTTCTCATGAGCCCCTGGAGGCTGCGGCGCGGGCGGAGCTTGACGTCATCGTCATTGACCATCATGTCGCTGAGCCAAAGCTGCCCCCGGCTGTAGCCGTTATTAACCCTAATCGACTGGATGATGATAGCCCATACGGCCAGATGGCGGCTGTCGGTGTTCTATTTTTGACGTTGGTCGGTCTCAACCGGGCACTGCGGGCAGCAGGATGGTTTTCTACGCGGGTCGAGCCAAACCTGCTCGGGTGGCTCGATCTCGTGGCTCTTGGCACGGTCTGCGATGTTGTGCCGCTTACCGGTATTAATCGTGCCTTTGTATCACAGGGCCTCAAGGTCTTGGCACAACGAAATAATGCGGGGCTGCGGGCGTTGGCGGATGTTGCCGGCGTAAATGAGGCGCCTGGTTGTTATCACTTGGGGTTCATTTTTGGACCGCGAGTTAATGCCGGTGGCCGGGTTGGCGCTTCGGATTTAGGGTCACGACTACTATCCAGCGATGATAACGATGAAGTCCAAGACTTTGCCCGACGTCTAGATGTCCTGAATCGTGAGCGTCAGGCCATTGAGGCAGGCGTGCTGGAATCGGCGTTGCGCCAAATTGAGGACCGAGGCCCAAGTAATATGGCGGTCGTCATGGCTGCTGGTAGTGGTTGGCACGTTGGAGTTTTAGGAATCGTTGCGAGTCGTTTACGCGAGCGCTTCAACCGACCGGCGCTTGTTGCTGGTATCGACGGTGCTACCGTCACTGGTTCTGGCCGCTCGATTCCAGGTGTCGATCTCGGCACGGCGATCATTGCCGCCCGCCAGTTGGGGCTTCTGACCAAAGGCGGCGGACATCCCATGGCTGCTGGGTTTAGCGCCCAGTCTGGGCAGTGGGATGCCTTCTCGGAATTTCTCGAAGAGCGCATCGGCTCCCAGGTTACCGCCGCGACACTGGAATCATCATTGAACTTGGATGGTACGCTTGCGGTCGCAGCTGTATCCGTTTCATTGGCTCAATCGATTTCCAGGGTGGGGCCGTTCGGAGCCGGAAACCCAGAGCCGCGGTTCGCTGTCGGCAATGCGCTTATTAGCCGCGCTGAGCCGGTTGGAGACGGACACGTGCGGTTTTTTGTCAGCGGCCGCGACGGCGGGCGCCTCAAAGCCATTGCCTTTCGTGCTATGGCGAGCGGACTGGGAGTGCAATTACTGGAACACGGCGGTGCGCCGGTTCACCTTGCTGGCAAAGTCCGCATCGATACATGGGGCGGACGCGAACAGTCACAGCTGATTATCGACGACGCGGCACCGGCATGGTGAGCTGCGCCGCCAATTATATTTGGCCCCTTATTCGTGGCGCTTCTTATTAAGGATTTTTGGCACTTTGTTGGGCCGTAGCCGGAAGGTATCAGGCATTCCAGAGCCAAGTAGGGGCCGCAAGTACATTAGGAAATCTCTGGTAACATCGTTACCTTTCTTGCTGATAAATTTGCTTGGCATGGTACGGGTTTTTCCGGCGACTGCGTTCAATGGTGATAGGCGATAATCCACTGAATAGGCGCCGGTTCGGTGGATTGTAACCGAACCGTCACTGTTGCCCCAGTGGGCGAATTGGACGGCTTTCTCTCCAACCTCGCGGGCCTCTCGAGAATCGACATCGGAAACGCAGCCAAGGAAGGAACGCTGTAAGTAGCCCAATGTATCGCCTCGAATTCGAGAGACGCCGGTATTTTTTTTGATGATGTCGCATAGAAAGTCGGCCAAGACGCCGGTGCCGGACAGCTGGATGTTGCCGTGGGCGTCGCGCTCAAGTTGCTTGGCGAGTTTGCTCATTATTGGTTGGTGGTCGCCGTCATGTATGCCTTCGGAGGCAGCAATGATGCAGCGTCCGTATTTCTGGTAAGTAGCTTTTACGTCGCGGACGAACTCATCAATAATAAACGGCCGTTCCGGCATATAGATCAGGTGCGGACCGTCGTCTTGGTATTTGCGTCCGAGAGCCGATGCGGCAGTGAGAAATCCAGCGTGGCGACCCATGACGACGCCGACATAAATGCCGGGCAGGGCGCGGTTATCTAGATTGATGCCGGAGAAAGCGCAGGCTACAAAACGGGCGGCGGAGGGATAGCCGGGCGAGTGATCATTCACAGCCAAATCATTGTCGATTGTCTTCGGGATGTGGATACAGCGCAGGTCATATTTTGCGGCGAGTGCCTTCTCGCTGACGATGCGCAAGGTGTCCGATGAATCGTTTCCGCCAATATAAAAAAAGGTGCCGATGCCGTGCGCCTGGAGGACCCTAAGAACCTCTTGGCAATATTTATCGTCCGGCTTTTCGCGCGTCGAGCCCAGTGCTGAACATGGCGTATTTGCGACAAGTTCAAGATTATGGTCGGTCTCCTGGGTCAAATCGAGGAACTCTTCGTCGACAATGCCGCGTACGCCATGATGCGCACCGTAGACACGCTCAACGGTATGAAACTTCCGAGCCTCGATGACCGCGCCGACCATGGATTCATTGATGACTGCGGTCGGTCCTCCACCTTGAGCAACTAGTACTTTGCCCTTCAGCATTCTTTCTTTCCTCCGTCTAGCTTGCTGCCGGTTGGCGGGTGCCGTGAATTCGATTAGGTGAGACGCCCGGTGAAAACAAAGAAGTGGCCATTAGGCCGTTACTATGCCGGGATCCGTTTGTCGGACTTGATTTCCTTCCGGCTCACCGCTACATGACCCGGTGCCCGCGATGACCCCATCGTCTAGTGGCCTAGGACACCACCCTTTCAAGGTGGGAACACGGGTTCGAACCCCGTTGGGGTCGCCATTTCTCCGACAACGGCTGGTTTTTCTATTCTCCCACTCGAAATGATCAATAGGCTTGTTTTCGTCGTCTGGATTGCTGGGCTGAGCCTGGCCGCTGTTTTAGTGGACAGGTGACGGCCATTTTATCGGCCCAAAGTACTGATATGCGAATGTCTTTCAACGGGGAACAGTATTAAAGGTAGCCTTGGTAAGGGGTCTTGACGACGGCATTGTAAACCAGCTTGGTCATGTCGATGATATCGAACCAGGGCAAGCCAGTCGCTTCTTGAACCGCATATGCGTAGGGCGCGTAGTTGATTGCTTCGCAGACAATTGCGCGAACATCCGGGTTCTTTTCCAATAGCTGCTTAACCATACCAACAACGGCGCCTGCGACCTCGTCCGGGTCGATCTCCATCGCGCCGCGCGGGTAGGTATTATAGAATTCGGGTATAGCCTCCGATCCCATAATCGCGATTGGTTCATTGGTAATGCCGGCGGCGGTTAGCGTGCTTTGATGCAACCGCCGGGAGTCGATGGTCAATACGCCGATTTTGGATCCCGGTGGCAGCATGCGGTTGACGACTGGAACGAGCATCAGGCTGGAACAGAACACGGGCACCTTTACCGCAGACGTGATGGCATCCTGGAATGTCGTTAGGTATCCGCAACTGGTGGTGATGGCCCGCACACCTTCAGCCTCCAGTTCCTTGGCAGCTTCGACAAAATCATTGAGGCAGGATTCGTCGTTATCGAGCACTAAACGCTGTGGCGTGGCCCCTTTCACAACACGGTAACGAACGGGAAAGTCAAAAGTCGTCGCATTGCCGATATCGCCTGGGAGTCGTGGGAATTTAGTGTCAAGGAGCAGAATTCCAATGGCTTCACCGTAGATCGTGCGGCCACCCTTAAATACAGTCATTTAGATATCTCCATGGTGAGCTTTTGCTTAACTTTGTGGTAGCGTTAGCACCTTGTTTGCTTTGCTGGATGATATCATAACGTCGCAACCGTTCTTATGGAAGTGCACCCGTCAAGTATGCTCTATTCCAGCCGATTGACAGTCGGGCAGCAGACGCTACATTCCACACGCCAGTTCGGGTGCGCGTTCGAGCTCCGTGGACGTGAGTTGGGCTAATTGAGAGTGCGGCGGGCGTGGTGGAATTGGTAGACACGCTTGGTTTAGGTCCAAGTGCCGCAAGGTTTGGGGGTTCGAGTCCCTTCGCCCGCACCAACCGATCGGATCAGTGCCGCCAGCGGCGGGGTGCCGCAAGAATGCAGGTTCCTTCCGTTTCTAAATATAACTGACGCCAGTGGGAATTCCATGCAGGTAATCGAGACCAAGGCCGAAGGCCTAAAGCGCGAATTTAAGATTGTCGTTCCGGCTGACGACATCGAGCGGCGGGTGACGTCCCGCCTAGGTGAAATCGGCAAAACCGCAAAGCTGCCAGGGTTTCGACCCGGCAAGATACCAGCTTCTGTTCTGCGTAAGCGGTTCGGCTCTTCCATAATGGGTGAAGTGTTGGAGCAGGCTGTCAACGATACCTCTCAGCAGACCATGACGGAACAAAGCCTTCGCCCCGTTATGCAGCCTAAAATCGAGGTTACGGCATTCGATACAGGCAAGGACCTTGAGTACACGCTTTCGATTGAACTCATGCCGGAGATCGAGCCCGTTGACCTGGCGATGATTGAGCTGGAACGGGTCGTTGTCGAATCGGATGTAGAGCAAATCAATCAGGCGATGGGGAGCCTTGCCAAAACTCATGGCACGACGGAATCGCTGGCGGCGCCTCGGCCCTCTCAAGCGGGCGACGTACTAGTCATTGACTTTGTAGGGCGCAAGGATGGCGAGGAATTTGCCGGTGGCAAAGCTGAAAACTATGAACTAGAGATCGGCTCGGGAAGCTTTATTCCCGGTTTTGAGGACAAGCTAATCGGCGCTAATGCTGGTGATGAACTAAAAGTCGACATCACGTTTCCGGAGGAATACGGCGCTGCTGAACTTGCCGGAAAGGAAGTTATCTTTGACGTTTCGGTGAAGGACGTTTGCGAGCGTAAGCCAGCGGCCCTTGACGATGAACTGGCGAAGAAAGTTGGTTTAGAGGATTTTGCGGCCTTGGAAAAGGCGGTGCGGGATGATCATGAGCGTGAATTCCGTAGTTTGTCGCGTATGCGCTTGAAACGAACGGTTCTGGACCGATTGGCTGACCTTCATGAGTTCGAGGCTCCGGAAGGTCTCGTTGAGTCGGAATTCGACGCCATTTGGAAACAGGTGGAAGAACAGCGTGAAGCTGCCAAGAAGGGGGAGAATGCCCCTAAAGAAGACCCGAGTGATGCTGGCAAGACGGATGACGAGCTGAAGGAGGAGTACCGTGGTATTGCCTTGCGCCGGGTCAAGCTGGGTTTGCTGCTTTCGGAAATCGGCCGCCTTAATAACGTCGAAGTTTCTCAGGAAGATATGAACCGGGCAATTATCGAAGAAGCGCGTCGCCACGCCGGTCAGGAGCAGCAGGTAATTGAGTATCTTCGCAAGACACCAGAAGCTGCAGAGAATCTGCGTGCGCCCATTTACGAAGACAAGGTCGTGGACTTTATCGTCGAAATGGCCAAGGTCACCGACCGTAACGTGAGCCTGCAAGAGCTTATTGCAGAAGAGCAGAGTCACGACCACGACCACGACCACGACCACGCTGCAGAAGCGAAGCCAAAAAAGCCAGCTCGAAAACCTCGTGCAAAAGCCAAGAGCAAGGTGAAGGACGCCTAGAACTGATGCGGACATGCCGTCTGGATTGCTAAGACATTCCAGGTATACGACATCGATAAGTGAAGGATCCGACTTCTAATGAGCGAATTGATCGAGACCCAAATGAATGCACTGGTTCCGATGGTTGTAGAAACCACAAATCGGGGTGAGCGGGCCTACGACATCTATTCGCGGCTGTTGAAGGAGCGCATAATTTTTTTAACTGGTGGGGTTAATGACGTCGTTGCTAGCTTGGTCTGTGCACAGTTGCTGTTTCTGGAATCGGAGAATCCGAAAAAAGATATCTCCCTCTACGTCAATTCACCGGGCGGCGTTGTAACTGCAGGCCTCGCGATTTATGACACCATGCAGTATATTCGACCCGACGTATCTACGGTCTGTGTCGGTCAGGCAATGTCCATGGGATCTTTGCTCTTGGCGGCTGGTACGCCCGGTAAACGATATGCACTTCCTAACGCGCGGGTTATGATCCATCAACCGTCCGGTGGCGCGCAGGGGCAAGCGACCGATATTGAAATCCAGGCGCGGGAAATCATTGCTCTGCGCCAACGCCTTAATGAAATTTACGAGCGCCACACGGGGCAGCCTCTGGAGGCTCTTGAAAAGGCTATGGACCGCGATCGCTTCATGGATCCAGTTGAAGCGAAAGATTTTGGCATCGTTGATGAAGTTGTAGTAAGTCGTCCCGATCAGGATGGCGATGCAGCTAAGGATGATAAGGACTGACCAATACCTTTTCTGGCATGATCTCCTGAGCACTCTAGATTTTAGAGTGCGAACCCAAGCTTCAGGTTATGGCGGGAAATGTTGGAATCGCGCTAAGAATGGCCCTGGGCGGCACGAATTATGATTGTTGCTCTTTCCGCAAGCGGCTACCATATCCTAGAGTCCGGGCGGCTCGTGCCAACGGAGTGACCATGACGAAAACGACCGGTGGCGATTCAAAGAATACACTCTACTGCTCCTTTTGCGGTAAAAGCCAGCATGAGGTGCGGAAACTCATCGCGGGACCCACTGTGTTCATTTGCGACGAATGCGTCGAATTGTGCATGGACATCATCCGCGAAGAGCATAAAACCAGCCTTGTTAAATCTCGTGAGGGTGTCCCTTCTCCGCTTGATATTTGCACGGTCCTTGACGACTATGTCATTGGTCAGGCGCATGCGAAGCGTGTTTTGGCTGTTGCTGTCCATAACCATTACAAACGGTTGAGTCATAGCACTAAGAACAACGACGTTGAGCTTTCAAAATCTAATATCGTGCTGATCGGGCCCACGGGTTGCGGCAAGACCCTGTTGGCGCAAACCTTGGCGCGTATTATCGATGTGCCGTTCACCATGGCTGATGCGACAACACTAACCGAGGCCGGTTATGTGGGTGAAGATGTTGAGAATATCATTCTCAAGCTGCTCCAGGCTGCCGATTATAATGTCGAGCGGGCGCAACGGGGTATCGTCTATATCGATGAGGTCGATAAGATCTCGCGAAAGTCGGACAATCCCTCGATTACGCGGGACGTCTCGGGAGAAGGCGTGCAGCAGGCCTTGTTAAAGATCATGGAGGGCACAGTTGCGAGCGTGCCGCCGCAGGGAGGCCGTAAGCACCCTCAGCAGGAGTTCCTGCAGGTCGATACGACGAATATTTTATTTATCTGCGGCGGCGCTTTCTCGGGTTTGGAGAAAATTATTGCTTCTCGTGGTAAGGGTGCTGCAATTGGTTTCGGCGCGGAGGTACGCGGACCGGATGAACGCTCAACCGGTGAAATTCTTCGCCATGTCGAACCAGAGGATTTGCTTAAGTTTGGATTGATCCCCGAGTTTGTTGGTCGCCTGCCGGTTATTGCCACCCTCGAAGACCTGGATGAAAAGGCGTTGAAGGAGATCTTGATGGCCCCCAAGAACGCCTTGGTCAAGCAGTACCAACGGC
>Ga0302134_10000901_pt1 | contig 13557 bp, 9 predicted proteins | sample CB9_SCM_MG_FD_203123 | JGI IMG/M metagenome (GOLD analysis project Ga0302134, IMG submission 203123) | Marine microbial communities from Western Arctic Ocean, Canada - CB9_SCM | ecosystem: Environmental > Aquatic > Marine > Oceanic | place: Canada: Western Arctic Ocean | collected 2017-09-19
ATTCTCCCACCATTTGAGGGAGGTGGTTCCCTCTTGGTAGGGGGGGTCGAGTGTCATTGCCACCACCGAAAGCACCATTTCTTTCAAATCGGCGAAATCTAACATTCTCCAAGATTGTTCCTTGTCAGACAGCCAGACAGACCGCAGCGTGCGTAGAGATTGGCCGAGTTGGTCGCTAGACATGCCGAGGGCGCGGCACGCCCTCGATGCGGTACGACGCCGTACCTCTACCGTGCACGGAGCATGCTGCCGCTACAGCCGCTACAGCCGCTACAGCGAGCGCGACTGGACGAAGTGCGTGACATGACCCTGGCCCAGTTTGCCGAGTCTGTGGGCATGGGTAGATTGGCCGGAGGGGCCCCCGGCCAGTGTCTTCGAGGTGACACGGACAAGCGCAACTGCAACATCGGGACGCTCGACGACGTCCCCGACTTTGCGTTACGCGGACTGGAGCACCTTTACTCGCTGATACTGCAGCGGTACGAGGCGTTTGTCGGCGAGGTGCAGATCGGGCCTCGCACCGGCGGCACGTTCGACGACGGGTACTGGGGTCGACACATGGTGCTGCCGTCGCAGGAGCTGTTCCAGATGCGCTTCAGTCCCAAGGACCTAGTGAGCACCCCCGGCCATCGCATCGTGTTTTTCGCCACGCGTACCACGAGCATCACTGGGCAGTGCCACGTCTCCAGCGCCGTGCTGTTCCGGCCAGAGTCGGTGGCGGAGCAAGGGTTCACGCCTGAGCCGACGGCCGGGTCGATCGTTGGATGCAAGGGGTTGCACATCCTGATGGCCGCCTTCTTCAAGCGGCACAACCCGGGTGTCAGCGGTCGGGACCGCACGTCATTGCACCCCACCAACGGCATGGCGTGCGACCACGCCGGCTACCAGGCAGTGCGCTCGACTACGTACTCTGTGCACAAGGCGGACCGCAAGAATCTGGAGCGGTCGTCGGACCACGCCGGTGCGTGCTCGGCGACGTCCGGCTCGTCGATCCTCACCATCGCCGGCGAGGTCAACGACATGCACATCACGCCCATGGTGACGCGCGCGGCGACGCCCATCAGCCAGAAGAAGTGGGCGCAGGACTGCGCCAACTTCCGCCAAGAGATCCTGAGCGACACGCCGGGCACTACCGCGGGCAACGCGGCCATCCTCTCCGCGGCCAGCATCGTCGAGCTGCTCTCGGCCGAGGGGTTTATCGCGATGGCGGCGAACCCGTTTTTCAGCGGTGCGCGTCCAGACAACTTCTTTCTGCCCAGCGGCATTCCGCTCGTCATCGCGATGGCGGTGCGTATGGCAATGCACTGGGACCACTACGGCCTGCCCCGTCCCAGCCGCGCCGACCTCGCCGCCAACGACCAGCTGCGCATGCTGTTCGAGACAACCACGCACGCCCCGCTGACGCTCATGGAGCAGGGCAACCACTGGGCGATCGACGTGGTTGTCCGAGCCTCCATCAAGGCGGCCGAGGCCGGGCTGGCGGAGTACAGGGTTCCCAGCAAGAGCGTGCCGCTCTATGTGCTCGAGGATCAGAAGGTCTTCTATCAGCGCGTGGGTCAGCGGCTGATCACCAGCACCTTTGGACTGGGATCGTCGTGTGGCGTTCAGTCCAAGAACCAGTACGGACATGCGTGGCGAATGGAGGACGGCCTCGAGATCGCTCGCCTCAGGTACTTGGCGGATCCGCGCCGTGGCAACTGCTGCGCGGAGGGCATGGACCAGTCGACCATCGCGATCAGCTCGATAGGGAAGCGACGCACCGAGCTCGTTCAGACCATGCGGGCGGTCGAGGAGTGGCTACGCACCGGAATGTTCAAGAGCACCCTCATATCGCCGCCCAACACTAACGTTCCGGCTGCAGAGCAGGTCGAGCGCATCAAGACGATTCTTGGGACTCTGATGCTTCCCAGTGTGGTGGGCGACATCGTGCGCCGCGTCGGAGCCATGCCTCCCGACGGTCCCGACGGCGGCGGAGAGGCCGATACCATCGAGGACGTCTTGGCCAAGACGCTGCTCACCCAGGTCAACGTTGGCGCGCTGGCAGTGGGAATTGGGGAGCTGCAGGAGTACCTCATCGCGGGGCCGGTCACCCACTTCAAGCACCGATGCGGCGCTTACATCGTGGCGCCCACCCAGTCCAATGCGTGCTGCGACTGCGAGACGCCCGTCCACGTGCTCCAGGGCACGATGCTTGCCAACCGGTACGGCGAGTGCACCGGCTGCCATGCGCGCCGCTGCCTGCACTGCGCGGACACCTACGCCAAGGCCGTGCAGGTGACGGAGCCGCAGAGTGTGGGAAAGCGATGCCATGCGTGTGGCGCCGACCCCGCGTGGGTCGACGTGGTCAAGTCGGTGGACAGGAACACCGGCTTGGAGACCTTCAGTGTCCACCTGTGCGAACGGGTGCCATGGCGCCAGGGCGCCGCCATAGAGCCAGTCGAGCGCTCGATTGGTGGTGGTGCTTCTTCTTCCTCTGCGTCCAGCAAGAGCGATTCCACCAATCGCAAAAAGCTTCCCAAAAAGTAATTAGATGTGTGGGTGGGAGGACAGAGTAGGCACGTGTCTGGAAGGGACAGAGTGAACGAGTGTGGAAGACGAAGAGAGTAACAGTCAGTGACAGTGTAAAATGCCAGGGGTAAGCAGTGACGCACACCGGAAACTTACAAAGGACATGGTAAAGCTAGAGATGACCGACCGCCGTAAGCTCGGAATCCCTAAACTGGTGCGCCTTGTTGCGCACACTGGCGGGTTAGGCGATGCAACGATGCGTACGAGCGGCGGCGCACTGCCAACAACACCGTGGCGCATCCGCGAAAGCTTCTTCCTGTTGATGGCGCCTGGCCAGGCGGACGCCGAGGAGGCCGCCGCGCGCCTGGGCGAAAACGTAAAAGCCGCCACTGCACAAAGCAGCGGCTGGGTGCGGCCGTCCGACATCGACGGCCGCGTCATGCTAGCGGCGCAGGGTGGACTCGAAGGCGTGATCGGTCAGGTGGACGACCTTTACAGGTCAAGGAAGAAGAGCTCGGCTGAAGAGAGGGAGGCCGCCGAGCGAACAGCCAAGATGCTGGTCGAGATAGGTCCGTACAACGACCCGCGGAACTTTACGTGGGTCTGGCCGATGTCGGCCAGGTTGGTGGTGCGCGGCGTCACCGGCTACGGCAACCTCTATCACCCTCCGTCCAAGGCGGGCATGCTGCGCATCACGGTGGCTATGGACGGCGTGTGGATTCCACCTCCCGCGGACAATCCAGATCGCCCGGCTGAGGACGAGATACCGCTCATCCTGCTGGATCAGCTGTACGTTCCGATGCCTGCGGCGGAGGAGCCGTACTCCAAAGCGTGGGAGGTCCCCTTAAATCTCATGAGCATCAAGGCGGGCGCGCCCTTGCAGCACGTACAACTCGTCGAGGACATGCTGAGAGCGTTCCAGACACCCGGCGAGGATTCGCGTTCACGCCGCCTGTTCGTCGACGTCGATGCGCTCGTCGACATCAACCCGGACACTGGCGAGGTCGGTGCGTATCCAAACCAGGATGCACCACAGAAGGCTAAGTTTGCAGTCCGGCTTGCTAGCTACACGTACCAGATCGAGTACCGGTGGACCGACGTGCGCCGCGAATACGCGCGCCATCAAAATGACGCAGAGGAGATGGGACATCACGGAGAAAGCCCCCAAGAGCGGTACGAGAGCATCAAGAAGGGCTTGCCACCCCTGGAAAGGATGCGTATTGCAAGTAAAGGTGTCATCGAGCGCTACAAAAAAAAGAAATGGAGCCAGGGCTCGGCGGTCATCATAGTCGCTGCGAAGCAGCAGCCGTTCATAACTCAGTACGACCCCATACAGGCCCCGGTGCGCGCCGAGTTTGCCGCGGACGAGTACAAAGAGACGAAGGACGATGCAATGGATGGTGACGATGAGCAGGCAGACCCCAGTGCCGATCTCCATGCCAAAAATCGAGAGCGTGACGACCACGCCCGCCGGCTGAAGTACGCCGAGAAAGCCCTCGAGCACGGCGGTGGGTTCGACCGCATGAAGAGCGACAGAAAGTTTGTTCATGAGTGGCACAGCGTGCTAGAAACGGCATTGAAGGACGTCACCGACAAACTCAAAGCCGACGAGTCGTTGGAAACCGACGAGGAGTTCAAGCGTCGTGGCAAGCAGCTGGCGAGTTGGATGGTCGAGGTCGCCGACTGGATCCTCAAGTTCGAAAAAAAGAAGTTGGGTGATGAGGACTTTGTGGAGTCGTACAACCAGGCCACGCTGTTCCTGGACAACGTGGCAATCCTCGTATGGGACAAAACCTACTCCGAACAGGCATTCTCGGCTCAGGGGGGCTTTGGCGGTTACAAGGGGCGTGAAGGTGACGTGGACGACGACGCCGACGATCTGGAGGAGAATACGTCCGGCGGTGGCGCCGGCCAGGAGGACGACGTGGAGGAGAGAGACGATCCGCTAGCCTATAACGCCGAGGATATAATCGAGGATTTCGATTGATAAGCGAACGCTCGGATGGTCGACAGCTCGGGGACCGTGAACGGTTCATCCCCGCCAGGGTCCTTGCCGTGTGACACGGACAGCCGCGGGATCACGAAGGTGAAGGATGGAAAATGGGAGGTGAGGGTGAGCATCGGCGGCAAGAACACGTATCTTAACCGCTTTGACACTGTGGAAGACGCGATTGCATGTCGTGACATGGCAAGGGCGTCGCGAGAGCCGAAGGCCGGCCGCAAATCGAGGGCCAAGTCGACGCGCGTGATGACGCACGGCGTTCATAAAAAACACGACGGGCTTCGGGTCAGGTACAACGTCGAAGTCTACCACCGCGGGGCAAGGCACTACGGCGGGCGTTTCGACACGTACGAACCGGCCTTAGTAAAGGCCCAGGAGATCAAGGCGCGGCTCTTGGCGGAGGCCGCGCCCGGGGAGGCCTCGGCGGCTTCCATGTAAGTGCATATGTGTGTGTGTATGTGCTACTCTAGCCCAGCGAGGTCGGACGCCACCTCGGCGTACTGCGGGCGTTTCGCTTGCGTTCGTACACATCGGCCATCGACACTACTAATTGTTCAGTCGCCCGCGTCGAGGCTGACGGGCACCTCCACGCGAATGGTCTGGCCTCTTGGCCCATAGGGGACGTGGCGGGTCACAGTGGGCTCGGGCGGGGGAGCCGGCTCGACCGCGCGGGGCCGCTTGGCCGGCGGGCCATCTAGGGAGAAGCGGACCAGGTCCGCCGAGTGCTTGGCCAGCTCGTCCTGATCGCGCTTCTTGGTGAGCGCGTCCTTGAGCGCGTTCACGAGGTTGGTGCACACGACGTCGTTCTGGACGTTGGCGCGGACTCCGTCGGGGTGCTCGAGCTGAAGCTCGAGCCACTCGGTGGTCTTGGTCATGTACTCGTCGAGGTACACGTCGTAGCCGCGGTCGGGCACCAGGTGCGCGGTGTTCTTCTTGTAGATGCGGCGCGAGTCGTAGAAAGCTTTACAGCGGGTGGGCTGGATGCCGGGGACGATGTCCCACGGGGCTGGCTCGACCCACTGGAGCTTCTTGGGGGCGGACTCAACGGTTGCCATGTTTGGCATCTGTGTCCACGTCACGACCGTTGGGCTGTGGGCATAAGGACCCTGGCGGGGGGACCGTGCTGGGAGTGTTCGGGGCAGTAACGGACGGGGTGCTCAGAATCTGGGTTTGGTGATAGATCCAGATTCTGAGCACGTATTACGCCCCAAATTAACCCGGTGCTTGCCTTTGGCCCGTTCTGCGGACTCCCGGTGAGTCCCCGATGAGTCCTCTAGGGATCCCCGATGAGTCCCCGATGAGTCCTCTAGGGATCCCCGGTGAGTCCCCGATGAGTCCTCTAGGGATCCCCGATGAGTCCCCTGTGAGTCTCCGGTGAGTGTCAGCACATTCACAAGCGCGTTAATTTCACATGCCGAATGCGAGCGCCGCAGCAGCGCACGGTCACCCGCTGGCACTTGGACTCGATGTACCCCAACGGGGCCGGCTCGGTGCTGAACCCTTGCTGAACGTGCACCCCCGCCCGGGTCCTGTCCGTGTCACATGTCCAAGCGCAAGGCCACCGCGCCGCCGCCCGCCCCGGTCCACGTGACGGTGAACAACAACATCCGCAACTATTTCACGAAGAAGGAGGGCCCCGCCGAGCCTCCGCCTGAGGACACTGGGCCCAAGAACTTGTTTACCAACGATGAGCGCCGCCACCGTAAGTACGTGCCGTACAACGGCAAGACGCGCTCCGTGCTCGTCTCAATGGCGTGCAAGGACGGCACACTCAAAGGTGATTGCTTCCACTGCACCAAGTCCTTCTTGCCCATCGAGCGCTTTGCACCGCCGGAGTGCAACCACAACGGCCGCAATCGTCCCGACTTCTTCCGCGCGATCGACGACTACGACGCCGCGTGGACTGATGGCGACCCCGACGCCGCGCGTGCGGCGCGCGCTCGCGTCGAGGAGTACCGCATCCAACTCTGCCCACCGTGCGAGGAGAATGCCCGCAAGCTCTCGCCGGATCAGCAAGCGTGCAAGGACGAGTGGGTGCGCATGCGCAAGGAGGCGTGCGCGCGTCAGGACGGTTGCCGGCACCCCGAGTGCGTCGAGCGCGGACCCCAGGCGTGGTGCGTACTCGAGGGCGACCACGTGCACACCAAGGCATGTGCGGACGAGGACCTGCGCAAGACGGAAAAGCTGAGCAGGTACATGTGGTGGCCGTCCCACGGCGGCGTGCCGGCGATGCGCGCCGAGGTCGCCAAAGGGCTAAATTGGCCGTGCCGCTTCTGTCACATGCTCGAGCCGACTGGCAACGCGGCAAACAAATACGAGGACCCGGCGACGATGCCCGACGGCAAGTACAACGGAACCGAGGAGGAGATTGCGCAGTACCGGCGCAAGTGGGTTGCCAAGATTGTTTACCCGAAGCAACAGTTCGTCGACAAGCACAAGCGCGACGTCCTCAAGTGCTGCGAGCTCTGCGCCCGCCCCGTCCTCAAAGGCCAGGAGCACGCGTTCATAATGGACCATCGCAGCCCTGCCACCAAGATGACGGGCAAGGACACGCTCGCCGGCGAGAGCGGCGGCGTTTCCGGGCTGGTGAACAACCACACCAAGGCCGCGACGCTCGACAAGATCCAGGACATCCTCGTCGCCGAGATGGCCAAGTGCCGCCTCCTCTGCGCCAACTGCGACAAAAGGCAGACCAACGACTACCCGATGCGCGAGTAGAGAGTAGAGAGAGAGAGAGGGTCCGGGGGCTGAACCTCCCGCCGCTATCCAGAAGTGCATAAACGTGTCTAGGGCTGCGGCGCGAGTCGTAGAAAGCTTTACAGCGGGTGGGAACTTCGTGGAGGTGGGATGATAACTAAAAGACCAAATAACATTCCTGTCGACGTATGGGAATCTATGGTACCCCACCCTCAGGCCACCGAGTCCACCGCGCTCGTGAGCGCGATCAGGTAGTCGACCACGAACGTGGCCGCTTTTCCTTTGCCGGTGGACGACGTCTCCTTGCGACGGTCGTTCGCCTCGGCAAGCGGCCCGGCCTTCTGGTCCGCGTCGGGGCGCAGCGCCGCCTCAATCAACTCGAAGATGCGCTCGTCGCTTATGGTCCAGTCCTTAGTGAGCAACAGGTGGTCTGGGGGCTTCCACGTCGTGCCGCCATTCGCCACGGCGCCGCGCAGCTCGTTGGCAGCGCTGTCGTTCTGCTCGCCCATCTGGAAGTCGATCGCGTTGGGGTGCTTTTTAGCCTTTACGCCCCCGTTGCGGTTGCGCCCGAGGCCCTCAAAGCGTTTGCCCAGGCCGGCGTTGCGGATGGCCTCCGCAAAGCCGACGTCGACGGCCGTGCCCTTGATGACGGCCATACGCTCCTTCAGCCACTCCTTGCCGTTAGGGCTGTGGATCAGCGCACTCATGGTCTCGGCGAACGGTGGACGCTTGTGCTTTTTCACGGCGCCGTGCCACATCACACGGCTACAGATGACACCCTTCTTGGTTATCTTTGACCACTTGACGGCGGCGGGTGGCATGGTGTGACACGGACAGGACCCTGGCGGAGTGGCTGTTTTGGGGCCCACCTTGTGCAGGCGGGGAGTTTATGTGAGAGAGAGAGAGAGAGAGTTAATTAAACCTGATACCAGGCTCCGAATCTGAATCGGGATCCCGATTCAGATTCGGAACACTCACGTCCGTTACTCCCAGTCACACTCCCGGGCGAGCCCCCCCGCAAGGGTCCTTCGGACCCAACGGCTGACGTGGACCCAATTTTCGCCCCTTTGGCCGCAGAACCAGCACTCAAGCGCAACAGATGCTCGCCATAACGTCCATTGCAGCCAAGCTCTACACCGTCGCGGCGTTCAAGACCCTCACGTACGCCGAGATGCGCACGGCCGCCGCCGAGTTCGCCCCCTTCGTTGATCGGGCGACGCTCGAGACGCTCGCCCAGGAGCAGTTCGTCAGGGAGAAGCGGGCCGTCGAGGCCGAGGCCGCGGAGGCCGCCAAGGTGCGCGAGCAGCATCGCCGCGCCATCTCCGCACGTATCTTCAACGCGCAGCAGGAGAAGCAGTTTGCTGAATCCGCCAACGCGCTGGCCCGCCGCGCCCTTGAGAAGACAGAGAGTCGGCTCACTCGTGCCGGTGCAGCCGTCGACCGTCTCGACACTGAGATGCAAGGCTCGCTCCAGGTGGAGCGCACGGCCGCCGAGGCGCTTGCGCGTGCTAAGCAGGCCAGCGTGCTGGCCCCCCTCGTCTTTGTGCGCACCGGCCCTTCCCCCGTCCAGCCGTCGACGCCGGTGTACGACCCGTTCGGCTACCAGCAGGCCTACTCCGCTCCCGCAGCGGCCCTTGTTCCCGCCCGCAGCGAGACTCCCGTCTTTGACCCCAGTGCCGCCTCCGGCGCCGCCGCTTCCACCACCGCCGCTGGCCTCGACGCGTTTGCCCTCCCTCCGGCTGCCGCCGCCGCCGCCGCCGCTTCCTCTGATGCCCCGCCTGAGGCTGACTCCTCATCCTCCTCCGATGACTCGGACGACGAGGACATCCCCATCAACCAGCTGTTGCGCCGCCCCGCCGCCACGACCACGACCACCACGACCACCACGACCACTGTCGTCACCACCATCGCCGCCGCCGCCGCCGCCGCCGCCGCCGCCGCCGTCGGCTCCGACGAGGAGATGGAGGTTAAGGAGGAGGAGGACGACGTGGAGGACTATGAGGACAAGGAGGACGAGGTCGAGGTCGAGGTCGAGGTCGAGGTCGAGGAGGGCGAGCTTACCCTGCTCGAGCTCACCCGCCTCGCCGCCGACCAGCTCAAGCACGTCCCCTCCTACCTGTACGACCGTCCCGCTCAGGAGTGGGTGCTCTCCAGCGGCGACACCTGGGTCTCCATGATGCCCAAGCTGCAGCAGCTCCAGACCGGCGACCTCGTCTTCATCCACAACCCCGACACCGCCAAGGTCGCGACCGACTTTGTGATCGCCTATGGCTACCCGCACAAGCGTATCAGCGACTCGGTTGTCCGCCGCGACCTGCGCCTCTTTACGGGAGCCCGCGCCACCAACAAGAACGCCGGCGTTCGCATGCCTTACACCGAGGGCCCCGGCAGCGTGATGAAGCTTCTGCAGTACCTTGACGTGGCCCAGCCCCAGGCCCAGGCCCCGGCCCCTCTCATGGCCCTGCCCGCTCCGGCCCCCGCCGCGTCCGACCAACTCGCTCAGGTGGCCGCTGCGGCCGTTGGTGCCGCCGTGGCCGCAGTTGCCGCCCTCACACCGGCACCGGCTGCCGCCCAGGGCATCCCCGTCCTCGCACACAGCCTCGCCCCCGGCCTCGCCAAGCGCGCCCTTGAGCTCGACGTCGCCGAGGCCGCCTCTCGCGAGGCCGCCACCAAGCTCGTCAAGCGCGAGCCCGCCGAGGAGTGAGGAGTGAGGAATGGACCCGGCCGATAAGGGCCGGCCATGGCATGGCGTAGTAGGCAGCCTGGGATGGCAACCGGCTACTATGGTGGTCTGTTCGAGTTTCTTCTGTGCTGCTGCATCCTGGATACCTTGAGGCCTCGAGTTTACGGACCGCAGTCTCCGCATGGCCCGTACCATCAGGGGTATCCGGCGCGGATTGGCGCAGCGAGCGAGGGAATTGGGGAGGGTGGCAAGGGGGGAGAGCTGCCGCTGATTGCGTGCGCTACCATGGCTCGCGACGGACCCAGCGGTGATCGAGTTTGATCGAGCAGTGACACAAGCCGAGTCGGTATGTGTGTGTGTGTGTGTGTAACGGTAACTGGTATCAATGCAACCTTTTAACCCTTACAAGACTAGACGGATCGCGATGCACGGCCAATGGTATACAGGTACACCCACTCGCACACAGGACCCCCAACAGTCTGCATACGTTCACGGCCTCCACCCCAAGGCCTGGGCAGCATCGACCTTCCGGGCCATCGCCACGTCGCGACGCACGACCATGAACTGGTCGTGGACGCCGACTGTAGCGGCCGTCCTTCCGCCAAGCGCCGTCGCACGGCCTATTAGCGCCCAGCGTTGGGCCGATGGAGAGCCTGGCGTAACATCGAAGATCTCGCGAACCGCTTGACTTATGTCGTTGCTCCACACAGCCAGTAGCTGTTGGGCGAGCGTCGACGGTGGCACGTAGTAGAGCGGATCGACCAGCTGGTGGGGGCCGCTCCAAGTGCGCGTGTTGCGCTCGACGAGGTGCTCTTGACCCGCGGGAACCTTCATGGGCACCGGAATACCCGACTCTACCACGGGAGGTGTCATGACGGCGCCACGGCTCCGGGCGTCGGTGTACTGCCCGTAGACCGTGTTCCACGCCTCGACCTCGGCCTCGACGCCGGAAATCTGCGACGCCGAAGCCCCCAGACCCGTGATCTTCAGATAGACACGCTGCACATCCTCCTGTATGCCCCTGGCCGCTAAGTCTGCGGCCTCGGTGATTGCGGCCGCGTCATCGGCCGCGGTCTCCGCGTTGAGCTTCATCAGTGTGGCGCTGCGGCCGAACAAGTCGTTGAACTCTGCGGCCACCTGATCCAAGTCCCACTCCTCCACCACTACGTTGAGCGTCACGCACTTGTAGGGCAGCATACCCGCCCGCGTGTCCAGCACCGAGCCGATGCGCCACACTTGCACCATGCGCCGAAACTCGTCCTGTGTGGGACCGAGCGTGTTGTCGCCGCCGGCATGAGCCGCGTTGACGCGGGCCTCGGGAGGCATCGCGTCGGGGATGAAGTACTCGCCGTCGTCCGGTCTGGTGAGATCTCCGGTCTTCACCCAGTCCTGCGCCTTGAGGCCGTCGGCCGTGAGGCCGGGTGCGTCGAGCCGGTCGAATTCCGCCACATTGAATGTGCGCTGGCCGGCCTGCAATGCTTTTCGCAGTCCGGGCACGAGGGGCAGCGCGTCGCCAAGCGAGGCCTCCTCTCGCGACACGCGCTTCCACTTCGTGCACAGCGGCGCGCCGCTGCGCGTCGTCTGCACGGTCGGGCGAGCGAGCTGCGCCCACACGAGCTGTCGAGAGGAGAACAGTTTGTAGCGGTAGGTCCAGTAGGTCGCCCTTCCTTTGGTGCCGCGCTTCTCTGTGGCTATGAGCCCTATGAACACCTTGTCGAGCGTGCGAACCCCGTCGTCCCAGTGCTGCGGGTAGTCGCCCGCGGCCGCGTTGCGCATGAGCGTGGGGCCGCCAATGGCAATGTTGTACACCTCTCCGGGATTGCTGTTGTCCAACACACAGTCGTGCTCGTTGCTCGCGAGGACGCCGTCGGGTGTCCACTGCGCCAGCCACCGGCAGTGCTTCCAGCGATGTGCCACCCGGTCGACGACGCCGCGTTCCCACTCGGCGCGCGCGTTGTCGGCGGGCACGCCCACCGCGCCGCGCTCGGCCACGTAGTCGTCCTTCCCGAGCCCGGCGGGGTTGAGCACGTTTCCGTCCTTGTCTGTGATCGGCATCACGATGTCGCCCACCTCGTCGGGCACACCCGAGTACGACCCGAGCACGTTGTTGAGCTGTTGGAGCGTGGCGACGCGAGAGGTCTTGTTGGTGTCGTGGCCCACCGACGTCATCCCATCCTGTCTGTGCACAAAGACCGCGTCCCCCTCGCGCACGGGCGTGATGTCGATCGCGCCACCAGACTTGGCAAAGGCCGTCTGCACGCGGCTGTAGACAATCCTAGCGTTCGTAGCCTTTGAAGGCCGCGCCGAGCTCGTGGGGATCGGGTTTTGCGCCCCAGGCACCGCCCCGTTTGGCATGGCCATGGGCTGGCGCACGCCGCTCTGGTCGAAGGCGCGCACGTCGGTAGGTCGACGACCTCCAGACAACAGGTAGCCTCTTAGCCCCTCCGTCGAGGGTGCCTCGGTCATGACTGCTGCCAACATGACTTCCCGAGACCTCGATTCGTTTGTACTAGTCTGTCTATAGAAGGATGTTATTACCAGCAACAACGGTTAGCGCTAGCTCGCCACTTCCGACCCCACAGCTTCTAGCGTGCGCCGCAGTCCGTCAAGCCCACTTGCGTCAGAGGGGTCCCGGTCCTTTACAACGCCGCTAACTCTCTCCGTAAGGGCTCGCGCCAGCCGCGTGTGCGGATTGCTCGGGGAGCTCGGGGCCGCCTCGTCCCACACCGCGTGCATCGCTGCGTCAAACGCCTCGTCGACGGCACCCGCGCGTGGCCAGTCGGAGGCCAACACGGCCGCCAGCTGGCGCACCTCGACGAGCTCGCCCTCGGGATCGGCGTTCACCGCGTCCAGAACGACCAAGGCATGCATCACGCTGTTGCACAGCGCCGGGTCCAACCTAACGTCGAGGCACGCGCGCGGTGGCTGGCGCGTCACGCTGGTCTGCGAGGTCCACGCGCCGTCCACCAGCCGCGTCGTCGTCTGCAGCGCCCTCGCGCTCACGTCGACGTTGAGCAGCCCGGTGACCGCCATGTTGCCCACGCACTCGGCCAAGCCTGCCAGGTTGGCCATGATGCGCTGCTGCGCGTCGGCCATCGCGCTCTCCGGGGTGCCCGAGACCTGCGATTCGACGGCATGCAGCGCGCGGCGCGCCTCGAGCGCGGCGGCGGCGAAGCACGGCTGGTTGACCTGTCCGACTGCCAACAGCGGCAGCCCACCACTGCTCGCGGTGTTGGCATCTTGGTTCTTAGCGCGGTTCCTACGCGACATGCCACTTAGCACAGTCCGCCCTAGTACACATGCTCGATACACGGGCTTATCACATCACATGCGCAGATTCAGCGCCGGCATCCAGCCGCTATTGACAGGGTTCGTTTCCGGGGCTTTTTCCGTGGGAACATTCGCCGCTTTCGTAAGCTCGATGCTTCGGCGGCGGAGTTGGAGCTCGTTCATATTGAGCCACTGTCGTTGCCTATCTGTCTCCCAGGTATCCCATTCCGTTGGAAGATCTTCCTTGCGAGGAGCAGCGGGTCTCGGTGTGTTCTTCACCGCTGACGGCGCTGGCGCCGAAGGCGGTGGCGGTGGCGGAGGCGGAGGCGGAGGCGGAGGCGGAGGCGGAGGCGGAGGCGGAGGCGGAGGCGGAGGCGGAGGCGCTCCGCCGCCGCCA
>Ga0302134_10000903_pt1 | contig 13554 bp, 10 predicted proteins | sample CB9_SCM_MG_FD_203123 | JGI IMG/M metagenome (GOLD analysis project Ga0302134, IMG submission 203123) | Marine microbial communities from Western Arctic Ocean, Canada - CB9_SCM | ecosystem: Environmental > Aquatic > Marine > Oceanic | place: Canada: Western Arctic Ocean | collected 2017-09-19
TCGAACGCAAATTGCGTTTTCGACTGGCTGAGTTTACCATCTAGGCAGAAAATAAGATTGTTCATTTTAACTAGATACGAATGAATGTTATAGTTTTTGTGGATTTGTTTATGGATTTGATTTGATGTCGCGAAGCGCCAAACGCTATCAAACGCTGGCCAACATTCTTTTCAAACGCTGGCCCACATTCTTTTCAAATTTTGATTTGATTCAAATCAAACGCTGGCCCACTTTTTTCAAATTTTGATTTGATGTCGCGAAGCGCCAAACGCTGGCCAACTTGTTTTCAAACGCTGATTCAAATCAAACGCTGGCCAATATTTTTCCCGAAATTTGATTGCAATCAAACTTATTGTTGGCCCACATTCTTTTCAAATTTTGATGTCGCGAAGCGCCAAACGCTGGCCAACTTGTTTTCAAATTTTGATTGCAATCAAACGCTGGCCAATATTTTTCCCGAAATTTGATTGCAATCAAACTTATTGTTGGCCCACATTCTTTTCAAATTTTGATGTCGCGAAGCGCCAAACGCTGGCCAACTTGTTTTCAAACGCTGGCCAACATTCTTTTCAAATTTTGATTTGATGTCGCGAAGCGCCAAACGCTGGCCAACATTTTTTTAATTACAATCAAAATGTCATCTGTCAATTGGTCTGGTTCACCAAAAAACTGTCACGTCATGTCCAAACTTGTGCGGTCGAGAAAAACAATTGGCTTGTCCCATCTATAAGCAAATTCTGTCTACATGCAAACAAAAGGTCTATAAAGAACTTGTCCGCACACACTATGGAAAAAGCAATATTTCAAGTGAACGATAAAAATAAAAAATCCTAAAAAATGAGTCTGGATGTATTAGCAGTGGAATTTTTCTTTTGTATTTCTACGTTTAAAGCAAGAATCCATACAATGCTCCATGGTCATTGACTCTTGAACTGTCAATTGACCGTCCCGATTGGCGTCACAATCTTTCATAATGCGGTGGATGCCTCCGAAGACATTAAATGGGATTTTTTCGTACCACGCGAGGGTCGAAAAAACTTTTTTAGTGAGTTCGTGTTTCGTGATGATACCATCGCCATTTTTGTCCGCCTTTGTGTAAAAACACCGTATCATATCTTCTCTGGGTGGACAACTGGCTTGTCCACTAGCTAGAGCTACAACTAAAATAATTGTCTTTAACATTTAAATAATATGTTCTATATAAATACTATATTTATATTAAATGTTTACAAGTATGCAGAACAAACGACTCGAACAACTCATGACTGACAAACCTCGGTCAATTAAAGACCTTGCTCTTCTTTCGTTAGCTTCGCGCCAAAGACATCCCAAAATGATGGAATGGTATACGACAGGAGCTTCATTAACAAAACCATTTATGTTGACAGTGCCCATTGTGTTGACCCCCCAAGTACAATTCTCACCGTCGAAGTTATACGTCACGCATATAAAGGGATGTTACTATATCGGGGAGTGGCAATGCTTTGGAAATGTGAAGAGCTTGCGAAATATATTGGAAGATTCGGAGCAACCAGAAATCACATGCAGGCAATGTTTGAAACAAGTGTCAGCCGTATTGTGTCATCTAAAAAGCAAAGATATTCATTATGTACATGGCAATTTGACTATAGAAAATATAATGGTCGAGGACGACAAATTTTATATATTGGACAATGGATTTGAAAGGAAAAAACATGCCACCGACCCTTATTTTTGCTACAGGTCACCCACGCATGATTTATATACACTTTGCTTATCAATGCGGGTTTTTTTTAAGACAGAGACACCATTTTATTCTGTTTTGAACGGCTCTCCCACCGACTCAAAATTTTTGTCAGAGACTCTAAAAGAAAATGTGTCTGACAACGTGATTTCAATGTATTTAAAAGGACTGCCAACTCTGTGAATGACTATACACATAAGAGGGATAGTCGAATTTGAGAAGATACTCTCGGAGCCTTGGCAGGACGCTATCGGCATGACAAGGACACGGATGGCCGTACAACAGTTGTTAGACACCCAGGAGTCACTGTCCACATTGGAAAAACGACTCAAAGACTACATTGAAAAGTCGGACGCTGTCATCGATTATTTGGCGAAAACGGGTGCCGGTCAACTGACAGAACATCCTGTATTTGAATGGTCTGTTGACGACTCTATCTTACGCTCTCCATGTTGGAGATTAGAATCTATTTTGCCCAGATATGCGTTATCTGTTATGAACGAAAACGAAGCACATCGCCACGTAAAAGAACACAATTATAAGGAGGCGCGAAAAATGTTCTTCGCGACCATCGACATGCACAAACAATGCGTGCAAAATCTGGCGTTGTGGAAGTGGAAATTACCCGCCCTGAATCAGGATGTTCTCCAGAAAAACTGGCATCTTGCAAAAATAGAAATGCTTACCGGAATGGCCACACTCTGCATGCTATCCACCGGTATACAAAAACAAATGAAATCAACGGCCCTGTTTACCGTCACACAACGGGCACTACGCAATTTCACACGTTCACTAGCCATATGGTCATCGAAGCAAGCACAAGACCTTATGAACGTGTCCGAAGCCTTACGATATTACTTTTCGTCGGACATCCTCTGGACATCTGAACGATATGGAGAATCAATACGTAGACTTGAACGTTGGACACAACAACAATTAGAATTTGGGCCCTTCGAAATTCTTAAAGACGAGTGGAACAAAGTACCACTGTTATTAGAAGAGCGCCGCACCACCAACAATGGTGCCTATTTTGACCCTATAAAAGATGCTACGCCACTGTGCTCACCCGTGGAATTCATAAACACCCCGGAAGCCATTGATATACCTCACCCACCAGCGACACGGGCATGGGACGTCTCTGATGAAGTCGCGTCAACTCCCACAGAACTCCAAGAGCATCCGTAACACCTTTGTTGGTCTCTAAATTCACATGGGTCATATATATCCCGTGGTTTTTGGCATACAAACAAGACCTCGGGAAGGGCTCGGCACCATTCATTACCAAAAGCCAACTGGCCTCCGGGTATTTTTGCGAAAGTTCCTCGTACAGTGGTAGTTTGGCAGCGTCTTCGCGGACAACAATGATAAAAACATCCGTGCTCTCGTAAATGGGTACAAAGTTTTTAAAAAAACGTGGGTTGGATGGTATTTCAGTGACTATAAGGGTTGGAAACACGGTCTTTTCTGCGAAAATAGTTGCTAAATACGATTCACAAAATTCGTGACCGCGCCATTGGGATACAAGTGCAGATTTACCGGTGCGTATTGCACCTACAATAGTCACATTATACATTTAATAAAGTATTATATTTAATTTATAGTTAAATCTACTTGTCTTCTTCTTCATCAGACGAATCGTCCGTTTCCGAATCATTGGACGACGAGACGACGTCAGCATTTTTAGCATCTTCTTGCGCGACTATTGCTTCTTCAGCAGCTTGTGCCGTCGCTGCTGCTGCTGCCTCTGCCTCTGCCTCAGACGCCCTTATTAAATTAGCCTGTTCTACACCTGGAAAACGATGACCAGCGTCATCAACTACGTCGACAAATTCGCTGTATGAATTTGCGAAATCATGTTTTTGCTTGACATTTCCTGATTCGTCCTTGTATTTTTCTATGTATTCGTCAATATATTCTTCAGAAATATCCCACAAACTTCCAATAGCATCAATGTCTTCGTTGTCGTCAATAACCAGACCGTTTTCTGCGAGCCAGTGTAATAAAGAGGCCATGTCATGACGTGTTACGACTTTGGAATCGTCTTTGAATACAGTATAACCACCTTCAACCTTACGCCCGCCGATAACCAGACGCGCACGTCGAATTTCATATTCGCCTATTATTATTTCGTTGTTTTTGGCTCTTGCTACTTTGATAGCGTCGGCGCGAAGTCTGGCTCTTTCTGCCTCGTTACGTTTGTCCCAATACCAATCAAGGTCTAATTTTCCGTCTTTCATCTTTTGGTATGGCTCGCCGACAATTTTGACGCGATATTGTTTACCTTCTTCATCGGTATAGATATAAATTGTATCTGCATCGACATCTTCTTCTTCATAGACATCTTCTTCCCTTGCGTTATTACCGCCGCCGCCATGGTCTTCTTCGAATTCAATTTCTTCGGGAGGTTTTATTGCCAATTTTTTTTGTGCGACCCATTCATTGTCAATCCAATAGAAATAAGTACCTCCTTCGAATTTGCGCTTCCGGACGTCATATTCGCGGCCGTCAAAGAGGACGACATTAGTCAAATATGGGTCATCCCCTTCGGGTACATCGCCAGTTTGTGCTTCTCGTACAGCCTGTCTATGTATCGCCGCAGAAGCCGCCGCCTCGACAGCAGCAGTAGCAGCATCCTCTTTGCGATTGGATGCATCGCGGTCTTTACCGTCATACAACTCCATCTTTTTAAAAGTGTCTTCTTCGAAATTCAAGTCAAATGGGCCCCAAACAGCACCTTCATCTGTAGAAATGATGGGTACATTGTCGATTCCGCGGGCCACAAAAAAATCTCGCACACGTTCGAAAGTCTCTGGTTGGCCCAATTGAAAGTTGCCTTCCTTTGCTTCACCGGCTGACTCTGGCCCTTCTACAACGTAGCGAAAGTCATTACCATGGCGCACTTTTGTCATCATCCACTGACCAACTTGTACCGAAGGACTTGTATACTCACACCTCAACAACGGTGGGTCTGCGTTGGGATCGTTGGCAATCACAATAGCTTCGTATTCTTCGTCGTCCCACTGTACGAGTATGCGTCGACCGGCGCTGGCAACGGCACGGATAGGATGTTCCTTATCTTCATCATTGTCATCGTATTCTATCTTTGGTTGATTGTTTTTTATCTTATACGCAATTGCTGGCAGTTGGTGCATGCCCACACGCAATGCCCACGTACGAATGTGTATTTGGTCGGCATCCTTATCCTTTTCTTCCTCAGTACGTGTGCCAACGGGAGGTTTCCAACCAGGGTCAAAAACATAGTTGACAGCGTCTGGTTTGTTGGTTGGCCCGTTCGATAATGACAGTTTATTTAACCATGATTGCCGCAGTGGCTCCAATTCTTCCGGCGCGTCAAAAACATGCAAATCGACCTCACCAATAAAACCATCCGTTCCACGCTTGGCTTTCCATGTATGGCCCATTTGCTTCAATTCATCTGTATATACTTTTCGAGCAACATTGGCTGCTTCTTTCACTAGGGCAGACACACCCTTGACGCCTTCTTCACCTTCGATGGCGTCAATGTTGTCAATATCGTTGTATCTTTGCTGGCCTCTATCGTCCAACAGAGGCGCTCCATCGGCATCGACAAGTGGTACTCCAAAAGGATGACCTTCGTCACCATACGTATGCAAACAATCGAGTACGGCTCTCCAACGGTCGTCTTCGTCACCCTTTGTGACCTCTACTGTCTGGTCGGCTCTTGAAATAATTTCCCAGTGGATAAAACGGACAGGAATTGTCATTTTGTGTTTGAATTTGTATTCATCTTCTGTACCGTCTTTGTGAAGTCCGAGTTCTATTTCTTCGAGGACACCATCGTCATCAACATCAACCTCAGAAACCACGTAAAACTGGTTGGCTTCTTCTGGCGAATAGTGCACATCTTCTTTAGACTCTTCTTCAACATGAACGTCAGTTTTCCTCAAAAAAGCGGCGATTTTATTGGCCGTGTTGAATTCTTTCGTCTGACCACGAAGAGCAGATACCTGTGCTACTAATGCTGTAGCCTCCGCGCTCAAAGTAACTTTGAGCGCGTCTCGTACATTCAAGTACGGCGTATTATTTCTGTCACGGTCTTCCTCTTCGACATATTCGTCGTCGTCGGAACTATCCTCGCCTGGAAATTCTGGCACTGAAGGAGGGGTTTCAGCAGGCTCTGGTGACGGTTCGGCTTCGTCGTCGGAACTATCTTCGCCTGGAAGTTCTGGCACTGAATGAGGGGGTTCATTGGCGTCGGAACTATCCTCGCCTGGAAGTTCTAGCACTGAAGGCGGAGTTTTAGTAGGCTCTGGTGACGGTTCGGCTTTTTTTGATTCTTGAGCCACTGTCTCCACTTTCGATTCTTCTTCTATGGGCATTGGCTTAGTCACGGTCTTAGCGGACACTGGCTTGATAATGGTGGGCACGGACTTACCATTATTGACCTCGTCCGCCAAGTCCTGATAGAATAATTTGTCAGCGAACTGCCAATCTTTTCTTTTTCCTCCGCCCGCGGTAAACATATTATAGGCAGACTTTTTTCGAGGCTTCTTTGTCGACGACTTGGCCGCTCCGCCATCATTGGTTGCAACCGCTCGTTTTTTCTTGGCGGGCTTGGGCTGGTCGCTCAATTGCCTTTTCGGTCTTGGCGTTGCCACGACGGTGCTCTCCGGCACCACGTGTTGTTTATAATTTGCAGTGACCTCGTCGTCTGAATCGCCGAACTCAAGTTCGTCATCCTTGCCGAAAGCCGCGAGTGCTGCTGCTGCAAACGGGTCCACAGGCGGCAAGTCAGGTATCTTTTCCCGTATTTTGGCCATTATCTCGGAAGATTGTTCGAAATAATCTTTCAAAAATGCGAGGTGGGCCTCGAATAACTCCAATGCTAATTCAAACTTTTTTTCTTTTATTTTCAACAACACACTTGTCAGGACAGCCTTGTCGGTTTTGTTAAACTCCGATACATGATCTATTAAAAATCTTTTTAATACGTCTACCAATGATGACATTGTATTCGTGTTGTCAAACTTATATACTACTGTAAATTTGATTTGAAATCAAATTTGGCGCTTCGCGACATCAAATATTTTTTTCAGACACGATTTAATTCAAATTCGATTGAATTAAAATTACAGTAGTATATAAATAGATATGGTATCTATATATGTTCCACCTGTGGGCCGCTCAAAAAACAGACGACCAACTAAAAAGTCCATATCTATACACGATTCCTGACGAATATGTGGGCATCGTATTAGGAATAAAATTGGGTAGTGGGCATTACGGCAATGTATTTGCGGCCACGTACAAAGGTGAACAAGTCGCCGTCAAAAAAATGCAAATTAAAACACCAAAAGATGTCAAGATGTTCAACCGTGAAGTGGCTTTCATGCGCAAATTACACCATCCTAATATTTTAAAGTTGGTTGATGGCTTTCGATTGTCTCAACTAGAATACATTATTATAACAGAAATATGTAGCGGCGGCGAGTTGTTTGACGCTATCACCAAACAACCTAATAAAAGGTTTAAAATTTCGAATGCACAACGTGTCGCAAAAGACGTCTTGAGTGCCATACAATACATGCATGATATGAATGTTGTGCATAGGGATTTAAAACCAGAAAATATATTGTTGTCTGCACCATGGACAGACGGGCCAATTCCGCCAGTGAAAGTGATCGATTTTGGCCTGTCAGCTGATTGGAAAGGCACACCGTTGTACATTTTTTGCGGTACTCCTTACTATATAGCACCCGAGGTGTTGGAAGCTTCGGAGACGCGTAGTACTTCGTACGGCAAAAAATGTGACATTTGGTCGTTGGGTGTAATCGTGTATATGCTTTTGGGCGGTTACCCGCCTTTTAGAGGCGATACCAATCGAGAAATATATACTAATATTTCGAATTCTCAGTCCGTTTTATTTGAAGACGACCCCGGTGAGTATATTTGGAAACCGATAAAAGAGAAGGCTCCCGAAGCTATACAATTCATACGAAGGTTGCTTAAAAAAAACCCACTGTACAGACCAAGCGCGCGTCAAGCATTTGACTCTTCTTTCATCAGAAACATGGTATTAGAACCCATTGAACACACGGTTGCCACTGATAATTTGCACAAGTTCGTACACATGAGCAAACTAAAACGATTGATAAGATATGAAATCGCCCAAAAATTGACCGTTGTCGATAAAAGGAGATATCTTGGTGAATTTGGTGACGGTAATGAGATGTCAGAAGACGACGCCCAAGTAAAACTTCAGGACTACGGCGTCGAACAAGAAACGATTAAAATTGTTTTTAATGCCATAGACGTTACCAATGATGGCGAGTGGGACGTGTCTGAATTTGTAGCAGCTGTCATGGAAGAACATTTGTACAATACGTACGAAACAATCAAAAGAGCATTTGTAGAAATGGACGCAAACAATAACAGTGAGGTTTCCCTTAGTGAATTAGTTAGTATCGTGGGTCAAGAGGACGCTAAAGCAATATTCGAAGAGTTATTTCCTGGCGCAGATGAACAACTAAAATTCACAAAGGAAGACCTACGAAGATATTTTGAAACGCATCAGCCCGTTCCAAAAGCCGAAATGGATTCTGACGAAGATGGAAACGGTCTGAATTGTAGCGTTCAATAAATGAAATTTCTGGGACAAGGAATTACCAATAAGTACCACTTAATTTTTTTTCAGTATATGAGCACACACAATTGTATGAATATAAATGCTGTTATTTTCTGATTTACACCTAAGCCCGCGTACCTATGCTACATGTATGAAAGTTCTGCGGCGTGTGCATCGCGAAGCGAAACAACGCCAAGTCCCCGTGGGCTTTCTGGGTGATTTTTTCGATAAAGTTCACTCGCAGGGGACATTGCCCGTCAACATTTTAAACGAACTGATGCGTTTTTTTGAAACAGAATGGTCAGTGCCCATGGTCATGATTCCCGGGAATCACGACTACTTTGACGCGGCTGAGACTGAGCACGGCTTAACACCCTTTGCGTACGCCTCGAAACACATTACCGTGCTCGATAATCCCACCGTCATCAATCGCCAACTGTGGGTGCCTTGGCGGCGTTCACCGGCGACTATCGCCAAAATTTTGGGCGAACACACCGATATAGACGTTATCTTCGGCCACTTTGATATCGTTGGATTTAAAATGTCCAAGACACAAATCTCAACGGAGGGCGTTTGTGTGACCGACTTTCCAACGGGTATTCCTGTGTATTCTGGTCATTACCACACGCCTCAAATACATGGGTCTATTCGTTACCTAGGGTCGCCCTATCAATTGACGCTGTCCGAGGCAGAAGACAAAAAAGCGCTGGTCGTAATAGGACACTCAGAAGTGAACGAACTCATACCCATTGACATTGGCGCACGTCAATATAAATGGACTCCCAACGAATTGCTGGCGCGCTCCCACGAATTACGGCCTGATGACCGTGTTTCCGTCGTTGACGATGGTCTTCTGTCCATCGAAGCTTGTGTCCAACAATTGCAGGATAAGGACGTACGCATTAGTGTGAAACGTGCCAACAAGCCAGTCGAGACACGTATTTCAGGCGGCGAAAAGATGACGTCTGCTGATTTGATGGCAGAATATGCCAAGTTACAAGAAATTGACACCCAATCCCCGGCCTGGCAACTATTTGCCAAACGTTTGACCATCATGGGTACAACAGCTCGGGCGACACGGCCCGATATGCGTCCGGTGAAGATGCTTTTAGAGGGGTTTGGGCCCTTTGTCGGGCCATTAACCATTTCGTTAGAAGGCAATGGTCTCACACTTGTATCGGGCGAATCCGAAGGCGATAAAGCTTCGAGCAATGGTACTGGAAAATCATTGGCCACGGCCGGCGCTTGGCTCTGGTGTTTAACGGGAATGACGGACGGTCGTCCAGCGCTGCCCTTTGACAATGGTTCTATTATTAACGAAGAGGTTGGCAAAGCTACCGTTGTGGCGACGGGTACCGTCAACGGTCTCGATTGGAAAATTGAGCGCTCGATGGCCAAAAAAAAACATTCACTCGAATTATTTATCGACGGTGAAAACAAGTCACGCTCCACGTTGAACGGGACGCAGCGAGTTATTGCGTCCGATTTATTTGGCCTTGATGTTGGTGGGCGCGATTTATTCTCCTGGTTGGTGCGTAACAGTGTGTGGAGCCAGCATATTGTGACTCGTTGGTTGGACGCCAGTGATACGGCGGCAAAAGCCGAGATTCACACCCTTGCCAATGTCGAGGTGTGGAGCGAGATACACGCCTGGGCCAAACTCAACCACAAGACGACCACTGCCGATTTGAACGAGTGCACCGAGAAAAAGGTGCTCGCCGGACGCATGTACGACCACGCCCTTGCTCAACATACGCGCGCATTACGATTGGCCAGCGAATGGACACACACTCAAGCAGAAAAGATATCGAAACATCGCGAAGACGTCGAAAGGGCACGTTCCGCGTATGAACGTGGCCAAGAAACGTTGGGTGAAGAACCACAACGCGTTTCAGACACCGAATTGAATGCCGCAGAAGATGCCATGGTGGATGCCAGGGTTGTCCTCGCAAATATGCGGACGCGTGAACGTGAATTAAAGCGTGACTTACCGCACGACTGGCTGGAAGTGGCGGCCGCTTCGCTGGACGACAAAGAGCAATGGTTACGCCAACAACCCGAGGCAAAAGTACAATACTATGAAACACGCAAACGTCACTGCGAAGCCGCCAAGCGTGCCAGGCAAGTGCAATTAGACGACGTACGACGAGAATTCAATAAATTTAACGCTGAGGGAACGTGTTCGGCCTGTAAGCGTACATTTGACAAAGACGAAGGGTATCACAATCATTTGCGTGGCTTACAAGACAAGTTGGAGCATGCACGAGTTGCTTTTGTGGACGCAAACAAGGATTTGACAGACGCTCAACACAAACACATCCATAGTCTCAAATCGGACAAAACACTCAAAGAACATCGGGAATACATTGACAAAGGGCGGTCATTACACAAATTAAAAAACAATCTTCTCGAAGCTACTAAGTTATTGACAACGCACCAGCTTCGAGTGAGTCAGTTGCGCAGAATCATCGATAAAAAGAGACAACAGTACTGTGTTTATAACCAGACGAAAGAACTGTGTGCCGAATTAAAAACCACTGTTGAGAGCATGGAACGGACGTTGGTACAATATCGCCGCGAACAATGTCCACACGATGTCTCCGACGCCACCGTTCGAACAAAGAAGCAGGAGTCGGAAGACATGAAGAGCGGACAGGACAACGCAGCCATCAAGGCCGGACGATGGTCGTCGATTTTACGGTGGTCTGGCCCCAGAGGCATTCAAACGTACGCACTTGAACATACTGTCAAATTATTGGCCAGTTTGACCACTGATTGGTTGCAGCGTCTTTTTGGCACCGAATTCATTAAATTGCATGTCTTTTTCGACGAGAAGGAACGTCTTCAACGCTTTATTGAATATAAAGACCACCACGGTGTTTTATCCGGTGGACAGTGGCGCCGCGCTCAACTGGCGGCATTTATGGCGTGGCGTGAGTCACAAAATTTTCCACTATTGATTATGGACGAGGCGTGCACATCCATGGATATACAAGGCATTCACGCGGTACAGGACACACTACGCGAGTGGTGTGAGGAAGATGCGAACCGGACATGTTTTTTCATTTCGCACGAGCCTGAACAACATCGTGACAAATCCATGTACCATAACCATACACGTATTTTGCATAAGCGCGGTCGGTCAACAATAGCCGCCGAACATGGCTCGGCCAAGAGACAACGACAATAAATGTACTATAAAAAGTAAACGTCAATGTGACAGTAACCATTTTCCGTACATTTGCATCTTCAGAATTTAATCATAATGCATGGTCTTATTCATACAAGTCGAAGCCGTAATGAAATGGGTGGTCAATAAATATAATCCAAATAATTATAGAAGGTTGGCGACCAAACTGACCCAAATGAAGTAAGAACATACCAAAAACCCATATATAATCACTCGTCATTCTAAAAATGGCAATTAATTGTACAGAATCACAGTTCTTGTGTTATTCACAGATACACATCGTAGGCATGGAATTACAGGGAATGTCGTGGTTTGTAGGAATGTTGTTGATTGCATTTGGTCTACAAATTGCGGCAAATTTTATTTGGTTGCAAGTCTCACAATTCTCGCGCGTATTATTACAATATAAAAAGACAGACGTCAGACGTGGCGAATTAATCTGCAAAACAGTCGGGTGGACGGCGCTCGGCACGACCATAGGGATATTGCGAGTCATATTCATCATCGGCAACAATCTGTGGTTGTATATCGTAATTTTGGCGGGAGATGTCGTAGGAACAGCGGCAGCGTCCTATGTACAGAGCAAGGACGAAGACAACACACTTGACGTTATCATCAAACATTTAGGAGACCCTCGTTTGGCGGCCAAAAAGAAAAAAATAGCAAAGCTACTGATGTCGGAAAGTACGACGCCCGAAAAGACTTTATTGTATTAAATGTAGCACATAATGTTATTTCTATTAACCTGTCTATTTTATAACAAAGTGGTATGTTTGCTTTCCACGAACAAAACGCTATTGGACAACGGGGCGAAGCTTTATTTTTAAAGTTGCATCCAGAATGGAGGGCCAACAATTTGGCAAAAGACTGTAAAGAACCAGACTTCAAAGACCGTTATGGACGTAAACTCGAACTTAAATTTGATGTTTCTAACAGAGCCAGAAGAGATTCGCAGGATAGACAACTCAATTTCTTCATGGAAACGATATCTAACGACCGTAAACAAACGCCCGGTGGGGTATTTCGGGCCAAGAAAGAGGGCGTCGAGTTTTATGCGTACATGTTCGAAAAGCCCTTTCGCATATTTGTTCTGGATGTGAAGAAAACATCGGCCAAAATAAAGGAATTGATTGCCACCGGATGGTACCGGAAATGCAGAATTAAAAACAGATACTATTATACAGAGGGATACGCATTGCCCATCGTTGAATTCAAATCTTGTATCGTCAACATAAATCGCATGTCCAAACAACAACGTGCCCTCAAGCGATTAGAATGGTCTTTAATGAAATAGATTAATCTAAACTTTGTTTTTTGCTGTGGCCAACATAGGTTTACTTTCTAACAGGCGAATGCGACATTCCAATTCCATGATTTTTTGCATGCAAAAGTCTAACTTGGCTTGTGTCGTTAATTCCAATGGTTGACTGGTTGGAAAAGGTGACGGAAAAGGTGATGGAAAAGGGGACGGAAAGGACATGTTATATTTACAACAAGACATTTAAATACCATATAAATTCGGTTGTGATTAAAAGATGTCGTTACGCGTCGCGATAAAGGCGTAGAAAAATTATATACATTGATTAATTATAAAACAATTGTATCAAAACTCTCGGATCTAGAGCGTTTCGCAACAGCCGGGTGTGGCGTTCTCACTCGCCTTGGCCATGATTTAGACCGCATTTCGTAGCGCCGGCGTGCTATGCCAACTTTCATACGGCTACAACAATGTCTCTTATAACATAAATACACTACTAAAAATACTGGCAAACACCAAAGTACATGTAACCAATGCAAGTTGGGTGTTTGTAAAGTAGTTGGCACTGCAGAAGCGTTTTTTGAGTGCTCGTCTAGTGAAACGGGCGAGGGGACAGGGGAAGAACAACCACAATGACTTTGTAATTTTTTAGGTGGGGTCTCTCTAGACGAGGGGCTGGTCGCTCTGAAGGATGGACTAGGCCCGATAAACGAGGGACTGGTCTCTCTAGACGACGGGCTGAGCCCGATAAACGAGGGACTGGGCCCTGTGAACGA
>Ga0302134_10000907_pt1 | contig 13528 bp, 13 predicted proteins | sample CB9_SCM_MG_FD_203123 | JGI IMG/M metagenome (GOLD analysis project Ga0302134, IMG submission 203123) | Marine microbial communities from Western Arctic Ocean, Canada - CB9_SCM | ecosystem: Environmental > Aquatic > Marine > Oceanic | place: Canada: Western Arctic Ocean | collected 2017-09-19
TGATCAACAACATCCAAGCATTTTTTATATTCATATTTGGCTCATGGTCACCATCGCTTGAACCTTCAGAAACAAAAATATCAGCATGGGTTTTCAATTGGAATAACAAGGACAAACCATACATTACCAGCAAAATTATCGAAGCGTAGCGTGAAAGTGTGACGATACTGTCAGAATTGAGTCCAACCGAATCTACCGCAGTAGGGATTATGAGGGCTAGTACCGCGAGCATCAACAACGATCCATTCATCGAGAGTGCTTCTTTGTTGAAGGTTTGAGTGCGATGTTTGATCCCACCCCACAAAAGTGAAAGCCCTAGTACCAAGAGAAGGTTTCCTAGAATCGAGCCTATCAGTGAGGCCTTAACCAAGATAATCATCGTCTCGGCTTTGTCTGCATTGGTCGCAGCGGTGTAAATCGCTAACCCGGCGATGATTATCTCAACCGCATTCCCAAAAGTTGCATTGAGCAAGCCCCCAATGTTTTCACCGGTTCGAAGCGATATCTCCTCTGTTGCATGACCCATCAGAAATGCCAGAGGCATTATCGCCAACATGGAAAATATAAACGCGATCGCAGGATCACCATGACTGAGTGATAGCCAGGCTGCGATGGGTACTGCTAAAAGCATCCAATTGAGTTTTGTTTCCAGCGGGCTAAACGCCTGCAGTACGCTAATTTGCTTGCTAATAGTTTCGCTCATCTATTGGCTCAACTCACTTTTTGCGCTTGATCACACGACGTTTTGCAGATTTACGCTTTTTGGGTTTTTCATCCTCATCGTCATCATCATCATCATCGTCATCATCGTCGTCATCATCGTCATCATCGTCATCGTCAGTTTTAGACTTCTTGCGACGGCGCTTTTGAACTAAAGTATTGACTGCAAATGGATCATCCTCATCATCTTCCTCAGAGTCTATTGATTTGGATTCTTCAGGTTTTTCTTCTTTGCCCCCGCTGGTGATGTTGTCCATATCTGGATCTTGGGAAGTGCCAATGAATTCCTTCATCCATTCCTCATCCTCATCCTCATCATCGCCACCCTTCTTTTTCTTAGGTCCGCTCATCGCGGTCGCGATGACCATCAAAGATACGATGATAGCAAGGAATGCCAATCCTGCGGTCACCCAAGCAACCATGAATGGTGGGTCGGTCAAATTGTAAACCGCCTCAAGTTGTTCGGCGTCGTCTTGGACCGGTTCCGAGTAATCACAAATTGTTTTACCATCTTCACGATGTTGGCAATTATCGACAATGAATCTTACCTTGCTCGAGCGCTCATTACCAGCTGAATCGGTTGCTTTGACCTGAACCTCATGAATCCCGACCAAGAAGTTGCCCGAATTATACTCCATCGCTATAGTCCAATCGCCATTTTCTGCAATGGTTAACCCTGAGACGTTTCGCCAGGGTTCGCTGACCATATTAATTTTACCAAAGTTCCGAATGAATCGAGTTTGCATCGAGGTGATGCCGATATCATCTTCGGCTCCAGCGATAATCAATATTTTATTACCGTAGAGATATTTTGAACCATCGCCTTCGCCAGATGGTGAGAATATTGTGATGACCGGAGCGTTTGCATCGATTCTATAATCGTTGATTAATATCGATGCATGGTTTCCAGCCATATCGGTCATATTGATGGTGATATTGAGATCACCTGCTTTTGTACTAGATTTTAGTTCGATTGGAAAGTAATAATCTGGACCTTTGGTTGGGTCGTTTAGGTTATCTGAAGTCTTGGTCATCAATTGCTCTGCCCCTTGAGTAAACGATGATTCATCCGAACTACTGATATTGATTATAGCGTCCGAAAACAAATTCTCGCTCGAGGTGACTCTAATCGAATATTCTCCTTTGGTCAAAGCGGTAGAATCAACTGTAAGGCCATCTGAATCTCTTATTTCAAAGGTTATTGTTGGTGCTTTTGTATCCTCATAAATAACCGCTGCATTGAGGCCTTCGTAAATCGCTAGGTTTTCATTTCCATGAGAATCTGCGATTACTACCGCATACCAAACATCACGCTCGGAATCGGTCGGAACTGGAATTTCACGGACGATGGTAGGTGGGTCGATTTCGGTTTCTTGAACCATCGATACGTGTTCCCAGCCTTCGGCTGCTGTCGCATTAGAACTGGTGAAGTTTGCATCCCCGAACGGGTCACCGAAGTGCCGGTAAATATTGTATACCTCTCCGGACTCAGATCCAGAGTTTACCCATATAAGCACCGCTTTTTCCAAGCTGCCGACCATGCTTAAACCAGAGATTGTCGGGGCTAATGGGGCCCGGGTATCTTCAGAAACTGGGCCAAAGTAATTATTGTCTAAACCGGTATAATGGTGAGTGCCATTTAGGTGGCCATATCTTGCTTCAGTAGTGACAAAGTAGAACGAAGAATCCAAAATACCATCGCCTGAGAGATCTAGGTCGTTGAGGTTTAGATCAAATGATTGGACCCCGTCTGGAACACTTCCTACCCAAATTAAAGATTCGTTTTCGGAAAATTCAATCCCGCTCACGCGATAAGATGAGCGCCAGATATTGTACCGCTCGCCCTCAGCACCTAATTGATCGACCCAACTAATTCGTGTGATTCCATCACCGAGGAATTGAGCGTAGACATTGGTCGGTTCAGCTACCCAATTATTGAATGCATCCTCGTATTCTGAAGCACAAGCCGTTAGTGGAATTTCGGTTGAATAAGCCCCGAATTGATCGGACACTACCACACAATAAAACGCATCGCCAAGAGTTCCGGTCGGAACTTGGTAAACATATTCTTCTTTATCTTCGCCGATTGTAACCAATAATTGTGCCTGGACATCTTCAGTATTGTTGAAGTAGACTCCTGAGACATATATTTGATAGGTTTCATCGGTCTCTCCTGGTACGTCGGTCCAAGAGATCGTTGTATTTCCAGATCCTGTTAAAATATCTTCAACGAAAACCGCGTTTACCCCGCCGACCCCTGAGGGTGGGACATTGTCCTCAAGGACAGAGGTCGTCATTGCATTATTGGATAAGAATCTTGCATCTTCGTAATCCTCGCCCATATCGGTATAATTAGGCAATAGATACGTGACCGAATAATAGACCTCCCTATTTGTATTAAAATCTATATTCAAAACAGCCGTTGTCGTTGTAGGTGTTAGAGTTTGAATCGGAACATATTGGGCGATTAAATTCTGCCCATTCTCCCGATTGATTTGGTGTTCGGTTCGCCAAAGGTGAATTTGAATCGCGTCATCGCCAACTTCTGGCAAGATCGGATTAAGCGAATTATAGTTGATCCAAGTGACGGTGGTCGTACTTGTTGCAGGGTTGAAACTCGCATCGATATTATATGGCGAGCGAATAGGGGTGGTTATTTCATAAACCGGTTCAAATAAACTACTCGCATTGAGATCCAAAGGTGCTGAAATACTTCCATCTGCCAACTCGGTAACCACCGCGTAATAATAGGTCCCATTTGTTCCTGCACCCACTTGATAGGTCACACTATGGCCGGGGTGATTATCACCATCGCAATCCCATGAATCGCCGCCTAAGACCACTTTATCACAAGCGATAATGGTGGCCCATGGACTTAATTGGTCTAAATTTACAGGTGTGATCGGAGCGGAATTGCGGAAAACTTGGTATGTGGTCAACCATAGATCTCGGAATAATTGATTTTGACCGCCATCGTTGTTGATATTGCGCCAAGTGATGGTTGTGGATTCGCTTAAAATATCGAAAGTCGCACTAATATCCTGGGCTTGTAATTCGGCTGGAGTGCCAATATCTGCTGCTGCAGAAGGCAATATCGGTACCGATGATAGAAGGAGCAAAACAAGGACTAAAACTGTCGTGGTGTGTCGTCCACCTTCTAGCGTATCGCGAGTCATCGACTTATGGTTAGTACCCTTGGTTATGAGTGTACCGCCGGAGGCGCTGATAAAATGGCCATCCTGATATGATAGGTGTTTTTTCGGGTATAATTAATTTTCCAGCGGGTTTTCTGCATCCAATCGCTGAATCTCACGACGCGCCTTGGTGAATCTTACGATGAAAGTATATGCGCCACCAATTCCCGAAATAAAGACTATCAGCGAGATTGGGTTTATTGCAAGACCTTGGAATGTTCCGAAAGAAGTCAAATCGAACCACGCCATGACAGCGGCGCTAAGTAAAGCGATTAGAGTCAAAACCATTCGATCTGCTCGACTGAAACCACCATAATTTCTCGACCCTGTGACCGCTTGGGCTTGAGTGCCAAGATATGAGCCAAACATCGTGATCATCGCCGCGGCCCAAGCCAATTCAACATAGCCGAACCACACGAGATTGTAACCTAATGCAAGAACCCACACTACATCGAGAACCCGGTCCAATGTGTGGTCCAGATAATCCCCCCAGCGGCTTACTTTGCCGGTTGCTCGAGCCAGATTACCATCTAAGCCGTCCAATGCCATCGCTAATACGAGTAGAACCGCTGCTGCAACAAATGTGATAGCCCCTGAAAGGCCGGTGGTTGCACTCATCATACACCAAGCAGCAGCCAAACCGGTTGGCAGCGTGAGCCAGGTCAAGACTGCAGGCTCGACTCCTTCTAATTTTGACACCATGGGGTCGCTGATTCGCTTAAACAAATCCCGCCCTTTTTCGAGTGCCATAACTGTGCGGGCGCGGTCATTATTCATTAGGCATTATGGCTGGCCAAGCCAATCAATTGCATTTTCAGGAGTTGCTTGAGCCGGGCAATTTGCGTAAATCCAATCTAACACCCCATCGAGGCCTTCGAATTTTGGTCTTTCATCATCGATCAAATCATTCCAAGGGCCGCCGAGCATTTCAACCTCGACATTTGCTTTGACCTTTTCACTATTATAGCCTCGAAGTTCTAAACGCGTTTGTAATTGGGACGGTGGACAACGCAAAATGATGAGAGCATCAACCGGCATGTAATGTGCTAGATGTCCATCATAGAGAGTCGTCTCGGAGGGCTGGACGAATTCAGCGGCCATCTTTTCGACATCCATCGCCCGCGAACCATCCGATTCAATCTTTCCGAGATTGTCGGATTGTTGAGCGAGATGAGTCAATGAAATAACCGGGAATGGTAATTGTTCACATAAAGTGGTTTTTCCACAACCCGGGGTACCGATAACCCCTATCGAGAAAACCGCTTCCTGATTCCTGCTCACATATTGGGGTAAGACTACCCAAGTGTTAAACATCATGGCTGCCGTGTCATGGATTGAGATACCACCATGGCCAAAAAAACTTATGAAAACGCCGTGGCCGTCCTGCTCATTACAACCGAGCCAGGGCGCGAGCACGACGTAGTAGCCCAATTGCGAAGAATTACGGAAGTAAAGGAGACGCTTCTTCTATTCGGGGAATACGATATATTTGCTAAATTAGAATGTGTAGACTTTGGACTCCTATCCAATGTAGTCGTATCACAGATTCGAAATATAGAAGGTGTTGAAACTACCAAAACATTGACCGCAGCGCCGATGCTGTGATGACCCATGAAGGGTTGGCCCAACCATGTTCGGTGCAACCAGCCCAGAAGCTGGCTTGCAGCAATTGCGGGCTTATCACCGCGAAGGCCGGACTGAATTGGCCGAGGTAATGGCCAGTGAAATGACCGAGCAATTGCTTTATCGCAAAGACCGTGACGATTCAGATCAAGAAGTTTTGGTTCAAGGCTTGCGGATTCTTGCTGGAATTCTAAATACTCGAGCCAAATTCAATAGAGCCCGTGCTACAATCTCGCTTTTGCACAAACAACGAAATCGCCTAGGTAAGGCGATTGGACACGACTTTACTCAAGCGGCTGAAGATTACCGTCTGGCTGGCTGTATTCACGCCAACGCAAAAAAGAACTCTGCAGCAAAAAGGGCCTTTAAGCGCTGTGAAAAACTAATGCCGGGCCACATTGCAGCAGCACTAGAATGCGCCGAATTATGTGGCAAATTAAAATTGCTGACAAAATTGGTTCAAACAGCCGGCCCTGTCATATTGTCAAACGGGGTTTTCGTCCTCGAAATCGAAGGCCGGCCTAGCGCCGACGCACTTAGAATCGCCGCAGTGCTCGGAGGGGAGATAAAAACCTCAATCGATGGACAAATCAGCAGCATCGAAGCGGGTGAACAAGCGAAAAATGTAAGGTTACAGGCAGCGATGGATTCATTGGTTCCCAAACACGATTACTATACTTATAGCACCAACTGAGAGCCATTTACTGGTAGCGAGGGATGGATTTGAACCATCGATCTCCGGGTTATGAGCCCGACGGGATATCCAAACTACCCCACCTCGCTGTAAACCGGGCGCCGTGGTGAATGTTCTTGAACCCACCGCCCTCTATTTTATGGTTAATTTAGAGTTGGGTTTTTGGCAGATGACCTGTCACCGAGGTTTGATGAGACTAGATATGCGCGCATCTGCCTTGGCCACTCTGCTGCTTTGTGCTAGCCTTGCTGGCTGCTTTGGAGGAGATGATGATGGTCCAACCGAATATGCTGGTCCAATCGATTTGATTGTCTACTACGATGAAACCTCGGGGACTATTCAACAAGATTTCCAAAACGGGCAAAACCAGCCAACATCAGCCGATGTTGAAATGACTTTTGATTTTGGATCTACCACTTCTGCCAAAGGTGAGATCGCATCTATTTATTTGATCCCAGGTGATGGTGGTGACATGGTTACTCAAAATCCAACCGATGGGGCTGAACTTTCCTATACCTATGGTACCCACGGCTTGTTCAATGTCACCCTTGGTGCGATCGATGATGAAGGAAATGAGCACATGATATATGTATCAATTCGAATTGATATGACCATCGTTTGGACCGATGATAATACCGCTCAATCATCGATGACCTTCGAAGTTACACCCGATACAGAAGACCATATTCCGCTAGCTGAGAGCATCATGTACCGTTCGACCGTGGAAAACCCACCTGGAACCTTCCTTTTTCCAGGTGGTAATTCCGATGCTACATGGTCATTAAAAAATGGAGACGATGCTGAGGTCGATTCACGAAGCGGCACTATTAACGATGGTGGGACCGAAACTATGGAAGGTACTACCAGGGCGATTGTTGCAGGAACTTGGACCCTCGAGGTTGTCGCCGATGGAGATAATGTTAACGTCGATAACGAAATCATGATTCACTATCTTGAAGGTTCTGAATCAGCAAAGAACCCCCGCCCAGCTTGAAAGTGAAGTGAAAGTGGTTGCCATACCGCTGCACCGCGCTTAAGTTCAGATGAGGGCTAATTTTTACTTTCAGTTTTGCACTCACCTCTTCTGCCTTTGTTCATATACTCGTGGTGATAGTTTAGTTTTGTATGGCAACCAAGACCAAGACCAGCCCAAAGAAGCAGAAGAACGAAGAGACCCCCGAAGTTGAGGTGGTAATGATGGAAGAAGAAGAAGTACACGAACCGACCATCGATGACCTCCCCGGTGTCGGACCAGCGACCGCAGAAAAATTGCGTGAAGCGGGCTTCGATGAATTACTAGCCGTAGCGGTAATGTCCGCTGGCGACCTAGCTGACCAAGCAGAACTTGGTGAAGCGGTCGCTGGTAAGATTATCCAAGCGGCCAAGAAGATGGCTAATATCGGCGGCTTCCTTAGTGGAAAAGCATTAATGGAACGACGTAGAGAGGTTCAGAAATTATCCTCGATGGTAAAATCGATCGATGATCTACTCGCAGGTGGTTTTGAAACCCAATCCTTAATCGAAGTGTACGGTGAATTCGGTTCTGGAAAAACCCAGATCGGCCATCAACTCGCGGTTAATTGTACGATGCCACTCTCCGAAGGTGGCCTCGATGGTGACGTGGTTTACATCGATACCGAAGATACATTCCGTCCCGAGCGAATCACCCAAATGGCACGGGGCCGCGGCCTCGACCCCGAGGCTGTTCTCGACCGAATCCATGTTGCTAGAGCGTATAATTCAGCTCACCAGATGCTTCTGGCTGAAGAGATCAAACGGATGGGTAGTGGACTCAATATCAAAATGATTATCGTCGATTCCTTGACCAGTCATTTCAGATCTGAATATATCGGCCGAGGAATGTTAGCAACCCGCCAACAAAAACTCAACCGTCACCTAAAGGACCTCAAACAATTAGCAGATGTCAACAATGCCATGGTTTTGGTAACCAACCAAGTCATGTCCAAACCTGATGCTATGTGGGGCGATCCTACCAAGCCGGTCGGCGGTCACGTGCTCGCACACGCATCTACTTTCAGATTATATCTGCGCAAGGCCAAAGGTGGCCGAAGAATTGCTCGATTGGTCGACTCTCCGAACCTTCCTGATGGGGAATGTGTTTACCAGGTCTGTGAAGATGGACTTCGAGACTAAGCAATAGGGTAGGCTAACCTCATTGGACCCCCCTAATTGAGGCGGCACATTCAAGGTAGGTCGAAAGGGCATCATGGCCCATGCGTCATCTTATCGAGCGTGTTTTGGAACTTGCCGAAACCGAAGAAGGACCTTCAATACGACCTACAAGCATTGAGGATATGGACTCCAACGATGCTGAATTACGTCGCCTTTTGGAATCGCTCCAACCGAGAATCAAGGTTTACGGTGTTGGCGGAGCCGGCTGTAATGCCATCTCGAGATTATTTGAAGAGGGATTATTCGAAAATAAATTTGTCACCGGTCATGCGATCAACACCGATGCTCAAGCATTATTGATGAGCCCACTCGAAAATAAAATACTCATCGGTAGAACCGCACGCGGAAGAGGCGCAGGAGGCGACCCCGGCAAAGGCGAAGCAGCTGCGCTCGAGAGTGAGGTTGCATTGCGCAAGATTACCGATGATACCCAATTGGCGATAATCACCGCTGGAATGGGCGGAGGCTCTGGAACCGGTGCAGCAGGACAAATCGCTCGACTTGCAAAAGCCCAAGGTGCGATGACGATTGCAGTAGTTACTTATCCATTTAATTCAGAAGGCAATATTCGGCGCCAAAATGCCGAATGGGGCTTAGAAAGATTGCGAGAATATTGCGATACAATCCTGGTCATTCCAAACGAGAAACTTCTCGAGATCGAAGGGGTCAAGGATTTACCAATCGCTAGTGCTTTTAGAGTAGGCGACGAACTCTTGGTTCGAGCCATTACTGGTGTCACAGAATTATTGACTACCGATGGAATGGTCAACCTCGACTTTGAAGATTTGAAATCGGTAATTGGCTCAGGTTTAGGAGTCGCTATGATTGGACTTGGTGCTGCAAGCGGACCGGGCCGAGCTGAGGCTGCGACCTTAGAGGCACTACATTCACCACTATTGGAATTAGATGTGAGCGATGCGAGAGGTGCGCTGATAAATGTGGTTGGTGGAGAATCTCTCACTTTAGGAGAAGCAGAAAAATGCGCTCAACTAATCAAATCAAAAATTTCGCCTAATGCTCGTATTATTTGGGGCGCTGCTGTGGATGAAAATCTCCAAGATGAAATCCGGGTAATGTTGGTATTGACCGGAGTAAAATCCAATCAAATTTACGGGGCCTCAGAAAACCGTCAACTCCGAGCGCTCAAGGCGCGAAATATCGAGTTCGTGAATTAATCACGTATTGATGCAAAAACAAAAGATCCGAGTGCTAACACGATTAGCCCTCCGGCTACCATCTCGGTAGTCGATAACCCAAGTTTGATATCTTCAGGTTTTAGATCTCCTACATAATCCGGGCCTTGGGTCGAATAGGTTGCTAGATTCCATTCATCGCCATCAGATGAATTATCACCATTAACCGCATTTCCAGCCAAAGTGAATCTGACCCCGAGGTCAGATTCTTGTGGAGCGGTCCAAATTCCGTTCCAAGATCTAATGCCGTTTATCGAATAATTATGGGTCAGTCCCCCTTCGATAAATTGGGCACCTTCTATCTCAAAATCATTATACTCAGAGTCGCTGGTCAATCTAAAACCTCCTTGTGCAAGGTCAGAACTTTGAATGACTGGCGAAGTAATATTGATGTAAATCGAATATATTACCCCGGGCTCATATATTTCGGGAAGCCCTTCGAGACTTACCAAAGTGGTCTCATCGGATCCGCCGTGACAATAACAGCCATTATTGCCAGAAGAATCGATTCCACCAGGTCTGCTCGAAACCGTGGATCCGAGCAGGGTGACTGCCAAAACCAAAATGATTAGCCGCTTCACGAATCCAATGGCACCTTGGCCTCAGCAATTAATTTGCCGAATTAAATATCTACAAGATGGCCGGCTGAATCCAAATGTTTTTTCCCTTTATCTAGCAAAGACCAGCGAATTGCTCGACCCTTACCGGTAGATTTGACGAACTTCCTCTCGCCCAATTGTAGCATATGATAGGAGAGTAGTTGGCGGCTGGTCTCTAATTGTGCCCTCAATTCCCCCGATCTAATTCCAACCCTTCCACTTTGGGCTAGGACTTGCATAATCGCAATCTGCATACCGGTTACCGGCGATTGTAATTCCTTGAGGCGTTTTTGATCAATACCAGATGATGCGAATCTGCGGATTCGCCCATCCATCCAAGAAAATATTCTACCTTCCTTTTCGAGAATTTGAATATGATGTGCGGTAACTCCGTTACCGAGTTCAAGCGCATCTCTCAATGCTGAGAAGTGAATACTAGGATGCGCTTCGATAAATCCGAGCAAACGGCCCCTGGTGAAAATTCCACCTTCGCCTCTTTGGGTAATGCCGATCAAAGGTCCAAGTACAGCCAATAAAATTCCCATTCTCGCCGCTTCAGATGCTAATATCACGGTCGCTGTCGAAGTGATTAACCCGACTGCCATAATCATCATAAATGTCAGAGCCAATACTTGAGTTGCCGGTAAAACCCAATTCCGTTGGCTGGAATTTTCAATAATTGGTTCGGTGCTAGAATCATCCTCTGTACTTTCCGGTTCGGCTTCATCCTCAGAAAGTTCAACATTTGCCTCGGCGCTTGCTCCGTCTTGATCGCTGCTTGCTTGGCCATCGCTTGCTTGGTCATCGCTTGCTTGGTCATCGCTTGCTTGGTCGGCGGTTTGAGGTTCTTGGTTTTCGTCATCTACAAGAGGTATTTCAACTCCATGAAAAGAATCTCGCCATTCGGATTCGATTTCATCAAGGTGGGGAATAGTGGGGACCAATAGTACTATCAGAATTAAAGCGAGAATTCTCCAACCCCATACCTCTCGCCCAATCATGGTACTCCCTCGCTCATCTAGCATTATATATTCATGGTACATGGATTTGACCGAAGGAAATCAACTAAGAGGGGGTTTGAATAAGGATGGAGTAAGCCCCCAATGTCATCAAGGTGAGATTATGTTACCATTTGGAGAATCCAATTTACCAGAAGAGAATGAAGATGATATCGATGTTTTCGCTGAATTAGAGGTCGATTCCACACCACTTGCTAAAAGAGATTCTGCTCACTTGGATGCACTCGTTGAGGACGATGACCCTCTCTCTGCTTTTTTAGAAGACGAGGAAGATAGCCCCCCTGAAGTGTCTTTATTTGGTGGTGAAGATTTGATTGTTGGTTTTGAGGAAGAGACCGCTCCAACCCCTGAAATCGAGACTCTAAAACCGGACAATTCTGCAGAATCGACCTATCGGTTGCTTCTGGAAACGGTATGGGTCGATGATATTCTTGACCCCTCTGAGGTCGAATTACTCGCCCGGAAACGTAGTGAACTCGGAGTTAGTTTTGAACGTCATTTAGAATTGGTTAGAACTATTATTGGAGGTTGAACTTTTTGTCTCCAACCCCTTTTGAGCACGGATTGGCTTTGGCATGGTCCGATGGTGCCTTGTCAAGACAAGGCGCTCAGATGCTTGAAAATTTACAGTCTAAATTAAATTTGAGTGATTTAGACCGTGCTGTACAAGAGGAAAAATGGCTTGGAAGTATTTCCAAAGGGAATCGCCGCTCATTTGGAGATGGTGATGGGATCCTCCAAGAATGGCTCGATTCACTCAATGATTTATCCAGTTTAGTACCCTCGGTTCAAATGATGGGTAAGGCTGCTCTCAAGGTTGGCCTGAGCAAGAAAACCTGGCTCGACGCGAATACTTTTGCTAATGGATTAGGTTTGGGGCAAGCTCTTGCCGAAGGCGCGTGGCTCGAGGTTGAAACCGAAGATTTGGAAGATTGGCCAGCCGCTCTAGATCCCCTTGCGGTGATTTTGGGACTGGTGGTTGAAATCTCTCAGACAACCAAAGAAAAGTTTATTTCATCTGAGAACAGTCCGATATTTGTCAAGGTAGATCTCGAAGGAGCAAAATCCGAGACCCTCTCTTGGATGCCTGAACTCTTACCCTTAGAAGGCGAAGAATGTGCTTGGGGTTGGGATAATGGAACCGAACAATCCTCCCCCCCTCCTGAGCGAGATTTGGTCTATTGTAACTCGGTTCTCATCGCATGGGTTCGCCGCTTGGTCGCAAAGCGGCACGAACGCGGCGAGGCGGGATTATCTGGCTTGCCAGAAGGGTTAACCTTGATGCCATCCTCTTCGAGTCTGAGTATTGATGGGAATGGCTTAACCATCTCTATGATTATTGATTTGGGTGATTCTGGATTGGTCCGGCCTTGGGCAAAAGTTGTTGTCGACGGTGCGATTACCGCGGTTCCGGCTCCTGAAACCCTCGCACCGAGTTGGGTAGGAATCCACGATGCGCTCGCTGGGTTGCTGATACATGGTCTTCAAACCTTACCTCGCCAATTGGTATTGGCTTCCGGCTTAGATGTTGAATGTACCAATATCAGTATTGACGATGGTTGGATAGTTCACGACCTTAGTCCGGTTCAATGAATTATTACTTCGGTTGTAATCTCGCATGACTCCTTTAGAGAATTCGAGACCGAACAATATTTCTCATGGGATTTATCGACCAATCTTTCGACCAATTTTTGCGGAACATCACCCTCTACATGGTAAATCAAATGCATCGATGTGAAAAACCGTGGGCTGGTTTCGGCTCTGGTCGAATCCATATCTACCCACACTTTGGAGAAGTTTCGCTGTTTTAATCCAACGATAATATCAACCAATGAACATGCTCCAACCATCTGCAATGTGAGTTGCATCGGCCCTGGCCCGTCTTCAAAATCCATTTCGATTCTCTTACCATTTGCGGTAATTCCAACTAATCCGTGCCCACCGGTCCATTCTACTTTGCCCTGCATGTTTTGGCCTATCTATCGGATGGTGATAAAATCCAACCATGACCGGCGCGTTGATGAAGGAGTCGCTAGTGGGCCGGTTTGGTAGCTATGTCTGGAACTCCAATCACTATGGAAAATGGAATACTCAATATTCCAAACCGCCCGATAATTCACTATATTGAAGGTGATGGAATCGGCGTTGATATCACTCCTGTGATGATGGAGGTGGTTAACGCTGCTATCGCAAAAGCATACGGCGGGCAAAAACAAATAGTTTGGAAGGAAACCCTAGCGGGTGAAAAGGCATTCAATACCGTCGGTGAATGGTTGCCTGAAGCAACTCTAGA
>Ga0302134_10000908_pt1 | contig 13527 bp, 10 predicted proteins | sample CB9_SCM_MG_FD_203123 | JGI IMG/M metagenome (GOLD analysis project Ga0302134, IMG submission 203123) | Marine microbial communities from Western Arctic Ocean, Canada - CB9_SCM | ecosystem: Environmental > Aquatic > Marine > Oceanic | place: Canada: Western Arctic Ocean | collected 2017-09-19
TCCTGGACCAGCCTGTTATGGCAATGGAGGGGATCAGCCAACGACGACGGATGCGAATTTGTTGCTTGGGCGTCTGTCATCACGCGGACTTTTAGATGGCGATATGGGACTTGATCCCGAGTTGTCACGTGCGGCCTTCAAACCGCTTGCCGATCGGCTGGGTTTTACAGAGGAAAAAACTGCACATGGTATGCTTGGAATTGTTGTGGCCAATATGGTGCGCACAATCCGTATGATTTCGGTTGAACGTGGCCATGACCCTCGCGACTTTGTTTTGATGCCTTTTGGTGGTGCAGGACCGCTGCATGCTCGGGATGTAGCCATTAGCCTTGGCATTAGTGAGATGGTTGTACCGGCTGCACCTGGTATTGTCTGTGCTCAGGGCCTATTGGTATCTGACCTGAAAGAGGATTTTGTGTCTAGCCGCCGCTTTGGTTTGGATGAGGACGGAGTAAAGGTTCTTGCCCTCACGCTGGAAGAACTGTACGAAAAAGCGGTTGAATGGTTTGACGTTGAAAAAGCCCCACAAGATGGTCGTGGTGTCGAATTGCTTGTAGATGCGCGTTATGTTGGGCAAAACTTTGAGTTGGCTGTGCCAGTTGCTAGCGGTGCTTCTCTAAAAGCATCAGATGTACCAAATACCACAAATATGCATGCAGCATTCTGTAAGGCTCATGATCTCGCCTACGGGTATTCAAGCGACACGGACCCAATTGAAATTGTTAATGTTCGACTGTCGGCTAGGGCGCGTTTACACCAGTTGGAAGATAGGCCTGCAGTATCAAAAGATCCGGTAGCACCAACACCACGCGACCAGCGGGATGTGTATTTTGAGGTAGGCGCACCTGTAAAAGCACAGATTTATGACCGTGCTGAAATGATTCCTGGTCAATGTATCAACGGCCCGGCGATCATCGAACAGATGGACACAACAACGCTAGTTTATCCTGGAGATATAACAGAAATTACACCTGACGGGCACTTGATCATCAAAATTGATGTGGAGGCGAAATTATGAGCCTTGATATCCCGGTACTTGACCCTATCCGCCTAGAAATCATCGCAAACGGATTGCGGTCTATCGCAGATGAATGTTTTGTCGCCTTGATGCGGTCGTCGTATTCGACCAACATTAAGGAACGCAAAGACCATTCCATCGCTATTATGGACAAAAATGGCCGGCTTGTTGTTCAGGCTGCATTGACCTTGCCCATTCACATCGCATCGATGGGCGGTTTGATGAAATGTGTGTTGGAAAAATACGGGGAAGACATTCATGAGGGTGATATTTTTATCGCCAACGATCCGCACACGGCTGGCGGTACGCACCTGCCTGATATCAACTATGCCATGCCGATCTTTATTGAGGGCGAAATGGTTGCCTTTGTTTGTAACATCGCACATCACGCCGACATTGGCGGCATGGTTCCCGGTTCAATGGCCGGTGGGATGTCAGAAATTTACCAAGAAGGTTTGCGTATTCCAGTAATTCGATTGTTTGATAAAGGTGTATTGCAGACTGATATTATGGATATTCTAATGTTGAATGTCAGGGTTCCAGAAGAAAGACGAGGCGATCATAATGCACAAATCGCATCGTGCAGGCTGGGCGTACGCCGCTTTATGGAAGTTGTAGACGTGCATAGTCTTCCAAGTGTCTTATCGGCATTTGACGAAATCATAAGTCGTACAGCGATGAGGATGCGGGCCGCGATTACCGAGATACCTGATGGGGTTTACACGTTCAACGACTTCATGGATGCGGACGGTATCAACACTTATGACATTCCAATTTGCCTTACGTTGACGGTCAAAGGTGACCGTATTTATCTGGATTTTGACGGAACCAGCCAGCAGGTCAAAGGCAACATCAACACGACCATGAATGCGGTGCAAGCCAGCGTGAATTATGCGTTGATCGCCGCGTTGGATTCCGAAATGCCAAGCAATCAGGGTGTTCTGGATGTGGTCGATATCAACTGCGCCCCGGGAACCTTATTAAACTGTGTGTTTCCAGCTCCAGTAGCAGCACGAGCGCATGCCTGCCAGCGCGTGATCGATGTGGTTCTTGGAGCGCTATCAAAAGCGCTGCCGGAAAATGTGATTGCAGCGGCGAATGGCGCGAATACGACAGCCGTTTTCTCGGGTATTGATCCCAGAACAAACAAACCATATTTATACTTTGAAACGCTTGGTGGGGGTATGGGGGCACGTGCCACCAAAGACGGTAAAGACGGTGTTCAGGTTGGAATTACCAACACCTCAAACTTGCCTGTTGAATCTATTGAACAGGAATACCCATTGAGGGTTGAAGAATACAGTTTTGTGGAAAATTCTGGTGGCGCTGGGAAATATCGGGGTGGCATGGGGTTACGGAGAGTTCTAATGCCCGTTGACCATGAATGTGTGTTCAATGGCGCAGGGGAACGGTTTCGCTATCAACCATGGGGTCTTTTTGGTGGTTTGGCTGGCGGTTCGGGTCAATTTACGATCTGGGATGCTGATGGTGAACGACGTCTAGATGATAAACCCAACGAAGTAGAAGTCGTTCCTGGCACCCGTATTACGGTCGAAACCCCTGGGGCAGGAGGGTATGGTGCACCGTCTGAACGCGCGGCAGAAGCTTTGCAAATTGATCAAAAAAGTGGTAAATACTCGGCTGCTTTCATCGAACAACACTATTCAATAAGAAAATAATCTGGGAGAAAACAATGCGTGTCTATTCGATGGTTCGACCAAAGAAATTATCCGAAATGCCAGAGGCAATGGCACGGGCTGAGCGCCTCGGTTATGACGGAACGACTTTACTAGAATTGACGGTACCCCCGACCTTATCCGCAGCTGCGGGCGCTATGAAGACTGAAAAGATCAAAATTCTGTCTGGCGTGTTTGTTGCATTTCCTCGCAGTCCAATGGCAACAGCTTACGACACATGGTCGTTGAACGAGCTTTCTGGCGGGCGGTTTCAATTGGGCATAGGTTCCCAAATCAAAGCTCATCTGACACGCAGATTTGGCATGGATTTTCAACCGCCGGTTCGCCGGATGAAGGACTATATCAAAGCGATGCAAGCAATTTGGGATTGCTGGCAAAACGGCACGCGGCTGGATTACGACGGGATTTATTATAAACACAATCTGATGATTCCCTATTACAACCCAGGTCCACTGAAAACTGGGATGCCGGAAATCCACTTAGCAGCGATCAACAAATTTATGTGTCGCTTGTGCGGAGAACTGGGGGACGGTCACTTGCCGGGTGATCCGATAACCTGGAAATGGCACGAAGAAGTCATGCTGCCTAACTTGGAGATCGGCTTGGAACGGTCTGGTCGGACGTGGAAAGATCTTGATCTGGGGGGCTATGGGTTCATCGGTTGCGCAACGACGGATGCGGGCATCGACAAAGTGGTAAAAGGATTGAAAGAACGTGTTGCGCTTTATGCATCCACACCGGAATACAAAGAAATGCTTTCAATGCATGGTTGGAACGTAAGTCAGGAAGATTTCGCAGCGCTCACACGCGAAAATAAGTGGGAGGAAATGGGCAACCTTGTTTCCGATAAGATGCTTGAGGCCTACGCAGTAATCGCAAAACCAGAAGATTTACCTGCGGTGTTGAAAAAGCGTTATGGCGGCAAAGTAAACAGGATTCAAATTGATGAAACTTGGTTTGACGGTGTTTCCGACGAGCAAACTGAAAAACTAGTTTCTCAAATTAAAAATATCTAAGGATGTTTTATGTTAAATGATGATTTTACATACGATAACAGCCGCAATTTTGCGGCAGAAGAATGGGCGCGTTTGAATGCGCGCGATACGAACACTCTGGCAGTTGCGGAAATAAATCGTGAAATGTCAGTTGGCGAGTTGATTAAAAAGGCGCGTTTGCGTGCGGGTCAATTAATAAACCAAGGCGTGATCCCGGGTTGTCAGGTAATCGTAGCTAGGCCAAATGTAATTGAATTTGTTGTTGATTATCTAGCCATCCGATTATGTGGGGCGGTACTGGTTAATCTGCCGTGGGGTGCAGGAACCACTATCACAGATTTGGCCGAAATTCTGGATGCAAAAGTTGTTATCCTGTCCGAGGATCTGGTCGGTGATAACCTACTGTTTGAGCGGCTAGGGGATCGGCGCTTTCGCCCAGACGAGGAAGCACCGATTGGGCCAGAAAAACCTGTGACACAGGGGGCGAACGAGTTGGCCTGGTTTGCATGTACATCTGGTACAACTGGCACACCAAAAGCGGCCATGCATACTGGGGCAACCTGGCAGCGACAGACTGAGGTTTTCGCCAAACATTTTGATCTAACCAAAGACGATCCAATCCTTGTTTCATCTCCTGTCGGTCATGCCGTTTCGCTGCTTTTTGGGGTGCGATTTTCCTTGCTTTTGGACTCTCCTATGATTTTGGTTTCCCACTGGAAAGTGGATATTGCCTGTGAATTGATTCATCGCTATGGCTGCACTTTTACGGTAGCGCCAACACCGTTTCTAACGGATATTGTGACCTATGCTGAACAAAATGGCCCCGAAAAACTTAAGACGCTTAAATTCTTTCCGTCGGCGGGGGCGCCTGTTCCACGAACACTTGTTCGGCGGGGGCTTGAAGCCTTGCCGAACTGTCAGGTTTGGTCTTATTTTGGCACGTCTGAGGTTGGTGCTGTGACGGCGGTCCCATTGGACGGTGATCTTGAAAAGCGTTTAAACACAGATGGCGTCGCGATGCCTGGAACGATAACCCGTGTCGTGGATGAAGAATTACAGATTTTTAGCCCAGCTCAGATGATGAAAGGGTACTGGAGTGGAGATCCCGATGGGCGGTTGCACGCGGATGGCTGGTATCAAACTGGGGACGCTTGCGAGCAACGCGAAGACGCTTACATCAAAATGATTGGCCGCGCACAGGACATCATCCTGCGTGGCGGTGAAAATATTTCACCGCTAGAGATAGAAAATACTTTGTTGGATCATCCATACGTCAAGGATGTAGCTATCATCGGCTATCCTGATGATCGGTTGGGATCCCGTTTGGCGGCAGTGGTTGTATTTGAAAATGGCACTGCCACTCTGGATGACTTGAGAAGCTATTGTCAGGACTTTGGACTAGCCAAAGCAAAGTGGCCTGAATTTGTGACTGAAATTGATGTGATTCCACTTTCTGCGATTGGTAAAGTCCTGCGTGGGGAACTTGAGGACCTGGTTTGGAAGATCGTAAGAGAAAAATAACCGGTTTGACTGGTGGAATCATATTGGAGAAAAAAAATGGGTAAACTTAAAGTAGGACTTCATATCGATGGGGATGTCTGGGAACCAGAACAAATTACCCAAGTGGAAGATCATGGATTTGATATTCTAACCACGGGTGAACACATCCTATTTTTCCGTCCTATTTTGGATACTGTCACTGTTTTGGCTTATGCCGCAGCGGTTACGAAAAAAATTCAATTAATTCCTTCAACGTTGATCCTGCCCTTACGCCATCCGGTTATGATGGCCAAAGAATTGATCTCCATTGATATTCTTTCAAAGGGACGCCTGACTGCATCTATTGGAATTGGTGGCGACTACCCACGTGAATTCGAAGCTTTAGGCGTGCCAATCAGCGAACGTGGACGACGCGCTAACGAGGGCATCGAGATTATGCAAAAACTCTGGTCAGAAGAAACTTTTGACTATGACGGCAAGATCTTTCAGCTCAAAGGGGCTGATATGCAGCCGGGACCTTATCAGAAGGGTGGACCGCCTCTTTGGGTGTGTGGGCGCAGTGATCCTGCGATGAAACGTGCGGCCAAATATGGTGATGGCTGGCAGCCATATATGTATACAGCAGCCCAAGTTGCGGAATCCGTGGTCAAGATTAAAGGTTTTGCGGATGATATTGGGCGCGAACTGCCAGTTGATTTTGCCATCACGACATTCCTGTATGTCAGCATGGACGAAGATGTTCAGATGGCGCGCAACAAAGCCATCGAACAATTGAGCTATCGGTTTAATATGCCGTTTGAAAAGATCGTTGACAAATACTGCGCTTACGGTCCGGCAGACCGTATCATCGAAGAACTGCAAACTTACGTGGATGCGGGTACAAACAATCTGATTGTTGCACTTGTGATGCCTGAAGATGAGCGTATGAATTATGTTGCCAAATTTTCTGAGGAAATTTTACCGATACTCCATAACATGGACACCAAGTGAAAGAGACATCATGCACAACAATCTAACGGTAGCAGACATCCAGGAAAGGATAGATCGGTCCAGATATCATCAGATGTTTCGCCCTAAAGTCTTGAACGTTAACAACCAGGCAATGTCGCTGGCAATCCGCGTATCCATGTGCCCTGAGTTTGAACGGCAACCAGATACGGGTCACTGGCACGGTGGCGTTCTAGCCTCTCTGATTGATATAACCGGGTGCTATGCATTGATGTTGGTGGCGGATGGTCAGCTGTTGACATTAAATTTTTCAACCGACTTTTTGCGATTGGCGGTTTCTGAAAAACTTATTGCGCGAGCCTCAGTTAGGCAGGTTGGACGGACAGTTGGGTTCGTCGATGTCGAGGTTGAAGATGAGAATGGCAACGCGGTTGTGGCAGGTAAGGCCTGCTATGCAATCCGGGAAGATATCAAACAAGCTTAGGCTGATCATTTGGCGATAGAAAATCGCTGGTGAGCCAAGGTAATCAAAATATCAAGGGGAGGCATGAAATGGCTGGAAGTAAAAAAAATTTGAATATAGCCATTTTTGATGGAACCGGTTCTGTTGTCTGAGGGTACCTCTGTCGCCAAGGTTGTGCAAAGAATGTTGACCAATATCGCGATTGGTTATGCAGCTGATTTACGCGTAAAGATCACAAGATGACAGATGTTGTGATTCCGATCAAAAATCTTTCACAAGCCAAAAGCCGACTTGGAAGTATACTTTCGCAACCGGAGCGTGCGGAACTTGTTTTGGCTATGCTTACTGATTTATTGAATACCGTTACCAAATTGGATCAGGGTCGAATTTGGGTGGTGGCCAGCGATGATGAGGTGTTTGACATTGCACGCCAATTCGATGCTGGATTGGTTCTGGAGAACTTTGTGCTGGGGTATAACGCCGCCATTTCACTCGGTTTCAAAGCCATGCCAGATACCAAAAACCTTGCGGTTATTCCTGGTGATGTTCCGCTCGCAACCCAGCTCGAGGTTTCTGCGCTTGTGCAACCCACGGCAGGGGACAAACCGGTTATTCGCCTGGCCCCGGACCACGGTTATTTGGGGACGAACGGTTTGTTTTTGTCATCGGGAAACCTGATGTGCCCAGGTTTTGGAACTGGTAGTTTTAACCGTCACTGCGCGAGGGCGCAGAATGCTGGGATAAAACCAACGATTTTAAATGCACCGTACCTTGCGCATGACATTGACACACCAGATGATCTGGAGGGTTTTGCAGGAATTTGTTCGCAAGGATCCACGTTCAATTTTCTATGTACCATTGGGGTGCATTCGGCAAAACAAGTTTCCAGTATGGAGTCAACATGAATACTATAGATAGTAATTTTAATGAATTGATGATAGGTCCAACGGATGTACAAACCTTGGATCTGTTGGATCACCCGAAAGAACATTTAATTGCACAAGCAGCCAAACTGCGTGACGCTGGTCATGGTCGTAATGTCAGTTATTCACGTAAAGTATTTATTCCACTGACCCAACTTTGCCGGAACGTTTGTCATTATTGCACGTTTGCCAAGGCGCCAAAAAAGTTGAAATCGGTTTATCTAATGCCGGATCAGGTTTTAACCATTGCGCGAGAAGGACAGGCAGCGGGATGCAAAGAGGTGTTATTCACTTTGGGCGACAAACCAGAGCTTCGTTATAAAGTAGCTCGTGAAGTATTGGACGATTTGGGTCACGCCACCACGATTGATTATCTGTGCGCGATGGCGGAATTGGTTTTTAAGGAAACCGGTTTATTGCCCCATTTAAATCCCGGCGTGATGACACCTGCGGAAATTACGGATTTGCGTCAGGTCTCAGTTTCTATGGGGCTAATGCTTGAAAACACTTCGCGACGGTTGTTTGAACGCGGTGGGTGCCATTTTGGATCTCCCGACAAGGATCCAAGGGTTCGGTTAGAAACAATTGCCGAGGCTGGAAGACAGAAAGTGCCTTTCACCAGTGGTATCTTGATCGGCATTGGGGAGACCCGTAGTGAGCGAATTGAAAGTCTGATCGCTCTTAAGAACCTGCATGATCAATTTGGTCATTTGCAAGAAATAATCGTACAGAACTTTTGTGCTAAGCCTGATACGCAAATGGCTAATGCGCCTGAACCGGATCTGGCGGAGCTTCAATGGACAATCGCAGTCGCTCGTATCATTTTTGGTGCGGAGATGAGCATTCAGGCACCGCCCAATCTGATGGTTGGTCGCGGGATTGAACTGATTGCCGCTGGGATTAATGATTGGGGTGGTGTTTCTCCAGTGACCCCAGACCACGTTAACCCCGAGGCACCCTGGCCGCATCTGGACGATCTAGCGCGAGATACAGCTAAATCTGGAAAAACACTGGTCGAGCGTTTGAGTATCTACCCAAGTTATGCGCATAATGCTGAGAAGTGGCTCGATAAATCTTTCCGTGCGCCTGTACTCAGTGCGATTGACTCAGACGGTCTGGTGCGAACCGATGATTGGACACCAGGTGATGCGTCGAATGTGTTGCCAAAGCTGCAATCGACCGAGGGCTTTGTTGCCAATCTGGAACTTGATCTAATTCTAACTCGTGCAACCGGTGGGAAAGGCTTGACCGAAGTGGAGGTTTGTCGTTTGTTTGCGGCGAGGGATTCTGAGGTCATACAAATTGCTGATGCCGCCGACATGTTGCGCCAGCAGGTCAATGGTGAAACTGTCAGCTATGTGGTCACGCGTAATATTAACTATACAAACATTTGCTATTTTAAGTGCCAGTTCTGCGCCTTTTCCAAAGGCAAGATGAGTGAAAATTTGCGTGGTCAGCCCTATGATCTCAGTCTTAAAGAAATCACCAAACGCGCTGTTGAAGCTTGGGATCGTGGCGCAGTCGAGGTTTGTTTGCAGGGTGGTATTCATCCAAAATATACCGGACAAACCTATTTAGATATCTTGAAAGCTATCAAATCTAAATTGCCAGACATGCATGTCCACGCGTTCTCGCCGCTTGAAATTTATCAGGGTGCACAGACATTAGACGTTTCGGTGTCAGACTTTTTGACCCAATTGATTGATGCGGGCCTTGGCAGTTTACCCGGTACAGCAGCTGAAATACTTGACGACGAAGTGCGAGAACGGTTGTGTCACGATAAGCTAAACACAGCTGAATGGTTTGAAGTGATTGATGCGGCCCATAACCTTGGCTTAAAAACAACGGCAACCATCATGTTCGGTCATATTGAGCAACCTAAACATTGGGCGCGGCATTTATTACTGCTTAGAGAACAGCAAATGAAAACTGGTGGGTTTACGGAATTTGTACCATTACCATTTGTTCATATGGAATCTCCGATCTACTTAAAAGGAAAGTCACGACGCGGCCCAACATGGCGAGAAGTCGTTTTAATGCATGCAATTGCACGGCTTGTGCTGCACCCGCATATTTTAAATATTCAGACATCTTGGGTCAAACTGGGGCCAGATGGCGTTGCTGCGTGTCTTGGTGCAGGAGTAAATGATTTGGGCGGTACATTAATGGATGAAAGCATCACCCGGTCCGCAGGGTCAGAGCATGGTCAAGAAATGACGCCAGAAGCAATGGAAAGTCTTTTAACTGACTTGCAGCGACCATCCTGCCAACGAACCACACTTTACGGTAAAGCTGCTGAAAAACAACGCATGGCCTCTTATAAAATTTTCACTTAAAGCTGTTGTTTATCCGACCAGATTAGGTAGCCAGGTCGCAATGCCGGGAACAGCAATGATGACCGCAATACCGATTAGGAACAGGATCACAAATGGCCACGTAGCCTTGTAAACGTCACTGATACTCATATCTGGTACCACTGCTTTGAATGCGAACAGTGTGTAGCCAAAAGGTGGGGTGATTGCCCCCAATGTGATATTAATTAAAAATAGAAGCCAGAACCAAACTGGATCAAAGCCCATCGCGTCAACGACTGGTTGGTAAATCGGAATGGTTAATAGGATCACAGCGATTGTGTCGATAAACATGCACAACACAAACGGTACAGCAAGCATGATGATCAACATCGTTAGCGGACCATAACCAAGATTTGCCACCAACTCTACCAACTCACTCGTTGCACCAGTAAAGGCCAGCAATTGTGTAAACATCTTTGACATGGCCATAATAGCTAAGATCATCGCTGAAACTGTGATCGAGGCCATTACAGAATTCCAAATCATCTTGAAGCTGAGGTTTTGGTAAATAGCCGCGGTTATCAATGCGCCAACAACACCAGTTGCAGCAGACTCAGATGGTGTAGCTATACCCATTAGGATGAAACCCATTACTGAGAAAATGACAATCGCGAATGGTAGGATCCGGATTAATGCCCATGCCATTTCACCAGAGGTTACATCGCCTTGCTCTGAATCGCTGTTGGCTGGGGCCAACTTCGGGTTGATCGCAATGCGGATAAAAACATAAATAAGAAATATACCACCTAGCAGTAGTCCGGGAATAACCCCTGCGATCAGCAGTTTTGCGATGGAAACGTCCGCAATGGATCCAACAATAATGGCCAACAGACTGGGTGGAATAATAGGCGCAAGGCTTGCACCGCTGACAATCAGACCAGCAGCAATATTGCGGTCGTATCCTCGCGCCACCATACCTGGCATTATCGCGCGGCCCAGCATCGCAGCGACGGCCATTGCCACTCCGGACAACGCGCCAAATACGGCGGACAGCACAACGACTAACACGTATTGGCGGCCTTTTACACGACCAACAAGTTTATCAATTGAATCAAACAGTACATCCATTGTTCCAGATCGAAACAGAAGTTCCCCCATTAAAATGAACAAGGGGATTGATGCAAGAGATGTGATGGACACGGTGTCCAAAATACTGTTGGCAACCATCGGAAAGCCAAACGGCCCAATGATAAAATAAACACCAGTTAAAATTGCAAACAGGAAGGCCAGAAAGATCGGGGCACCAGACAGAAATAGGGCGAAAAGAATCGCAATGCCAGCCAGTAAAGTCACATACCAATCCATCAGTTACTACTCCCTTCTAACAAGCTTTCATTTTTACGATGATTGGGGGTGGCGTATCGCAACATGTATAAGGCGCTCAGGGCGAGTCCGAAAGTAATAAAACTAGAAATCCACCATTGTGGGATTGGGATAATTGCCAGCGTTTCGATGTTTTTGGTGAATTGGCGAATATTTTCCTGAAAACTGATCCACGTGATCAAAGACAAACAGCCAAAGCCGATTAAACTGATAATGGTGTGAACGATATTAGCCGCTTTTTCCGGGATAATATCCACCAGAATAGTAACGGCCACATGTCCTTTGTCTTTCGTGACTTTGGGCAGTGCAAGAAAGACGGATGCTGCAAGCGCGTAGGAGACAAAGTCGCTGACCCAAGCGGTTGGTGAGTTAAACACGTATCTTGTGATGACTTCGTAAACATAAAACGTGACAATGGACATTAATCCGATCGCAGCTACGACTGCCGACGCCTGGGTTAATCGGTCGTGGATTGTCCACAGCGTCTGAAGACTACGTTTCATGGTTCACCCTATCCCTACCGCAGGTAAAGTCGCTGCATGGTTTATTATAGGCTATAGTGCAGAAAAAACAAAATGTCTGCCGCACGGATGCGACAGACGACTTCGTATGTCGAAATTACATGCCCTTAGAGGCTACGAAATCTCGGAATTCTTCACCAACTGAACCAGATTTTTCGATAGCAACTTCCATCGCCCGGTCGGCGAACAATTTGTTGGCTTCTTCCAACGTGTAACCGATGCTTGTAGTTTTTGCGCCAGCCGCGAACATTGCAGCATTTTCTTCCTCAAGTAGGTTGTTGAATAAACCGACAATGCTTTGCTCCAGTTTGTGGCCTGCTTCGAGCATTAATGCTTGAGAGTCGGCGTCTAGCGCATTCCATTTGTCCAAATTCATCATGATAAGGTAAGACACTGTACCAAATGTAGGTTCTGCCAGATAAGGTGTCACTTCATGGAACTTAAAACCAACCGCACCAACACTTGGCCAAACCAGACCGTCAATCACACCTTTTTCAGCTGCGGAGTAAAGTTCACCAAACGGTATAACAACAGCCGTACCACCAAGAGAGCCTACAATTTTGTTGTAGGACGGAAGGGCACGAATTTTCATACCTTCCAGCTTAGTGCCTGGATCCATAGGCTCTTTAAGGAAAAAGCGGAAACCAGTTTGCGCAGTTGGAATGGATAACACTTTTAGATTTTGGGTTGTCTGATAGTGATTGTCGACCCAATCCCAAATCCCAGTTGTTCGGCGTTTTTCAATGTCGCCGTCAACAGCGTCAATTGCGGCGCCGATACCGGTCGTTCCCGTGTGGTATAGGCCATGTGTATAAATCAGGTCAAAAACGCCAGCTGCGACAGGTTGAATTTGTTTGCCGCCAGACACAACTTCTGGACCGTTTGGTGTTATAGAAATTTTGCCATTAGACATTTCTTCGACCAAACTTATGTATCCATAAGCCATATTTTCCGTACCTGAGTGATTACCACCCCATGCCGTCAGCATTTTCATCTCCTGAGCAAATGAAGCGGTTGTTGACATAGCCAGGCCGATTGCTGTTACGGTTACTATCTTTAATATTTTGTTCATTAGTCTCTCCTTATTGGTTTGAATGCACAACTGTTCCCGTTGCTTTTCGAAAGAAATACTTTCCAGACATGTAATTGTCCGATAGTTAGATTTTCTATCTCAGATAATATGTAGTATACAACGCTATTTGTCTACTATAAAAATATAACATTAATACAAAGGGTTAAAGGATTCATATTGGAATTGTAGAGGCAAGTGGTAAAATTACTAGCTTTAGGTTTAATCCTATTAAAACATTGACTCGGCAAAGAGCCGTGGCCATTATATTTTTTTAATGGTTATAAAATCCAAAGGAGCAACAATGGCTGATACACAAAGTAATCTACGCATAAATGGAGATAGGTTGTGGGAAAGCTTAATGGATATGGCTAAAATTGGGCCAGGCGTAGCAGGTGGTAATAACCGGCAGACTCTTACAGATGAGGATTCTGAAGGTAGACATCTCTTTCAGCAATGGTGTGAAGATCAGGGTTGTTCAATGGGTTTAGATCAAATGGGAAATATGTTTGCTCGTAGAGAAGGAACAGACCCTAAGGCATTGCCAGTTTACGTTGGTTCCCATCTGGATACTCAGCCAACTGGTGGTAAATATGATGGAGTTTTGGGCGTCTTAGGTGGTTTGGAAATTATTCGATCTTTAAATGATCTCGGAATTAAAACCAAACATCCAATCGTTGTTACAAATTGGTCAAATGAGGAGGGAACTCGCTTTG
>Ga0302134_10000909_pt1 | contig 13512 bp, 7 predicted proteins | sample CB9_SCM_MG_FD_203123 | JGI IMG/M metagenome (GOLD analysis project Ga0302134, IMG submission 203123) | Marine microbial communities from Western Arctic Ocean, Canada - CB9_SCM | ecosystem: Environmental > Aquatic > Marine > Oceanic | place: Canada: Western Arctic Ocean | collected 2017-09-19
TCAAGTGGTTGTCAGGTGGTTGTCCCTATACCGTCCAGCCGGGACGCCACGACACAAGAGTTTTCCCGATTTGGGTCGTGATGAAATCTAAGTTTGCAAACCTAATTTGGGTGATCGACAGATTTCCTAATTTGGGTGATCGGTATATTTCCTAATTTGGGTGATGGTGACTAATCGGGCGACCAAACTTAACTTTTTAATCAACCCAAATCGGGAAAACTCTTGTGTCGTGGCGTCCCGGCTGGACGGTATAGGGACAACCACCTGACAACCACTTGACAAAATAGAAAGTCTTGTCAAGTGGTTGTCATGCACTTGTCACGTTGCTGTCCACGGCACCAATTTGCGCTACCTGGCTGGTGGAGCCGGTTGCAATGGTTTGCGGTACCACCCATACTTAAAATTATAACAACCACTGCGTACACAGTACGCAAACGCGTCGGCAGACAGACCATAGAACGACTTGTGTGGGCAATACGACCCAACGTCGTTCTCACCCTGCGCGTACTCGTAACACAAAACACAGACCGCCCGAGCCTACTGCGCACTCCCAACCACGGACATAATGGACAACGACTACAATGGGGCTCTTGCCGATGCAGACGACGAACAAGCCAATGGGCCGCAACCAATGGAGGACGACGCTCTTCTCAACGGCCACACTTCCGAAGTCGACGAGATTGATCCGTCGGAGTATGGCGAAGGCGGAAACGATCGTAGCGTCACCGATTCGAGCCCCGTCAGCGAGAAAGCACTTGGCAAGGACATCTACCCGCTTCCACCGAAGGATACATCGGGCGTTGTTAATTCGTCGTGGGCTCACTGGCAGAGTGATGTCGAACTTCGCCCCGTCAGACACATGGTTTTCAACATTCCCTACGATTTCCTCGCGTCACAACCCGTGTACTTTTGGAACTTTGCGTCGTTTGCGGACGGCACGGCCAACCAGCGCGCCGCGTCGTTCGCCGCGGTGCTCGGGCTCCTCGCGATCAGTTCCAAGGGGTATTGGCCGGAAGACGCCCGCCCCATCGAGGAGGAGAAGCTCGACGTAGACAAGGAAAAGAGAGAAGAACAGATTAAGAAACATCCGCCCCTCAAGCAGTACCTGTTTTGGCACAGCTACACGCATCGCGAGAGCGACGGTGCCCATCTCCCGTACAACCACCGCGTTCAAGATTCCGATGGTGAGTGTGTGATGGAGCGATACATTGCGCCCATGTTTAGCTGGGCGTCCGAGACGCTCTACTCACAGCGAATCCTTACGGACGAGGACCACGCTGCCGGGATCACCGACGACCGCGGTGTCGACATTGGCATTCGCGTGCACCTCCTCATCTGGAACCCTCGGTTCAGTACCACCACCCTCACGAATCAGGCAATGGACGAGAACCACGAAATGCAGACCGCTGGGCGGGCGTCTCGCGCTCCGAACTCAAAGCGCCGCAAGATGAGCGCGGACGCCGCTCGGCAGCAACGCGAGATGGTCGCGTCGAACGACATGACCAAGGCCGCGTCGGTCAAGTACGCGACCGTGATCAACAACCCCGTCCTCGTTCGGCATCTCAACATGCTCGCGAACGTAGACGGGCTGAAGGGGTCCTCGCGCCCCCACTACACCGACATGGCGGCGGTGCTCGGCAACAACAGCGTCGGCGCAAAGCTCACCTCCGACAAGCTCCTGGGCTCGCGACACTCGCTCGCGTTCGAGAGTTTGATGAACATTCGCCGCGACGACGGGATGCCACTCATGGCGGGAATGATCGACTCCAACGAGGTGGCACTCAACGTGCACCCGCGGCAGGCAGACCCGACGGAGTACTTCGACGCCAACACGTTCAATCTCAAGTTCCCATTCGATGACTCGACGTATTTGCACATCAACTATCAGGAGCCGCTGATGGACGCAACAATTCCGAACAACTTGTCTTCCGGGCTAAAGGTCGGCTTGAACATGATGAAAGGCTTCATCATTGCCAACGAGCGCATGGGCAAGGTCGAGGAGGTCGTCAACGACGCCCTTCGCGCGATTGTTCACGATCAAGCCAACCGCGACGACGATGACGTCGATGCGTGGTCGCTTCCGCCGGACGAGAGCGGCATCAAGAGGCGCATGGAACACCTGCGCATCAACGAGGACCTTCCTAAAGTTCAGACCATCTTTGGCAAGCTGCTTCCGACGTTCATCAGCCAAATGCACACGTCGAACAAGGTCTCTGCCCAGGTACGCCGCCTCGCGGGCGCAAACATGCGAATGCCCGATTCGCTCGACCGTCCACCCGGCGCTACCATGGAGTCGATGCACGAGAGTGGCTGCTCGCTGCCCGGCGCCGGCGAGTTCATCATGGCCCCAACCGACATTGCGGAGATTGCGGCCCAGGACTCAACACGTCTGTTTGAGATGCTCAAGCGGGCGAAGAAGATCATGTTGATGCGCAAGGGTGTCGACGAAGACGATGACGTTACGACGTGGTTTGTAGATGCCACGCAAGAAGCAATCGACTGGACGCTTCGTCATTTCGATTCGATTCACATGGTATCTGAGTTTGACGACAAGCTCCACCCGGCGGAACGCGACGTGTGGCGATCGACTAGAAAGCTGATGGGGAAGCTTGCAGAGACGTCGTCGTACGCTTGCGTGGACCACAAGGATCCAAACAGCCTCAACGGTACCGGAAACGTGGCGTTCGTGTTCAACAAAGAAATGCCTATCTCGACCAAACTCACGCAAGCGGCGGGAGTGTCGCCCTACGGAGCGTACCTCAACGAAGTGAGCTCCTTCATCTACCGTGTCTTGGGAATCCAGGGTCGCAACGTCGCGGGGAGGATGGCCATGTGGTACCAGGCCTACGAAGGCGTTCTGCCGCCAGGCATGCGCGAGATCATCTTCGTCAACGGCGTCCGAGGAAAGGGAAAGACGCTGATGCTCGAGCGCTTCACGTACTTCTTCAACCGCGAGTTCGACCCAGCGACGAAACGGCGGTGGTTCCATCAATCGGGGGCAAACACGCTCAACGCGCTGCGAGCGGGCGGATACGCGCCCGCTTCTGGTGGCGTCCAGGTCATCGACGAAGTGCCGGCGGAGATTGTCAATGCCGATCGAGACTCTCCGCAAGCCCAGGAGATTCTCGAGCAGATCAAAAAGCTGATGACGTCTGGCTCTCTCGAGCGTCCGCGGGCGATGCACACCGCGTCGGGTGGCGAGAACGAATGGCGACGCGCGCTCTGGAAGACGCTCGACCGCTCCGCCTGGGTCATCAGCATGAATCAAGGAGCGAACGCCACGTACTCCAAAGAGGGCGTCGAAGGGCGCGTCCCCGGAGAGGAGAAGCGTGCATTCATCGATCGAACGTCGTGCTACCCCCAGTTTGAGAAGCCGACCGAGAAGATCGTAAACGACGGAGACATGAAGACCAATATCTCCAGAAACCGCGCGACCGCCGACTGGCTGTCGGTGCTCAACGGACTGACCTACATGACAATGGCCGTCATCCGAGACATCCCTCAATTACACCCTCCGAACGAGGGCTTCGCAATCGCCGTTTGGGACCACCTCGACGAGCTCTTCAGAGTGAGCCACGACATCCCCCTCCCAGACCCGCGACGCAGCGAAAAGCGCCGTCGCCAGGGTCTCCTCCTGTCAATCGAGTCCGCAGTCGTGAGCGTCTTCGGGTACAAGGACACCGCCGTCCTCTTTCCGGACATGCAGCCTATCGAAACCGACGACGACGGTCTCTACGTGTTGCGTCCGTTCAGCATCACCGATCTCAAGCACGTCATTCGAATTGCCTGCTACGAGCCCGAGACGCTTGCGCGCGCGTGGTCGATGGGACTCGATCGGAACATACATACTCTGCCGGAGATGCACCACATTTTGCTCGCACTTGGCGAGATGCACGGCGTCGCGATGACGCTTTGCGACTCGGTTCTGGGGAGCGACGGGCCCGCCGGAGACTCCAACACCGCCGCCAACACCACCGCCGGCACCAGCACCGCCGCCGGCACCACCACCGCCAACGACAGCGACGACGACGACGACATTGGTCCAAGTGGAAACTCCGCAACGTCGCAGCAGCAGGCGTCAGACGCTCATAACAAAGAGCTCGCGATGTGGAGGTACGTCCCTGGATTCGACTCGCAACAACGCACGGAGGCGGAGATAATCTCCCACTCGATCGTCATCCGAAAGCGGCGGATCGCTTTCAACACCTTCGTCGAACGATTCTCGGGCCACAAGAACGTGCAAAAACGAGGCCAGGCGACGCTCGAAGACATCATCCGTAAGTTCATGACGGACAGCGCCGCGGGCGCTGCGAGACCATTTGTCATCACTTCTGACAACACAAAGATGTTCCACGACGAGCTCAAGGATCTTCTTTTGCCGACATACGGAGAGGTTCTGGACTGCGGATATTTCTCCAGCGACATCCAAAATTTCCTCGTAGGAAATCCGTCTAACACCATCTTCGACAAACTCCACAACGAGTACGTCTTCCTGGGAACACACCCATCTACGGAATGGTGCTACCGCATTCGCCAAGAGGCCGCAACGCATTCGAAGAATCGTCTCGATCCATCGTGGCGCACCCTCTGCTCGCGCAAGCAGGGAAGCGACCAATCCGCCACCGACGACGCCGACCAACCGGAAGAGAAGAAGAAAACCGGAAGTTCGTCGACGCTGCAGGGAGGATGGTACAAATACTGCTGGGACTTGAGCAAAAAACTTACAAACCCAAGCAATATCCACATGGAATTTTACCCCCTTCCGCCGCACCACGTCTTCGACCGCATCGTGCAGTTCGTATTTTCGGAGCACAAGTCCAACCTGCAAGTCAGTTCGACCAATGACGACGGCGACAGCATGCGCGACGCAGAAGTGATCTCGGACGTCGAAAAGGTGCGCGGCAAATCGATTGCCGATGTTTGCGCAACGCTTCGACAGGCCAAGGTCGTTCCAACGGGCGTGAAAATAATCCCAGCAGTCGCGGCGGCCTTCAAAACGGTCGCGACGATCGACGACGAAGATGACTACCACGACGCGCCGAAACGCCGCCCGGAAATCATGAAGTGGATGAAAACGAGGCCGGACGCTGTCGGCGGGCAGCGACGCCTCGACAAGCTCAACGCATCAGGCTCACTTCCAGCCGTTGCACCTCTCCTCTCCACGACTATCGAGCGCAAATCGCCGCTTTTTGTAGACGAGAAGGACGGCCGACTTTACATCAACTCGGCCTGGTTCGTTCGACTCGCGAATCTGAATGACGAGATCAGAACGACCCTCGCTCTTATTCCAGGCCTCCGGCACTCGCACGGAGATCGTGCGCTACGCAGGGCCGCAAACCCTCCCGGCAACATCAACGTGGCCGTCTCGTCAACGACGACAAACGGATTGGTCGCCGTTGGCGGTGCAGCTGGTGCAGCTGCTGGACCCTCGCGAAAGGCGGCGGTTGCAGGATCGCGAACGGAAACCGCCGCGCCTATCTCGACGGAAGCCGCCGCACAGGACGACGAGGACATGTTGGCCAACTCCGCAAACGTCGACACGCCGAAGCAGAACGTCCGCGAAACGATCAAGCTCAAGACCGCAAATGACCCGATATTTGTGGAGATGCGAAACAATGGCGGAGAGGCGACAGATTCACACGCCGACCAAGTTCTGGCGTCGTCGCGAACAACAAGCGCGCTCTTCTCTGCCTTCGACATGAACACGTGCTTCTACACGTTCCAAGCGAACGGGCTGTTCGTCCACGACAATCGGATCTTTGACCAGGACGTCTGCACGCTTTTCCCGCGCCTCTTCAGAAAGCCGCAAGATGTGGTCTTGCCCGAAATGATCACGCGATTCCGCACGCTGCCATTCGAAAACGACATGAAGACCAACCCAGTGTTGATGCTCACGTCGCCGCGAAAGCGGTTTGCGCCGCCGACGGCTGCCGCCTCATCATCGGCGAGCGCTCCAGACGCCGCCCCCACTCCCCGCCCTCGCAAGCGGCGACAGCCAACCGGAGAAGATCTCCTGTCTGTACGCGAATTACACTTCCAGAAGACCGGCGATCTATTGGGGGAACACGAAGTGGAGAAGCTGCTCGCTTTGTACTTCGAACAATATTGTTCATCTTCTGGCGCGAGCGCCGTCAGCAAACCACTGTCACGCGCGGAGTGGGCCAAGGATCTTGAAAGATGCAAACGCGACGCGGGCATGACGGGGCCAGGTGATGAAATGATGCTCATTGTGCTCGACACCGGGCTGGGCCTCCTCGCACAAGGCATCCGATACCAGGCGAGAAATCGACCCCGAAGCGAGTCAACCGGCTTCGGCCTGATCGACTCGGCAGCGCCATATATCGATCGAGCATGCATTGAGACGTCCACTACCGCCCTCGAGGCAGAACGCAGAACAGTCAAGTCGAACCTAAAACTCGCACTTCTTACGCACGATCAGGAGGCGATGAATGTCGAAGAAGGCGGCCTCCAGATCGCGAACCAAGCCTCGCTGAATGCCTTGCTTGAATCGCGGCTTACCAAGACGTATTGTGTGGGCCGTGCTTCGAAGTCATAAAGCGTTCGAGCCTTTAAAAGGACCAGGCAAGCAACAATGTCGACGACCGTCGACGACAAGAGGAAGCGGAAGCGTCACGTCAGCAGCAGCGAGACAGCCGCGCCGGGAGGAGTGGACGACGCAGAGATCGAACGAATTGCAAAGCTCGTTCACGCCCAGCTGGGAGAGAAGCTGGCAATGGAGGTTGTACGAGGTGTGGTGAAGTGGCATTCAGGGGGGAACTGGAGAAAGCACGTGAAGTGCTTGATTTCTAATGTGAGAGATCAAACGAACGATGACTTTCGAGGGCTAATAGTTAGTGGTGAGCTGTCACCAATGAAGCTTGCCAATCTTCAAGTATCAGCCATGGCGTCGGCGCGATTGAAGAGAGAACGGTCTGAAATCGAAAGGCGATCGATTTTAGCCCGTTTGACTTCTGATCAGTACCGCGAATTCATGGGATTCGAGGCAGGGGATGGGATCGAGCCTTGCAGTAAATGTGGGGGGCTCAAGACTGAGTTCGTCTTGGTACCGACAAGCACAGAAAAGGACAGCGTTCAGAATTTCAGTTGCAATTCTTGCGGTCATCGTTGGAGAATCGATTGAGCCTACTTTGGATGATGGTGACTAATCGGGCGACCAAACTTGGGAATTCATCACGACCCAAATCGGGAAAACTCTTGTGTCGTGGCGTCCCGGCTGGACGTACAACCACCTGACAACCACTTGACAAACACATGTATACGTTTTGTCGGGTAGTTGTCGGGTGATCGTCCAAAACGTATGCATGTGTTTGTCAAGTGGTTGTCAGGTGGTTGTCCCTCTACCGTCCAGCCGGGACGCCACGACACAAGAGTTTTCCCGATTTGGGTTGATTAAATTCCTAAGTTTGGTCGCCCGATTAGGAACATCACCCAAATTAGGAAATATACCGATCATCCAAATTAGGGTTGTAAACTTAGATTTCATCACGACCCAAATCGGGAAAACTCTTGTGTCGTGGCGTCCCGGCTGGACGGTATAGGGACAACCACCTGACAACCACCTGACAATGTCTATCCGATGTACACATGTATACGGTTTGGCCCGCCGAACGACCTGAAAAATCCTGGGGGTTGACTGCTGACCACCACCAGTCTCCACCCTACGCAAGCCACATACTATAGGAACAATCAAACACACTGCAAGAATGACTACCGCTGCGCCAATGACCTTCCGTTTCCTCATCATTGACGCTTCCGAGTGCACCGAGGTTGCGCTGTATGTCATCAGCGGGCGAGATGCTCCAGGGCATCTCAAGCGGCGCCTGGCGTCCACCGGCACGCGCAAGTTTGAGAACATCTACGAGGACTCTCCGGATACGTTAAACGGTCTCGTGGACGAGGATTCGGATCGTGCCGAAGAGCGGGCGGAGGAGGTTTGGGAATGGCTCCACGGTGCTACTCGTCCGGAAAACTTCTTCTGCCCGGGCTCCGACCGCCAGTTAATCACGCACACAATTTCGATTGTGTCTGCATGAGCAGCACATTGACAAGTTCCAGACAAGTATTGGACCGACTCATACATGTGTACACCCAGTAGACATTCCTGTTTTTGTCAATTGGTTTGGTGTGAATCATCGTTCAGTCAAGTTTTCGTCGCTCCGGAGCCGTTAAGGCGGGTAGAGAACGACTCGGAAAATCCTGGGGGTTGGCTGCTGCCCACCACCAGTCTCCACCCTACGCAAGCCACATACTGTAGGAACGAGCAAACACACTGCAAGAATGACTACCTTCATTAACATCAACAACAACAACAAGCGCGAGATTGAGATCGCCCCCGAGACCAAGCAGGGCAAGGTTGCCAAATCGGGCAACTTCCGTCCCTCGGCATTGAAGGTGAAGAATCCGCTTCGTCTGAGCTCATCGACGGCGTTCACCTTCGAGGTCGAGTTCGATTCGGACGACGAGACCGGCATCCCAACGGGATTCCACTTCCCGTTCAAGATCACCAAGCCCGCCGGGGCGCCGCCGGCGCCGCCTGTCAAGATGGGCAGGTACGTCCCGGCGGCGCTCAAGCCCGGCAAGTGGGCGCTCGAGAGCAAGCCTGCAATCTCCGACGCGGCCGCCGGGTACACGCAGTTCGAAGCAATTCAAATCCCCAAGTACCCGGGCACGTTCAACCCAACGGCACCGACTGATTGGGCTCATCAGATGCCGGAAATGGTGACGGTGACCATGCCGAAGCGCCAGTATTAGAGAAGCACTCTCGGGAACTCAGGGTTCGTTGGTAGAATGGGATTGGATGGGATTGGGAACAAATCTTTCAGTTAACAAACGACAGCGCCGTTGGCCAGGTATACCAGCTGCGCGCGGCCTTGAGCGCCCGAACAAACCAACGCTCTTCCTCCTCATCTCCATCCGGCTGCTCCCCTGGGTCCCGTTCCCTCTTGGCGGCGCGTACGTGCGGGGTCGCGCTCGCACTCGGGTCGACACGCGTGCGCGTGCGCGGGGGGTCGTCCGCGTTACTCACACGCTCGGGAAGCAGCCGCGTCTTGACGCTGCCGTCCGGCTGCTCCACGAGCTCGGTCCACGCGGAGACGTCGAGCTCCTGGCCACCCACCTTGCTCACAAATTTGAAGCCAAGCGAGTAGTAAAAGCCGGCCGAGTTGGAGAGCGATGCGAGGGCGATGCCCTCGCACCCCAGCACGCGGCAGGCCGCCTCGGCCACTTTCATCAGGTACTTGCCATAGCCGACGCCTCCGACCGCACATACGAGCGCAACGTACATGTAGCGACCCGAGAAGACGCCGTCGGCTGGCATGTGCATCTTTTGCTTGTGGGGGAGCGTGTCGAAAAGCTGTAGGAACAAATGACCGCGCTTCTGGGCCTCGTCAAGCAAGTACCACTCTGTGATCTTGGCCAGCTCCTTGCCGTAGTCGTCCCATGTCACAGCCTCAAGGCCGGCGCCCCGTTCGCACACCAGCGGGAACGTATTTCGTATCCAATCCACATGTCGGCGCTCGAAATCGCTCTTGCGATCCGCAGCGGCGCGTGCGCGCGATAGCAGAGGCTGCAGCGCGACAGGCACACCCTCAACCTGCACGGTAATCTCCTTGCCGGAGTAGTTGGAAGGGGCGGCCGCGCCCTCGATGGACCGAAACATGAGGTATCCGTCAATTGCACAGTTGAAATCTGCTTTGTTGTTGTTCTTTTTGGAGTAGTCTTCCGAGTGTGTGGTGCACGCATTCTTGCCGCCCCCGCGCTGCGCCACGTGCTCGAACAGCTTCGTCTTTGCGTCCGTTGAAAAGTTGAGCAATGACAAATTGGGAAGCATTTCTAGAAAAGACCAGTTCTTATGACTGTTGAATACCGAACAATCGTTATTTTATACTCGCCCCCCCCCGATGGTACAGGTACCCGCCTCATGCAGACGCACGCGCCACCACGTTCCCGTGCCACGCCCAGTTGGGGGCGAGCTTGGGGTACTCTTCGAGGAAGTTCTTGCTCGGATCGTCCGGGGTGTCGAGGGACGTGGCCTTGGAGTGGTAGTAGAAGGTCGTGACGTGCGGCACCTCGCGCTCTTCGATCGGTATGGCCTTGTACTCCTTTGGGTCGCGGGAGAGGAAGGCGGAGCAGGCGCGCGCGAGAACTGCGATGCGATCGTCGAGCTTGACGAACGGCTTGGCGTCGCAGGCGTTAGGGTTGAACTTGAAGACGCCGTAGTAGACGCACTCGGCGTCGGCGCACACACCGGTGCGCGAGGCGGCCGAGGCGCCCTCCCCTCCGGCGATCCGCTGGATGGCCTGGAAGGTGTCCTCGACCTTTCCGGTCTCGCATTTGAACGGGCGCGTGACGTGGCAGTCCTCGTCCACCTCGATGGAGAGGACGGCGACGATGTGCACCGTCAGGGGGTCGCGGACCACGAAGAGGCAGTCGGGGCGGCGGTAGGTCGTGGTGTCGCAGTCCTCCTTGCCGCGCTTGCGCTTGCGCAGCTTGCGTCCGCCGCCGTCGATCTTCTCCTCGTAGAGCGAGCCGAGCACGTACTTGTAGTCGTCTCGCAGCTCGGGGACGACGACGTCGCCGTCGGCGTGGACAATCTTCGGCAGAAGCGCGTCGAAGACGACTTCCTCCCACCGCTTCGACTTCTCGGGAGGCGCCGATCCGTTCTCGGCAGCCTGTGCCGTGAAGTGGTCTTCGCACGGGGAGCAGAGCCCGTTGCCGCCCTTGGTGGTCTGGCGCTTGACGAAAAGCATTGTGCCGCATGTGCCGCAGTTGGAGACGCAGTTCACGATGTTCGGGTTGCACTCCCGGCAGTTTGACTTTTGTCGGTCGTGGGTGCAGTAAGAGATGCCTCCGCCACCGTGCTGCATGCAGTGGGTCGGCTTCTCTCCCAAGGCGTTTGCTTTGGCCACTTGGTGGCAGTCGGCGCACGCCACGTGGTACTTTCCGCCGCCTCGCACGGCGCGGAACGGCTGGTAGTCGCTTTGCTTGGTAACGTGCCAGTAGACGGTGGCGGGCTCGGCGTCGGACCAATTTGCGGGCGCGCGCGGGAGTCCGGCAAGGCTGGGCGTCGTCTTCACCGCCAGCTCGTACCGCCGCGTCACCTCCGCCTCGAACTTGACATCCGTCTTCTCGCGAAGGACGTTGAGTGCGGCAACGGCGTCGGCCTCGTCGGCAAATCTCGACGTCTTGACGGGCTTCCCGGTCAGCTTGTCGTAGCAATGGCCATACCACTTGCTCCTTTGGGTGTGCCAACTCACACCTGGCGTCGACGACTGCTTCGCGGCCGTGGTCTTCACTTGCGTCTTCGCAACGCCCTCGGCGTCGAGTTTGGCCTCGATCTCCTTTCTCCACGCCACAAGCACGGCCACGTCCTTGCCGCACATTGAATACTTCTTCCCATCGCGTTTGAACTCAATATGGTAGTTCCCCGTCTTCTCGTTCACCAAATACACGTTGGGCGGAAGGTCCATGGTTGGTTTTTCTCCTATTCCTTCCGTGCCCGGGAGGGTGGAGACTGGCGGTGGGCAGCAGTCAATGCCCAGGATTTTTAGAAGATTTGTAGAAGAACAAAACATGCTTAAAGTACACAAGCTATTTTGAGTCCGGTCCGTTCTACCACGGCGCCGGAGCCGCGGCGGCATTCAAAAAATCGCGTGCCTCGCTGATGGTGGGTGCCAAAGGCTGGAAAGGGCCGCGCGGGCGATCCGCCGATACGCCATCGATATTGCGTACGCGATCGCCCGCGTGCTGCGGATGTTTGTGCGTCAATCCGTCTGAGAGCGGCGTCTTGTGGTTGTCGATGTGAATCTCAGCCGACCGGCGGACCTCGTCGGGAGTGGTGCCGGGGAAGTGAGCATTCCCGTTGTAGATTGCCTCTTGAATTTCGGCGTTCGACGCTGCTATGACGGCAAGCGCCATCGTACGCTTCTCAAGCTTGACGATCTCCGCAATCACCATTGGCCCCGATGGTAAGGTCATGCTGATACGGCGAGCTGTGTTCGCTTTAGACCCGTGCCAAGCGCCGAGAGCCCACATTGCAATGAAAGGTGAGCCGGGGGTGCTGGGGCTGATGTCAAAGACATATATCGCGCGATAGCCCTTCGGGACAAGGATCGCGTTGATCGCGGGCAAAATTGCGATCAAATTTGGAATGAAGTATGGCCCTCCATCCGCGTCGAGCCACTGCTGCGTCATTCGCTTGTTCTCCGCTGTGTCCTTGGAGAATGCAGCGACGACCTCGAGATCTTTGATCAGACGCATTGCTGCCAGTTGGTGACGCGGTGACTCGGTTGCTACAACGAAAGTCGACCCGTCGCCGTCGTGCCCCCCTTCTAAATGTGCGAGCGACTGGACGCCGTATGCGCGGGCCCACGACATCCACGAGGAGTGCGCCTCGAGGTTAGCTAACATCGTACGCGTAGGCATGCCGTCGTGGTGGACGTCAAGTTTTGAGCCGCTTGGCGGTTTGTAGATCAAGTGCCCCGACTTCACTGGTACATATGCGAGGCCGTTGGCTTGCAACAGCCGACAGTAGTCCAAGTGAATCTGCATCCCGAAGCCGGGTGACAGGTGAGCCCAGATACCAAACCCAGTCGCTGTCCAGCATTGGAACATCTTGGCGAGGCCCAAGCGCGAGTTTCCCTGCTTGACGAATTCTAGTGCGTCATTGTAGAACGCGCGGAACTCGATTGGGATTGCCTGTTTGCGCATCGCCGGCTCGAACAATGTTTGGAGGCCATCATGAGTTGTGAGATCAAAGTTGCTCTTGACGAGTTGCTTTTCGGCCTCGGTGGTTGTGCCGTGAAACTGCATGTACCCGTTGCGTACGTCGGAATTGAGCTTGACGCGCTTGGCCGTCGCGGCGGGCTTTTCTGCTGGGGATTTCTTGCTATACTCCCGGTCGATTGGCTCCTCGGCGAGTTTCTTGTCGAGCTCGTTGCTCAGCCAATCTTGGCAGCTGGCGTTGAGAAGCGCGATTGAAGTATAAAAATTGCCGGGGATGACGATTGCGGCACTTCCTGTGATGTTCATCTTTGCGGTGATTGTCGACATGTTTGCTTTTGGGGGTTTGCTTGTTTGTTCGATAGTCTGTCTGTGTCTGTATGGTCCAGCCTTGCCGTGGGCTACAGTCTAGCCCCAGGATTTTCCAGGCAGCCGTTGGGGGAGTCGATCGATCGATGAATCGTTTCATCGATGAATCGCTTCATCTATTAATCGTTTCATCGACCCATAGCCGTTACGGAGGCAGCCGTTGGGGGGGGGGGTGAATGCTCGTGCAAAAATCCTGGGGTTTGACTGCTGACCACCACCAGTCTCCACCCTACGCAAGCCTCATACTATAGGAGCAAGCAAAAGCGCAAAGCAAACCCCCAACTATCTTCATCATGATGTTCTCCGCCTCCGAGATTCGCCGCCGCGCCGAGATGGCTGCTCGCAACGGCTGCCGTAGCATTCAAACCACCCAGGATCCCGACGAGAAGTGGCCGAACACGA